>ERZ772818.1990-NODE-1990-length-16614-cov-6.471164_pt1 | contig 16614 bp, 17 predicted proteins | sample MGYA00580837_ERZ772818 | MGnify/ENA primary metagenome ERZ772818 (study PRJEB29015, sample SAMEA2737671) | human gut metagenome | biome: human gut; feature: human-associated habitat; material: faeces | place: China | collected 2012 ...
TACGCTGGGTGTACTCAGAGAAAAATTGCTTTTGAGCTTCCAGACTGTTGAGCTGGTCGGCTTTATCAGTGGAGACACGGCAGTAAGCTGCTATATTCATATTCAGTGCCTTTCTGTTATATTTAAGTCGTTCTGTTACAACTTTATTATAGCAAAACAAGTAAAAAAAGCAAGAGATAACTTTCACATTTTCCCTTGCCTTTAACCTTATACTTATAATGGACTCCAATTATAATCAATGTTTCCTATTTGAACAACCTTTACATTCGTACATTCAAATTTCTTTTCATTAAAAATAGCATAATTTGTTCCACCATCAACCAACGTACTTTTAAATTTTATTCCATCATATCCTAAGTGCTTGATATAATCACAAATATACTGCGTTGGCACATAATCCAATGCACGGTCAAATCGTCGCATCGGTTTTGCAACCTCATCTCCAATTTTTCGAATGATTTCAATGTTAATTGCAAACCATGTCATATCAAAATCAGGGATAGAAAAAGGACCTATTTTATCAAACAAACTCAAATCCACTATTCGCAAATCTTTTGTTTGAATAAACTCTCCGACAGATACATGATCATAATCCCTTGCTCTTACTTCATGAAAGGTGGTTTCCTCATCACCTGCCAGATACAAGCATTGAATACCTTCTGAATTTGTTCGTCCAGCCGTTGTTAATGCTACTGGTGGCACTCCCATTTTTCTCGTAGAATATCCAGAAGTATAACTATCCTCATCGCATATTCTTGAACGAAATAATTTTAAAGTACCTTTCGGAATATCAATGACCATGTTTTTTAACAAATTCTCTAATTGATCAAAATTAACTTGCTGAGAATGAAATCTATTTACATGCTTGATATTATAACAAAAATCATCCCAATTATAAGTTTTTAGGATACATTGTTGTTCCATTGTATCCGCCGAAAAGAATTCTCGTATTGTAACCTTCTTGTCAAATAACTCTGGTTCATCTTGATACCGTTCACTACAAATAGCTGTAATGATCTGCTGTATATCGTCCCCTGTAACAGAAAACACTTTCCATTTACTCAAAAAATTCTTTAAATAATCTGCCCTTACATCTGACTCGGCAACTTTAAGATGTTTAGCTACCGTAAAAGCATCCATAATTTCTTCCAGATACTCTTCTAAATAATGATCTTCTTCCGTATCATAAATAATACAATCCGTTTTATGTTGGATTTCGCAATCACCATGTCGATTTTCACTTGCAATCATTGAACTGAGCTGCTCATCCAAAAAGCATTCTAATCCAATCTGCATTATTATTTTCCTCCCAAGAAATTGCTGACCAACTCAATATGATGCATAATAGAATATTTCTTAACTGTTCCTAAACCTGGATATTTTCCAGAACTATAACAATCATAAAACCCTTGTAAACCTAATGTATTCTGTACATTATTTTCGTCACACCAGTAAACTAATTTTTCCAGTGCTTCACCAAATTTTCCACCCGGGTCTTCGATTCCCTCATTTGAATCAGAAACAAAATGATGTATCCGCAATTCCTTTTTTTTATCAAAATAAACAACATGAATCGCTACTGCAACCGGAGCAAATCCTGATTCATTAAATTCTTCTCCAACAACAGAATAATCTGCAAATCCAACATAATTTTCATTCTGATAATATAAATGACTATCTGAAAAGAATTCATCCTGATTGTCTATATAATCAATATTTCTGGATTGCTTATTAAAGTTATCTTCAAATAAAACTTTTGAATCTGGAATTACTCGTCTAAAAGCTCTATCATCCGGAATTAACGTAAATCGTGGTAATGTATCTTCGTATGCATCCAAAAAGTCATCCAAGCAATCCCTATTCAAATTTATAATAAGATATTTATTCTTAGATGCTTCACTTTTTATTTCAGATAAAATACCACGATCCATGATATAAGACTTAATCACTTTATCATTTTGGGTTAGTAAATCATACAATTCATTAGCAACCTTGGAATCTTCTTCACGCATTTCCTTCAACTTTTTTGCGAAATCCCCCACTGTTGGATTAAATACTACCGCAATTTCTCTATCATTTTTAACAAATGTTTCTAATGTTTTTAATAATGTTGAAGATGGTTTCACCGGTTCTATTATCGGAATAACTTTTTCGCTAATACGTTTTCCTTCCAGCAATTCTCGCAAAGCAATTAACTCAAATTGTCTTCCACGTAAATACGGAAAATACATTTTACACACCTCCATAGGATTCATTCAAAAATTTCGTTATCTTTTTATAATCATCAGATTTCAAATTCATAAAATATGCCAAAAATTTTAGTTCATAAGGAATCTTACTAAATTCGTCTTTTATAATTTGACTTCTCTTTTTTAAAAGCTTCAAAACTGATAAATATGCTTCTTCTAATGGTATCTCTAAAAACATTTTTTTACACTCTGAATAGTATTTAAATTCTGAAACATCCGGCAAATGTTTATATTTATTAAAAAGGATTTCTTCGTATTCTTGTTTTCTCAATATCTTAAAAAGAATTTCAGCATCTAACTCTACGCTATATGCCTGTGGCTTTTGTATTGTTGTTATAGTTCCACGTTTTTGCAAAATGTAAATACCAACAGGTTTTCCAATCATTTCTATCTTTTTCTTCAATACCTGAAGATTTTCTTTGCAAGTAACAACCGCTACATGATCAAATGCCTTATAATAATCATTTATTTGATTTTCCAATCTATCAAAATTATCCAATTCCGTTTTTATTTCATACACAACTGCTTTACCATTAATCAAAACAAAATCTGCTTTAGACTTTGCAATAGGAATTTCCGTTAATGCGGTTGTCGTATTCACACTATGTATGCCTAATAATAATTTATTCAACAATGTATTTTTATAATAATATTCGTTTCTATAACCTTCTCTTAATACATTATAAATTTGACTTATCAATTCTGAATTTTGCTTTCCTGTACCATTATCGACGTATCTTCTAACAACTTGACTGTATGTTTTATCATATCCATTATCAAAACAGTTGCGAAAAGTACTACGAGAAAAAATTTTATTCAAAATATTTAATTTGTTCTTTTCCATACTTTTCACCTCCGTATACTTTATCAGGTTAATTATATCAAATTTATTTGTCTATATCTACCCTTGTTTTTCTTTATGACACTTTTATTCCTCTCTCCACACACAGCTCAAAAGACACCCTACATTCCTATGTAGAGTGCCCTTCTGTACCATTCATCTGCTCGGGAAGCTCATTCGCTGCTTCTTGTATTGCCTGTTCCACCTTACTTGCATTTGCTTCAATCAATATCTTTAACAGATAGTCGGCGGTTACTTCCGCAGTGTTTGGATTATGGAATCGATAATTAAGTTTTCTCTTTTTCATAGCGGAATTTCCACCTCCTCCCGTATGTCTTTGTCCATAACTATGAAAATGTTTTTTGAAATAGTCCTGCCAAATGCCATTCCTGTTCAACTTAAATAGATGCCGGTCAAAGGGGCATCCCTGTTGTAAACCACCGCTGTAAACAAACTCCAAAAAATCTAATTCTTTTTGTTTTTTCAGTTTTCTTTCCTCAATACCAAATTACTCTTATATATCTGTTTACTGTTTACAAATTCTACAAGTCAAAGCAATATCCATAGAAAAAAGTGTAAACAACACGCCAACTACCGTAAACCTGACTGGCATTTTACTGGAAAGGTAACTCCACCTGCCGGGCTTCCTTCTCAGTAATCGGATGCCAGTCATTTTCATTTTTTAAGTCTTTTGCGTCTCGTTTACAGTTTTCGTTTACACATACCCACGAACGCTGTGTACCGTAATCCTTGAATCTTGTCATCGTCCCCTGTTAACCCACAATGCTTGTATTCATGATTTCACAGATGCGGTCTGTCTCCGCCTTCTTCGGCTTTACATAAGGATTGTCCAGTGCCTCTTTAAAAAGCATCAATGAACAGACTTTTCTGTCTTCATGTTCATCCAGCCATGCCTGTATCATTCCGGCTTCCGTATCATCCGCCATGAACTCCTGCCGCAGTTTATCAAGCTGTGTTTCTGTTTCCTTTGAAAACGCCAGTTTAAAATTTCCATTACGGTACAACATCATTGCTTCCGCCCACACCTGATCAATATACTGTCTGGATTCCTTCTCATTTTCGAGGATATGAACCTCCATCTCTGCCCGGTTCGTCTGAACCGGAACGAATCTTCGATTTCCGGTACGGTCAAACGGCAGGAATCGCTTAATATTGGATGTTCCTCCAAATACACATTGCCTCGGACGATCAAGAGCATATACTGCATAAGAATCCCGATAAGTCTCTTTCTGCCTGCTCAGAAAGCTCTTTGTTTCCTCAATACTCTTAGAGCGTGCCGTTGCGACCATTTCAGACATTTCAATCATCCAATGACCACGAAGCTGACAATAAACTTTTTCCGAATCCAGTTTGCCGATGTCATCAGTGAACCAGTCATCCTTTACTGCCATGAAACGAAAAAATGTAGATTTTCCCACGCCCTGACCCCCGACCAGACAGAGCATATATTCAAACTTAATTCCGGGGCGGAACGCACGGGCAATAGCTCCCAGCAAAAACATTTTCATACTTTCATAGGTCAACTCATCCACAGGTGCACCAAGAAAATGATGCAGCACATAGCGGATACGTTCCTGCCCATCCCATTGCAGACTGTTCAAATAATCCCGGACAGGGTGATATTTGTTCCGATCTGCCTGATGGACAATACTTTTCTGCACAATCTTATCCATCGTCAAACCGTAAGTCTCTTCCAAATAAAGCATAATATAGTTCAAATCCATATCTGTGAATGCCGGGCTTATCCGTTCCCACCACACGGGTTTTACAATGTCTGTCTGCTCAGTCAAAATATTGTGCCGGAATACATCTTTTAACAGAGGATCATGTTCTAAAATCAGCTTACAGTTATGCCGATTGTTTTTCACAGCACCCTTCTGTGTCATTTCCAGTTGTTCTCTGATTTCCTCTACTGTCAACTCCGTTTCCATTATATCCATTACTTCGCACAATTCCTGTCGTGTCTGTGGTGATAAAGTCTGAAATTCTCTGTTCAATCGCTGTCACCTCCTTCCCATGAGCCACCACTACGGCAACTCGTTCTTCTAATGTGCCTGATAATAATGTATCCAACAGGTACTCTGTTTCTGATATTTTTTCCAATGCCTCCATAAACAGCGGATGCCAGACATCTTCCACCTGTTTCGGAGCACACTCTTCTTTCCACTGTTTCAACAAATGCAGGTAATCTGCCAGTGCACGGAAATATCTATTTTCTGCCTGCAGATACCTCTGTTCCTGTGTTAGCTGTCGTTTGATTTGTTTTCTCTGTGGCGGGCTGTGCCCCATGTTCTCATAATGTATAGAAAAATCTCTTGCCAATTTCTCTGCCGCCTCTTTTGGTTTTAAATTGTACAAGTGTGCCGTAAAATCAATCACATCCCCATCTGCCTGACATCCGAAACAATGAAAACGCCTGTCCACTTTCATGCTTGGATTCTTGTCACGGTGAAATGGACAGACCGCCATTCCATTCTTGTTTACCCGTATTCCATAGCTTTCTGCAGCCTGCCGGGTAGTCACAGACTGTTTAACTGCTTCAAATATATTCATCCTTTTCCTCTTTTCTTTACATCACAACTCCATATCGTTCCTTCCCAATTTAGTTCTTCCTTCGTGTTCCCATCGCTCTCGGTTCTCCTGTTCCGCAGTAATTTTTGCTTTTGCCAGCCTATCCAGAATGGAACTTCTGGCTTTTTTCTTAATCTGTTCGGTATTCACCTTTTTGACTTCCGGTTTTATCAGCGTGGTCTGGATTGTTTTAACTGCTGTCTGCATAGCTTTTGTAATTTTGGTAATTACTCCGTCCAATCGACTTACAGCATAAGTTCTTTCTTTTTGGGAAGCCTTGCGCTCAGGGGAAAGCACCCACGCCTTTGACTGTTCTACCAGACGAATGTCTTCTTTATGGGTTTCCACTCTGACCTCATCCGTCACAACCTCCACAGCTTTGTCGTAAGCAATATCTGAAACTTCATCGATCAAAGCTTCTACTTCTTCAATTTTCAAAGTAAGTGTATCCAGTATTTCTGTCTGGTTTTTCATCTGTTCCTTTTGCTTAAACAGGATATAATCCTGCTTTTCAAGATAATCTCGCCCTCCATAAGACGGTTCTTCTTCCAGATGCAACCCGTATTTTCGAGTTATATCAAAAAGCATTGTCCGGCAAATAGCATCAAAAGTCTGCTTTCGATTATTATTGCGGCCTTTAGGTTTATCCGGTTTTGGAAGTGCAATCCCTAATTCTTCCAGTGCTTTTTCCTGCTGGGGACAGATTTCCCCGTACTTATTCTCACAATCAAAAACATGACGTTCATGAATGTGCGGCGTTCCTTCGTCCAAATGCAGTGCCCAGTCCAGAATATGGACATGAGAACCGAACCGATTTGTGAACTGCTTTGTAAAGTCCTGTACGACCGCAAGTAATATTTCATGGGAAACAGATTCTTCTACTGTTCCTATTTGAAAAATAGTTTCCTCTGGACAGGTTTTATTGTTCTTTAGTAAATCTTCCACAGATCGGTTACGCTCTGTATGACGGGTTCTTGCATTTCTTTCATTCTGCGCTTCTATATATTTTCCATAATGTTCCTGATAAAAAGTACATTCAATTTTCTCAAAACTGATATCCTGAGAATCTTCTTCCCTGTTCTGCATTGTGGTATAGCCACGGTAACAGTCCCAGTAAATATTTTCTCTGACTCTTCCAGCATCAATATGTTCACTGTTTTCCAAGTCGAAACGGCGATCATTATGCCTGGGATTATAAGTGCCATTTTTCCCGGAGCGTCCATTGTGTCTTGTTGCTTTCAATAATTTTCTTGCCCTCCTTTTTCACGTTTTTCCAAATTAAATAAGGCAGCGAAGCTGCAAACCTGCGTGAATTTGCGTCAGGTAATACCCAGTACGAGTAGACGCACGCATCAACTCACTGGGCAATGGCTGCCGCCCTTAACCTGCACAAAAGACTTCGCTCTCCGCTCTGCTCCAGATTTAGTTACTATTCTCCGGCACCCTTCCATTCCCCTTTGCCATCCATTCGAAAAAAGCAATTTTACTAACCTTAATTAATCTGCCGCTTCGAAATGCCGGAAAACCGGGTGTATGAACCAGTTCATAAGCCGTTACTCTGGAAATCCCCATAATCCGCTGAATATCAGCCACATCCAGCACAAGAGGCAGTTCATCATAATTGTTTAATCTCTTATTTTCACTCATGTTGTTCCTCCATTTTTGATCTCATTTTTTTAGCTTCTCATTGCCGTTTTCTCTTTCCTGTTTCCTGAGTCATACTGCTGTCAAGGCATACAACACGTCATCCATTCGGATGCGCTCACTTCTTTTATCGAAGGTCATGGCGGTTTATCTCAGGTTAGACGGTCATAAAGTTGTCAAAGTACACTGCATAGTACGAAATTACCATTCAATCGTATCTTATCAATCTCATCTTGACTTTTCAATACTTTCGCGATACCATAAATGTAACTAATATTATATTTTTTAAAATTACCATACAAAACAGGAGCAAATAGAAATGGCTTATCAATTTATAAGGCAAGAACCTTGCTACGACCACATCCTCTTCGTTCTGGCATTGGATAGAGACAAAATGAAGGAGCGAATTTTAATCGGAACGGAACAGCAAATCCGTTTTCGACTGGACGGAAATAAAGATAACGATGTCATATATGATATAACACGTCCTCTAGGACGTTTTCTGATAGATTTTGAATATGATAAAGAAAAGAACTGGAATATATATGGACTTGCTCCCCTACGTGATGCATTGCACACTAACCGTTGGAAACAGCCTGCACTGGAACAGACTGCTGGTGATTTTCTGGCAAAAAAATATCTCACCGGTGATCCGGTGAGAATGTATGCTACATTCCGTATTTGGAATGAATATCTTGTTACAAGGGAATATCGTGACCGTAATACTGCCTGTGATCGTTTTATAGAAAAAATCCAAATTTTGACTCAGGCATTCCAAACAGAAAATGTCATGAATTTTAATTCTGATACCGGAAAACCAGAACGTTTTCATACTGGCAGTCTTTATTTCCGCAACACTCCTGCTGAAATCACTCGACTTGAACTTTGGTTTCCGGATAATAGGCGCAGAACAGAATGCGTAGCTGCCTATAGCTCTTTTTATCCGCTTATCACTTATTACTTGAATCGACTGAATGACTGGGGCCTTTGTTTCCGTCAGTGCAAAGTCTGTGGAAAATATTTTCTGGCAAAAAGCCAGCGTTATGAACTGTGCAGTGATAAGTGCCGTAAAGCACAGGCACTTCAAAACAAAAGGGAGTTTGATGAACGAGCCAGAGAAAATAACTATGATCTGCTTTATAAAAATGAATGCCAGAATTGGCGTAATAAAATCAATAAGTCCCAAAAAACTGCTAATTTTCCGATTGAACGCCTGGAAGAAATGAAAAATGCGTTTGACCTTTTTAAGAAAGAAGCTCTGCAGCGTAAGAAAGCTGTAAAGGCAGGAGCAACCAGTCCGACAGAATTCACAGACTGGTTGTATCAGCAGAGCAATATTATCTTAAAACTCAGCAAAATCTGAATCCATCCCTGTAAAGGAAAGGCAGCGAATTTACTCGCTGCCTGCCTTCTCATTGAACTTGTATCCTACACCCCAGACGGTTTGAATATATACCGGGTTACCCGGATCATCTTCTATTTTCTCACGAATATGACTGATATGGCTCATTACTATATTGTAATCGCCAAAATAGGATTCTTTCCAGACTATATCATAAATCTGTTCTTTACTAAATACTCTTCCTGGATTTTGTGCTAATAACTGCAGGATTTCAAACTCGGTGTAAGTTAATTCTATTTTTCTATTATCACGAACGACTTCTCTCCGTTTCAAATCAATCGCTATACCCTTATGCCATATTTTCGATTGAAATTGTATTTCCTGAAAAAGAAATTTCTCTCTGCCGGAATCTAACACAGAAATAACAGAATTTACCAAATCTTCCTCAGCTCCCTCGAATGATACCAGCAATATTTTTCCCACCTAATCGTCCTCGTTTCATTTAATACTAACTTAATGTTTCGCCTCTGAAGTATATCCATCAAATGTTTCCGCTTCCGGATTAAATTCAGTAAATAATTCCTGCATTCTATTTTTGCTTACTTTTTGAAAGCTGCTGATCTTTCCACTTTTGTCTCTCGTTACTTCAATGTACATAGTTCCGTTGCTGTTAGAAAAGATTCCCCTTCCCTCATCATATAAATCTGCTATAATCTTACCATTATAAACCCAGTTTCCTTGAGCATCACAAGATACTCCATAATCAGCATACTCCTGTGGAACAGCAATATTAAGACCTTTTCCCTCTTCACTGCTATATTCGCCCATGTCATCAGCCGCTATGTTCTCACTTCCTCCTTCTTCAAAAACAGATCCTTTCATTTCATCTGCAGTTACAGCTTCTCCGCCGGAACTTTCAACCAATACTGCCGGTTCTGACCAAAAATCATCTGATAACGGTTCTGCCTTTACGTCTGTGATGGTGCCATAGTTTTCCCTTTGCACTTCAACTCGAAGCGTACCTCCACGTTTGGAACTTATTGTATAAGTACCCGGCTTAAACTCATCCCGGAAATATCCAATGGTCTTTCCATCATACATCAGAAATCCTGTTTCTTTCTGGTAAGTTATTCCCGCTTTTGCATATTCAGAAAGCTGTTCTTCGCTGAATACATTTTCATTACTGTCTTTATTTTCGGTGACCGTTTCTGCTTCCTGCTTCGCATATTCTATATTTTCCGGAGAATATGCCATTGTAATTCCCACTGCATCATCAGATGATTTCGACAACTTCATCCCATCTTTTATTTTTTGAAGATTATCCTCATAAAGTGCAATCGTCTCATCTACCTTTTCCTGTGTCCATACAAACCATCCGTCGCCGCCTGTATAAGCTTTTTCACCAATCATAGACTGCAGAACTTCTTTTTCCTCGTCCAGCCATTTCGCATACTCTTCTGCTGTCCACCATTCCACATCCGAACTTGAAAGTGATTCATCTTCCCGGATATTCACTTCGTTTAAAGCAACTGTTGTTTCACCGTTTTCTTGCGCTGTCTCTGTCTTTTTCTCCAAGGATGATGCGGAAGTTGCAAATCCACCTGTCACGCAAATTACCAATACTGCACTTATAATTACTGCAAACTTAGATGTCTTCTTTATCTTCATAATTGCTCTTATCCTCTCTTCAATCGCATTTTTACTGAAACTGTTACATAATGGTGTCAGTCCGCTCTTTTTTTCTTCCATAGATATTAAAGCAGTTGCATATACCGACTTTATATCCATTCCAAATCTACGGACTACGGTTTCGTCACAGGATAATTCCAAATCTCTGTTAAAAAGAATATACATTACCCACACAAGAGGATTAAACCAATGAATGCATACTGCAGCAATCATTATCAGCTTTGTAAGCATATCAAGCCGTCTGATATGCACATATTCATGTTCCAACACATAACGAAGCTGATAAATATTTTTCCATTCTGTATTTTTCGGCATTAAAATAACTGGGCGAATCACACCATAAGAAAGTGGTGCAGCTATGGTTTCTGTCTGCCGGATGGATAGACTCCTTTTTAGTGGATGTTTTTCCTTCCATGCTTCCAAAATATCATTTTCAACAGGCAGCGAAAATCGAAATTCCCGATAACATTTTATATAGGAAACCGCAAAAAATCCAAAACAAAGTAACAGACCTGCCAGCCATATTACACTCAAAATCGAAATGGATTCTGTTCTCTGTACCATAGCCTCTGATAATCCATTTGCTATCTCAGGCATATTCCCATGAATGGGTAAAAATGTTGTCGTTTGCGCCGTTCTCACTGGGTTTATATCAGAATAAATACTCTGCAACAGAGAATAAATACTTGTGACTGATTTTATGGAAAATGGAACTAATAACCGTATTAATGCAATCCACCATAAAATCAAAAATGTTTTCTTCGGTAATCTGTTGATAAGCACAGCCCTTAATACCACAATAAGTAAAATAATAACCGTTCCCAGAAAACTCATTTGCAGCAGGCTCATATACATCACCTCATTCCAATTCACTGACGATCTGCTTCAGGTTCTTAATCTGCTCCATAGAAAGTTTTTTTCTGCCAAGAAGTGCCGCAAACAACTTGTCAACAGATCCATCATATATCTTATCAATAAGTTCATCTGTTTCCAGATCCTGTACCTGTTCTTTTGCTATAAGCGCATGGCACATAAATCCCGGTTCCGTTCGTTCAATCGCGCCTTTATTGATACACCGCTTAATCAATGTATACGTTGTGTTTTTATTCCAGCCGACTTCTCTGTTTAAAGTATCTGCAACATATTTCGCTGGCACGTCACCATCCTTCCACAGAACATCCATTACCTTTAATTCCGAATCAAAAAGTTTGATATTTTCCTCTGTCACTTGTTTCGCCTCCTATAAGACTACAGTAGTCTGTTCTTGTTTTCAGACTACCACAGTCTTATAACATTGTCAATCATTTTCTGTCGCTAGGAAAAGAAAAACAGCCAGCCTTTCGGCTGACTGCTCCATACTAAATATAAACCATTTCGTTCAGTACAATTTCTTCTGCTCTGTTTCTAATATTATTACACCGTTGTACCCAAAGCATAGCATCTTTCCGCTTCAATTCCTCCGTCACTCCCTCAGCCGCTTTCATCTGATCAACAATACACGTAAACCGTTCCTCCGCTTGTTCGTCCAAATCCTCCAGATAGCTCCAAAGTTTTCCGGTCAGCAGTAAACTGGAATATCTACCGTAGCACTGCTTTTTCAGATACTCCCTGTGCATTCGTCCCCACTTACCGATAGATCGCTTTTCCTCCGGCAGCTTCAAGTCTGGGATATAATAATCCCCGACAAGTACATAATCAATGCCATTCTCCGTAATTCTTGTTTTCAAATCCTTCATGGTTCGTTCCTCCTTGGTTTTTCTTATTCTATTACCCAAACGAACCGTTCTATATTGTTACTTCCATATGTACAGTGGATTTGCTGATTCCAAACTGACGGGCAGCTTGTCGGACGGTCGCGTTGGATTCGATAATATAGCCGGCTACTGCCAGGGCACGTTCTTCAATATATTCTTTCATAAAATCCCCTAAAGAACATTTTTTACAAGATATTACGGGGACAGGGAAAATATGCTATACTCAGCATAAGGGAAAATACCAGACAAATGAGAAATAAAAACCGCATATTTTGCGGGATGGAGGGGAAAATGCTTTATTCGGGGAAGGATCTGCGGAAGCTGATTATACCGCTGATCATTGAACAGATTCTTGCAATTGCTGTTGGAATGGCGGATACGATTATGGTTTCTGCGGCGGGAGAAGCGGCGGTTTCAGGCGTTTCACTGGTAGACACGGTCAACATTTTGCTGATCAATGTGTTCTCTGCTCTGGCAACCGGCGGTGCAGTCGTTTCAGGACATTTCCTTGGGAAAAAGAAAAGAGAGGACGCATGTAAGTCGGCATGGCAGATCTTATTGTTCGCCACACTGCTCGCGCTCGTTATTTCCGTTATTTTTATAACGGCACATGATCCGCTGCTGCGTCTGATGTTCGGTAAAATCGAGGATGACGTTATGAAGGCGAGCAAGACCTATCTGATTATCACGACGTATTCGTTTGTTGCACTTGCCATATATAATTCCTGTGCGGCGTTGTTTCGGGCGATGAACGAATCAAAGGTGACGATGTGGGTGTCCTTGCTGATGAATGTAATCAATGTGGTCGGCAATGCGATCTGCATTTATGGTTTGCACATGGGTGTAGCAGGCGTTGCGATCCCGACTACTATTTCCAGATATGTAGCGGCAGTTGTGATTTTTTTGTTGATGTTCCAAACCAAAAAAGAAATCAACCTCTGCGGGCAGATTACCTGGAAGTTTAATGGCAGTCTGATTAAGAAGATCCTGTATATCGCGATTCCAAACGGTCTGGAAAATAGCATGTTCCAGCTGGGTAAAATTCTCGTTATGAGTGCAGTCGCAACAATGGGGACTTCTGCGATCGCTGCAAATGCGGTTACGGGCACAATTGCGAACTGGAATAACCTGCCGGGCTTTGCCATCAACCTTGCGATCGTATCGGTAGTCAGCGTATGCGTTGGCGCAGGAAGATATGACCAGGCGCGTTATTATACCAGGCGTCTTTGCAGGGATGCGATGATCGGGATCGGCTGTCTGTCGATCATTCTTTACCTGTCAGCTCCGATACTGGTAACCTTTTTCAATCTCGGACCGGATGCAGCTCAGCTGACGATTCAGATTGTACGGATCCATGCGGTTGCAAGTGCATTTCTTTGGATGCCGGCGTTTGGTGTTCCGAATACACTGAGGGCAGCAGGCGATGTAGTCTGGCCGATGAGTGTTGCTATTTTTTCCATGTGGGTATTTCGAGTCGTGCTTGCTTACGTATTCACTTATGTTTGTCACTTTGGCCTGGTTTCCATTTGGATGGCGATGTTTATCGACTGGGTTGTGCGGGAAATCTTCTATGTGCTCCGATATAAGGGACATAAATGGGAGCATTTTGCGCAAAAAAGTTGAAATAAGGTTACCGAATTGCAGTGACTTTAGACGGTGAATGATTAATCGGTGCGATGGTCGATCTTTTTCGTAAATCAGAAAAGGAAACGGCATGGAAAACCTTTGACAGAATAGGGGATTCCAACTATAATTGTTCATTATGATGATATCAGGTCAGTGGTCATGGAGTGCGGGTACACTTTTTCAGACTGTTGGCCCTGTTGTTTCAAAATTAACTCGAGGAGGAGACGAATGGATCGGGAACTTGTTATTGTTCTTGACTTTGGCGGACAGTACAATCAGCTGATTGCCAGAAGAGTCAGAGAATGTAATGTATATTGTGAAGTGCATCCTTATACGCTCAGTCTGGATAAGATCCGGGAAATGAACCCTAAGGGTATCATCTTTACAGGTGGTCCCAACAGTGTATACGGAGAGGATTCCCCCAGATGCCCGAAAGAGATATTCGAAATGGGTATTCCGATTCTGGGAATCTGTTATGGATCACAGCTTATGTCCTATATGCTGGGCGGCAGCGTAAAAACTGCGCCTGTCAGCGAATATGGTAAGACTGAGGTTGCAGTGGATACAGAATCTGCATTATTTAAAAATGTATCCCCCAGCACGATCTGTTGGATGAGTCATACCGATTATATTGAAAAAGCACCGGAGAAATTCAAAATTACAGCCCATACACCAGTGTGTCCGGTTGCAGGAATGGAAAATGCAGAGAAGAAGCTGTATGCAGTACAGTTCCATCCGGAGGTTATGCATACTCAGGAAGGCACTAAGATGCTTTCCAATTTCGTATATGATATCTGTGGATGCACAGGTGACTGGAAGATGGATTCTTTCGTGGAGACAACGATCCACCAGATCCGTGAAAAGGTTGGAGACGGCAAGGTGCTGTGTGCACTTTCCGGCGGTGTGGATTCTTCTGTTGCAGCAGTTCTGCTGTCCAAGGCGGTCGGCAAGCAGCTGACCTGTGTGTTTGTAGATCATGGTCTGCTTCGTAAAAATGAAGGAGATGAAGTAGAAGCTGTATTCGGCCCGGACGGTCAGTACGACTTAAACTTTATCCGCGTAAACGCACAGGAACGTTTCTATTCCAAACTGGCGGGTGTTTCTGATCCTGAAAAAAAACGTAAGATTATTGGAGAAGAATTTATCCGAGTATTCGAAGAAGAAGCAAAGAAAATCGGTGCTGTGAATTTCCTCGTACAGGGAACGATTTATCCGGACGTAATCGAGAGTGGTCTCGGTAAATCTGCTGTGATCAAGTCTCATCATAACGTAGGCGGTCTTCCGGACTGCGTTGATTTCAAGGAAATCATCGAGCCGCTGCGTCTTCTGTTTAAAGATGAGGTTCGTCGTGCCGGTCTGGAACTTGGCATTCCCGAATACCTCGTATACCGTCAGCCGTTCCCAGGCCCTGGTCTGGGTGTTCGTATTGTAGGCGAAGTGACTCCGGAGAAAGTTCGCATCGTTCAGGATGCAGACGCTATCTACCGCGAAGAGCTTGCCAAAGCAGGCTGCGACAAAGGACTGGGACAGTTCTTTGCAGCGCTGACCAACATGCGTTCTGTTGGTGTTATGGGTGATGAAAGAACCTACGATTATGCAGTTGCGCTGCGCGCAGTCATCACATCTGATTTTATGACCGCAGAAGCTGCTGAAATCCCGTTTGACGTGCTGTTCAAAGTTATGACCCGCGTCATCAATGAGGTGAAAGGCGTCAATCGCGTACTCTACGATCTGACGAGTAAACCGCCTGGGACGATTGAACTGGAGTAATTTGAAATGCTTTAAGAAGCCAGTATTTATGCGGGTTTGCAGCACTTCAAGAAGTCTTTTGATAACAAATTGATAACAGTTGCATGAGAGCCATTATTCTTGTAATCCAGTGGTTTTTGGGCTAGAGGATGATTGACAGGTGGTTGTGCAACAAATAAATCCATATTATTTAGAAAGCCCTTAGCTGTGGGTAAAAACTCATAGCTAAGGGCTTTTTGTCGTCTTTATGCTGCTTGTTCAAAAATTTGTTTTTGCATATTCAAATAATATTTCAAATCATCGGAGGTTTTCTTTTTAAAATATTTTGGTCGGTTTATGGAATTTGTATTAAAGTTATTAGCTTCAGCTAAGCGTTTAGTGAAATCAAATATGCAGTTTATTAAATCACTAGATTGAGTTGCTGAAATATTGAGGTTGATAGATTTTTTTTGAGTGTTTTTTTCGATTGCTTCGATGGAACTAATGAGACTGTTCAATATGTCAAGGTTCAAAGTGCCATTACGAGCAGCGCCCAAATACTCCTGTAAAGCTAATCCAAATTGCTTATCAAGTTTTTTCTGCTTACGATATGCAATATAGCCAACTGTACCAGCAATAGTACCTCCAGCAATGAGGACACCGCTTATTATGAAGGCTCCTTTTTGATGTGCTCGAACAAAATCAATAACTTTTGATGCACTTTCTTTAGTTGCATCAGCCACTGTAGGAATATGTTTAGCCACTCTTTTTGTGTTGGCATTTTTGGCTAAGCCGTATAACTCTAAAGTACCTGCTTTAATACCTTGATACGTTTTATCATCTATATTGAGGTAAATAGGAACAACAGGCATTTTATTTTCCCCCTTTATTTATCTGGTTTGAGTTTGTCTTGGAACATTTCGACCAGAGCGCCGCTAAGTGCCTGTGATGGGATTTTTGCCCATGTTTGCGTAGTATCAAACTCCGGGTAATGGTAACGCCACTCATCGTATTTGTCCTTGCTGATTTCCTCAGAAGATAGCTTGTCAGCCTGCTCTTTCCAGGCATACAGCATTTTCCGGAGTTCGTGAGCGTCTTTGCCTTTGGAAGTATCGACTTTCAGACAGATTTCTCCGTCTGATTCACTGA
>ERZ772818.2005-NODE-2005-length-16555-cov-66.359697_pt1 | contig 16555 bp, 18 predicted proteins | sample MGYA00580837_ERZ772818 | MGnify/ENA primary metagenome ERZ772818 (study PRJEB29015, sample SAMEA2737671) | human gut metagenome | biome: human gut; feature: human-associated habitat; material: faeces | place: China | collected 2012 ...
GCCAGCGTAGTTGTGTCCTTTGGACCGCAGCAGACGGAAAGGACTTTTTATGTGCAATCAGTGGCTCTGCTATATCGCTGAATACCCGTAATCTCTGAATTTTTGACTTTCACCCGAATTCAAAAATTCAAAGGAGATTACGACAAATGGGATTTAATTATGGACTCGAAAAGAGAAAGTTCACCGAGGAGTGGAAGAAGCTCTACCACGAATATAAAGCTGCCGGTATGAGCGAAGAGGATATTCAGGATATCTATGCGTTCGACCTGAATGTGTTCAGGAAGAACAGGACGGAGTTCCAGCGCACACAGCCCCTCTCAGAAAGCTCCTGTGACGACGGAATCGAACAGGGTGAATCTATGTCTGCCCTATTAAAAAAGTTCTCCAGCGTGCTTTCTGTGTGCGACAAGTATTCTTTCCAAAGTGACCCCCACTTTGCGTGGGTTGATGAAATGGAGAATGACAAATTATATCGGAAGATTATTTCTCTGCCCAAAAGAGATATGGACCTGCTGACGCTGATAGCATTTGAAGGATATTCACAGCGGGAGGTTGCAGAAATTCGCGGCATTGTCCCCGCCGCGAATTTCTGCAAAAAGATCGCAAAACTCAAAAAACTTCTGTATGGGGGTTAATTTTTGCCCGTTTTCGTTGCCTACCAAGTGAAAGGATTATTTCGAAAACAAAGGAGCAGCAGAATATGAACCATTTGAACGAGGAGAACTCCGTTTTGAATAGACCGATGTATTTGTGTCTTTGCCCGGTTTGCCTTGGTCAGTTCCTCGACACAGGAATCTATAAGATCGTGCAGGAAAATCACAGACAAGCAAAAGAGCGCTGTGATTTCTGTAATTATCGCAACGGGTACGATTTCATCATCTACTCCAAAGCGGAGAAGCAATGTGAGGTGGCAGACAAATGGCAATGAAAAAGTCTGAGCTGAGAGAACTGTACCTGATGATGTTTCCGGGGTATCCGGACATCGTAAACATCACTCAGCTCCAATCGATGCTTGGCATCAGCCGCCATCTTGCCTATGACTTGATCAATGACGGGTATATCAGAGGCCTGAAAATCGGAAATGCGTTCCGGATACCCAAGGTCAATGTCATTGAGTATGTCATGGATCAGGGAAAAAGTGCGATTTGAACTCTGTTTTGATGATCGCATATTTGAGTATCTCCCACCGACCGAATAAAATATAGATGTCGGTGGGAGATGCCTGTATACAATTCAATGATTCCGGAGGTAATAAAAATGGTATCAGGAACTCTTGCGCTGAAGAACGGCTACTATTATGCCGTTCTCAGCTATCAGGACGCAGCAGGAAAACGCCATCAAAAATGGGTATCGACAGGATTGCCCCAAAAAGGCAATAAGCGCCGGGCAGAACAGGAATTTATTCTTATTCGCAGCGAATTTGAGATTCCTCCGGCTGCTGGAGAATTAAACTCCAATATGCTCTTTGCAGACTATTTGGATCAATGGCTTGAGGTTGTCAGAGCGAGAATCAAGCCCGCAACATTCGGCTCGTATCAAGGGATGGTCAAAAGCACGATTGGCCCGTATTTCCGCAAAAAGGAGCTAACCTTGAAAGAGTTGGAGGCTCGGCACATCCAACAGTTTTATACGGAGAAGCTGAAAACCGTCACGCCGAATTCCGTTATCCACTATCATGCGGTGATTTACCAGGCTTTGAAGTATGCGATGAAAACCGACATGGTACCGCAGAATGTTGCTATGAAGGTGGATAGGCCGAGGAAGAACTCGTTTCAGCCGACCTTCCTTGAATGCAGAAGTTGTTCGAGATTGTCAAGGGAACGCGGCTGGAGCTTCCGGTTTTGGTTGCTGCGTTTTATGGACTACGCCGTGGCGAGGTGCTCGGGCTAAAGTGGGATGCGATTGATTTCAATCGCGGAACGCTGACCATCAAACGAACAGTCACTGAGGCAACGATTGACGGCACCATGAAAATTATCGAGCAGGATTCTGCTAAGACCAAATCGAGCCTGAGAACGCTTCCCTTGGTGGGGCTACTTTCAAAAGGTCAAGGAAGCGCAGGAACTCAACAAGAAAGTTTGCGGCAATTGCTATAACTACGAATATGACGGTTATGTCTTTGTGGACGAGCTTGGTGATTTAATGCGACCAGAGTATCTGACAAGCTATTTCCCACAGTATATTCAAAAGCACGGCTGTAAAAGAATGCGTTTTCACGATTTAAGACACAGTTGCGCAAGTCTGCTTCTTGCAAACGGCGTACCGCTGAAACAAATTCAGGAGTGGCTGGGGCACAGTGATTTTTCCACCACCGCTAACATCTACGCCCACCTTGACTACACTTCAAAGCTGTCCTCGGCAAAGGCAATGGTCAGCGGAATGGCGCTTCCCGAATCGGTGAATTTCGGCAGCAAATGGGTCGAAATTTCAGCTGATGACGGAAAGAACTGATTTTTACGGTTCGAATATGCCAAAATGCCCAAAATTGCCTTGTTTTTTCCAAAAAAACAGGCTGTTCTTTCCATAGTTTTGAGCCGATTTTGAGCAAACGAGCAAAAAAGAAAAGCCGAAAAACCTTGATTTTTCGGGCTTTTTTGGCAAAGAACCGTAATTTTGATAGAAATCCGTTAAGGGGGTGCAATTACGGTTTGGAGGGGGTGCATTTTTGATTTTAGGGGGGGCAACCACGGCTTTTGCAATACTTTCTTGTGTTGCTCTCCGATTACTATGCAGGGGCAGAGTGTGTTATTCTTTGTGGGAGCTGTCGTAGATTGCACGGATGTCCTTCGGCAACTCATCGGGAATCATGGCGGCGAGTTTTTCCTCATTTCCGTCCCGGATTGCCTGTTCATAGTACCAGCATTTGAATTTCAGCATATCCAGAGTGCGGTTCATCCGTGTGATCTCCTCCTCCATATGCGCCTTCTGCGTTTCAAACAATTCCTTTCGCTGCGGATATGTGGCAGGACCCTCTTTACACCAATCCATGAACTGCTTGATATCCCGAATCTCCATTCCCGCCTTTTTCAGGCACTCAATAACCCGAAGCGCCTCAATCTCGGTTTCACTGAACTTACGGATACCGGATACCCGTTCCATATTCGGGAAAAGTCCCTGTTTATCATAATAGCGCAGTGTAGAGATGGGCATTCCAAACATCTCCGCCACCTGTCCGATCGAATACATAAAAATTCCTCCGAAAATTTTCAAAAAATGTCTTGACCTGAAGTTAGGTTTAGGTGTTATCATTATAATAACACAAAAGAAACCGAAGTGCAAGGAGTGTTTCATAATGAGTAAAAAAGTGTTGATTCTTTCTTCAAGCCCCCGCAAGGACGGCAACTCCGAAACGCTGGCGGCAGCATTTGCCAAGGGCGCACGGGAGGCGGGCCATCAGGTAGAAACCGTATATCTGCGGGAAAAGCAGGTTGGCTTCTGCAAGGGCTGCCTCGCCTGCCTGAAGCTGGGGCACTGCGTCATCCAAGACGATGCCGTGGAAATTGCCGCCAAAATGCACGATGCAAATGTGCTGGTGTTCGCAACACCCGTCTACTATTACTGCGTCAGCGGTCAGCTCAAGACTATGCTGGATCGTGCCAACCCGCTGTTTGATACGGATTATGCCTTTACGAAAGCCTACTTGCTGGCAACAGCGGCAGAGGACGCACCGGAAACTTTTGCGGGCACAGAAAAAGCTGTGCAGGGCTGGGTAGACTGCTTCCCCCGCTGTGCACTGGCTGGCACAGTGTTTGCAGGCGGCGTAAACGGCGTGGGAGAAATCGCAGGTCATATTGCGCTGGAGCAAGCCTATCAGATGGGCAAGGAGGTGTGAGCCATGGCAGTCAAACAAACGGCAGGCAGAGATGCTTTGGGGGAATTTGCTCCCAAATTTGCGGAATTGAATGATGATGTGCTGTTTGGGCAGGTGTGGAGCCGGGAAGACAAGCTTTCCCTGCGGGATCGCAGCATTGTAACAGTGGTGGCGCTGATGGTGCAGGGACTGACGGATTCGTCCTTTCAGTACCATCTGACAACCGCAAAGAACAACGGTGTGACGAAAACGGAAATTGCGGAGATCCTGACCCACGCGGCATTTTATGCGGGCTGGCCCAAGGCGTGGGCGGCCTTCCGTATGGCAAAGGAGGTATGGGCGGAGGACAATGCCGCCGACGCAAAAGCCAAGCATCAGAATGAAATGGTCTTTCCCATCGGCGCACCCAATGACGCCTTTGCAAAATATTTTATCGGACAAAGTTATCTCGCACCGCTTTCTACACAACAGGTCGGTATTTACAATGTGACCTTTGAACCCGGTTGCTGTAACAATTGGCACATTCATCACGCCAAAAGCGGCGGCGGACAGATCCTCGTCTGTGTGGCTGGTCGAGGTTATTATCAGGAATGGGGCAAACCGGCACAGGAGCTGTGCCCTGGTGATGTAGTAAATATCCCTGTGGGCGTTAAGCACTGGCACGGCGCTGCACCGGATAGCTGGTTCTCTCATCTAGCGGTAGAGGTTCCGGGGGATGAAACCTCCAATGAATGGTTGGAAGCCGTGGACAATGCAGTATATTTCAAGGCAACAGGTAAGGAGGTCTGAATATGGAAAAACTGAATCTGACACAGGAATGGGACAAGGTGTTCCCGGAAAGTGACAAGATGGACCACAAGAAAGTGACCTTTCACAACCGCTACGGCATCACATTGGCGGCGGATCTGTACACGCCGAAGGGCACAGAGGGCAAGCTGCCCGCCATTGCCGTCAGCGGTCCGTTCGGCGCGGTAAAGGAGCAGTCCTCCGGTCTGTATGCGCAGAAAATGGCGGAGTTTGGCTTCTTGACGATTGCCTTCGACCCGTCCTATACCGGCGAGAGCGGCGGTACACCCCGCTATGTCGCTTCGCCGGACATCAATACCGAGGATTTCTGCACAGCGGTAGACTTCCTCTCCATGCAGGAGAACGTTGACCCGGAGCGCATCGGTATCATCGGCATCTGCGGCTGGGGCGGTATGGCGATCAATGCCGCCGCCATTGACACCCGCATTAAAGCGACCGCTGCTATGACCATGTACGACATGACTCGTGTGACTGCCAACGGCTACTTTGACAGCGAGGATTCTGAACAGGCACGCTTTGAGAAGCGAAAAGCAATGAATGCACAGTGCACCGAGGACTATAAAAACGGCAGCTATGCGCTGGCGGGTGGCGTAGTTGATCCACTGCCGGAGGACGCACCGCAGTTTGTAAAGGACTATTACGCCTACTATAAGACGCCCCGAGGCTACCATTCCCGCAGCTTAAACTCCAACGGCGGTTGGAACGTGACATCCTCGCTGTCGTTCCTGAATATGCCGATCCAGCAATACAGCAGCGAGATCCGCTCCGCCGTACTGCTGGTGCACGGAGAGAAAGCGCACTCCCGTTATTTCAGTGAGACGGCGTACAGCAAGCTGACCGGCGATAACAAGGAATTGCTCATTATCCCCGGTGCAAACCACACCGACCTTTACGATCGGATGGACGTCATTCCGTTTGAAAAGCTGAAAGCGTTCTTTGAGGAATATCTGAAATAAGACATTTCTGCTTCGCGCTACGGCGGCTTTGGGCAAGTTGGCAGTCTGCCGCAGAGTTTTTCAAGAAACGATGTCCAGACAACGACGCAGGCGGGAGATATCGTTTTATATTCCGGCAATCAGCTTGTCATATTCTTCGGCTCCAATTCGTGGAGCTATACCAAGTTGGGACATATCAAGGGTCTGTCTGCCGATGAACTTGCAGTATTGTTGGACAAAGAGCGGGCGGTTATAGGACTTCAGATTAAATCAGAGTAAGCCACAGGCAGCAAGATGGCTTACCTTGGGACAGACAAGACCGCAGGCGGTGAAACCTGCGGTCTTGTCATGTTTGTAGGGAGTTACGCCTCGATTTCTGTGCCACCCTGGAATTTGAAGGTCATTCGTCCGTCGGCGTGGACGGTTATCGTGTCGATAATGGTGAGCCAGAGCTTTTCGTCAAACTCGGTGAGGGCATCCAATTCCTGCACCTCAAACATAAACGCTCCAATGGCTTCTGCCTGGGCTTCCCGTTCAGCCTTTGTGGTGCGGAGTTGCTCAAGCTGTGCCTTGGCTTTTTCGTACCGCTCCACAAACCCATTGTACCGGGCGGTGTACTCCTCATGGTTCTGCGCCGTTTGCGAATTCTCTGCAATGCAGCGTTTTGTCAGTTCGGTCACAACCTCGATCTCCTCAAGCAGGGTCTGGATTTCCTTATCAATACCCGTGCAGTCCGTCAGCGTAGCCTGCATCAATCGGCAATCCTCAAGGATGTTGTCTTTGCTTTCGATGATAGCGTTAAGGGCGGTCACGAACCGCGCTTTAATGGTTTCCTCGTTCAGATGCGGCGTTTCGCATTTGTGCTCGCCCTTGAATTTGCCGTTGCATTGCCAGATGACCCTGCGGTATTTTGAGGTCGAGCTCCAGACTTTTGAGCCGAAGTAGGAACCGCAGTCCCCACAGATGATGCGGGAAGAAAAAATGCTCTTCCCGCTGTACTGACGGCTTATCCTCTTACGCCGTGCAAGCTCCGTCTGAACTTTGTCGAACTCTTCCGGCGTAATTATCGGCTCATGGCTGTGTTCCACATAATACTGCGGCACCTCGCCCTCATTGACCTTCCTCTTTTTTGTGAGGAAATCGACCGTGAAGCATTTCTGAAGGAGAGTTAGGGATTCGAACCATAGAAGCCTTTCGGCTTACAACATTTCGAGTTTTATAGGTCAATGGTTGTTTAGTGATTTTTGAAGGTGGTTTCGGGCGACTTTGTATTTGCCGAAAAACTTGATATTTAAGGCTTTTTTGGCGGTTGCACCGCAGAAATCCCGAGAAATAAGGAAAGTTCGAATAACGGCAGTTTCGCTGTTTTCGGAAAGAACAAGCACTATTTTGGAAAGAACAGAATAAACACATCAACAATGGCAATACACAGGAAAACCTACACCGATAAAAATATTTACGAGGTGTATTGCTATGGATGAAACCGCAATCAACTGGGATTCGATTCCCGATATTATTACCAAAGACCAACTATATCAAATCTGCCACATCAGTAAATCAACGGCTTTGTATCTGCTTCGCAGCGGCAAGATACCGTGCGAATACACGGGCAAGAAAACTCGCTGTTACAAAATCAAAAAGGCTGACGTTATTACATATCTCGAAAAGAGAAAAGTATTTCCCGAATCCTATTCAGCACCGGCTGGGTGGTACAAGGGGAACTATACCGTCAAAATGAGTGCCAAAGTACCCGAACAGACTCTTAAAAATATGAAGCTGTATTACATGGAACTGTTTGCACAATATCCCGATGTGTTGACTGCGACCGAAATATCAAAAGTAATCGGTTACGGCACAACGTCAATAAATGATTGGTGCAAGAAAGGATATCTTAAAGCGTTTAAGAGAATCAATGTGAATCACATTCCGAAAATCTACTTGATAGAATTCTTTTGCTCAAAATACTTTCGCACTATCACCCGAAAATCCGATTGGCATATCCGAGTGCTTCAAGAATTCCCTCGTTGGCAAGTGATACGAGGATTAAAAACATAAGATTGAATATTCGCTGTAAAAAGTGGCACAAATTTGGAAATGTTCGCTGTAACTTTTGGCACGGGCAGATTTGCAAATTCATAATTCGCACATTCGACTTTTAATCGTCTCCTTTGTACAATATAAGTGCAAAGGAGGCTTTTACTATGACTGACACATTATTTGAGCAACTCGGCGGTACTTATACACAGATTGGTGACTATCTCTTGCCAGACTTGTCATTACCGGCGGAAAAAGAAACGGGTAATATCGGCGTGTGGGCATTAAGGCACAAACGATATTTGAAACAACATCATAAGGTGCTGTACTATAATTTACTCACTTCCGGCAAACTTGATTCCCACCTTGCCGACATCGAAGAACAGGCACAACAACTTTTTCTCTGGCTGGTAAAAGAACTCGCCGAAAAGGAAGGCGTAACCGAACAACTCAAAGCCACCGACAATATGGTATGGGTGAGGAGAATGAATAATATTCGAAACAGAGCGGCAGAAATGGTAAATAATGAAGTCATATATGGGCAACTATAACGAATAAGCCATATTATCTGCTTATCTAATTAAGATCAGTGCTAACTTTGAAATTAATTCATCGTTGGCACTGATTTTTTATTTTTATAGCTATCCCAAAGTATCAAATTGATACTTTGGGACTTTGAGATGATACTTTGGAATAACAGAATTAATAAAGTAAGAGCGTTTTTGCTAAGTTCGCTGTAAAAAACGGATTTATTACTCAAATAATCGTTGCATTTTTTGGCGTATAGTGATATACTAATATTGATTTATAATATGGAGGTGCAGTATGTACCGAATTGCGATTGAAAAACTATATAAATGGAAAAACAGTAAGCACCGCAAGCCGTTGATTATTGAAGGTGCAAGACAGGTCGGCAAGACTTGGCTGATGAAGGAGTTTGGTAAACAGGCTTATGCGGATACTGTATATATTAACTTCGATTCCAATTCAAGAATGGCGGATTTGTTTTCAGCAGACTTGGATACAGACCGCCTGATTATGGGACTGGAATTGTATGCCGGACGCAAAATCAATCCGGACAACACCCTGCTGATTTTTGACGAGGTTCAAGAAGTTCCGAGAGCACTTGCTTCTCTTAAATATTTTTATGAGAACGCCCCGCAGTATCACATTGTATGCGCCGGTTCTCTTTTGGGAATTGCTTTACATCAGGGCACCTCATTTCCTGTCGGCAAGGTCGATTTCTTAAAGCTCTATCCTCTCTCTTTCAGTGAGTTTTTAATGGCAACCGGCAACGAACGTTTTGCAGAGCTTTTGAAAAATCAGGATTATGAAATGATCACAAGCTTTAAGCAAACATATATTGACGCATTGAAACACTACTATTTTGTCGGCGGTATGCCGGAAGCAGTTCAAAGTTTTGCCGAAAGTAAAGATTTCAATGAGGTTCGTGCAATTCAGAAAAGAATCCTTGCGGCATACGAACAAGACTTCTCAAAACACGCACCGAACGAGATTGTCCCGAAAATCCGTATGCTTTGGAACAGTATTCCGTCGCAGCTCGCAAGAGAAAATAAGAAGTTTATTTATGGTCTTGTCCGTGAAGGCGGCAGAGCAAGAGAATATGAAACTGCGATTATGTGGCTTTCCGATTGCGGACTTGTGCACAAGGTCAGTCGTGTGAATGCGGCAGGCATTCCGTTGAAAGCTTATGAGGATTTGAAAGCATTCAAACTTTTCATAGTCGATGTTGGACTCCTCGGATGTATGACAGGTCTTCGTCAGCGTACACTGCTTGACGGTGATGACCTTTTCGTTGAATTCAAAGGAGCTTTAACCGAGCAGTATGTTTGCCAGCAATTAAAAACGATTGAAGATTTAGGCGTTTACTATTACACCAATGACAGAGGCTCTTGCGAAATTGATTTTGTCGTTGATAACGGTGAACAGATTGTTCCTATTGAAGTTAAAGCCGAAACAAACCTGAGAGCAAAGAGTCTCAAAACCTATCGAGAGAGATTTGAACCTGAACTGTCTGTTCGTACTTCAATGGCTGATTATAAAAAGGAAGATTGGCTTTTGAATCTGCCGCTGTACGCAATAGAAAATATCACGGCCGAATCATAATGGCAAATAAAATGACATTAGAGAACAGATTAAACATTACCGATTCAGCCGACCTTGCCCGTGAAGAACGAATCAGCAAAAAGAAAGCTGCGCAATTATTTGATAACAAACTTCTTGATTCCTTTCCGGCAGGTAAATTCGATACATTGCAGGCAATCCACAAGTATATGTTCGAAGATATTTTTGACTTTGCTGGCGAAATCCGAACAGTAAATCTTGCAAAAGGCAATTTCCGCTTTTCGCCTTTAATTTACTTGCAGGCGGCACTTGAGAACATTGATAAAATGCCGCAGTCGAACTTTGACGAGATAGTTGAAAAGTATGTTGAGATGAACATCGCCCACCCGTTCCGAGAGGGTAACGGTCGCAGCATCCGCATTTGGCTCGACCATATCTTAAAGAACGAAATCGGCAAGGTTGTCGATTGGAGCAAGGTTGATAAAGAAGATTATCTCCTTGCTATGGAGCGCAGTCCGATTAAAGATGTGGAAATCAAAGTGTTGCTGAAAGGTGCGCTTATGGATGAAATCAACAGCCGTGAGGTCTATATGAAAAGCATAGACCAAAGTTATTACTATGAAGGATTTGCAGCCTTTAAAACGGAGGAATTGTAAAACTCCAAAGTGCCACTATACAGTCCCAAAGTGCCAAATTGGCACTTTGGAAGTACTTCCGTGTTGGATTTAATAAAAAGACCCCGTCTGTTAAGCAGGCCGAGCTTGTAGAACAAACAGGAAAGTCCGTCAGAAGCATAAATCACATTATTGACTCTCTGAAAGAGAAGCAATACATCCGCAGAGTTGACGGCAAGTGCTACGGCAAATGGAAAATTTTGATTTAAACAAACTACAAAGAATGCGAGGTAACTACAATGGCTGATATAAAACTTTTTAATATAAATGGCAAGGTAAAAGAATACCAAAGTGGCAATGTAACACTTGAAAAAGAACTGCAAACTGTTATTGAAAACAATATGGAAACCTTTTTCGGCGTAACCTTTCTTGCTTCAGAATACAAAACTACCGATGGTGGACGAATGGATAGCATAGGTATTGATGAAAACCATTGTCCTGTTATCTTTGAATATAAACGTTCTATGAAAGAGAATGTAATCAATCAAGGATTGTTTTATCTTAACTGGCTTTTAGATCATAAGGATAGTTTTAAAGTTTTAGTAATTGAAAAACTCGGGCTCAAAGAAGCAGACAAAATTGACTGGACAATGCCCCGTGTTGTTTGTATTGCAGGTGACTTCACCAAGTATGATGAATCTGCGATTAAGCAAATGAATAGAAATGTCAGCTTGATTAGATATAAGAAATTCGGTAGCGATTTGCTAATGTTTGAACACATCAATGAAAATGTTGCAACAGCTATTCCTGACACCGATACTCAAACCACCAAGACAAAATCCACTGACAAAACATTTGACGAGCAATTAAAGACAGCCGATGAATCTGTAAAAACTTTATATCAAGATCTGACAAACTACATACTTAGCCTTGGCGATGATGTTTCTGAGACTCACTTGAAGCTTTATGCCGCTTTCAAGAAAATCCGCAACATTGTAACCGTAGTTGCACTAAAGAAAAAATTGATTTTGAATCTCCCTATTGATGTTACTTCAGTAACCTTTGAACCGGGATTTTCAAGAGATGTAACTAACATTGGCCATTGGGGTTGCGGTGCTGTGGAGTTGCACTTGCAAAACGCTGCAGACTTTGAAAAAGCTAAACCGCTGATTGACAGAGCATATAACGAGAATTAAAGTTTACAAGGAGCCAATTTATGAAATCAAAGTCGAACGAATTGCTAGATAAAAGCATCTCCGCAATGATTGCTGCAATCGAAGTATATAACAAACCTGATTTCTTGTACCGTGGTGAAACTTTTTCGATATTAGCAATTAATAGCTGGGAATTACTTCTTAAGGCTAAGCACCTTAAAGATAATCACAATAAAATGCGATCGCTTTATGTTATGGAGCCTGTAATAAATAAAGATGGTAGCAAGTCCAAGAAAAGAAGGTCAAACTAACTAGAAGCGGTAACCCATTTACGCATTCAATCGATTTTATAGCTAAGAAACTTATTGAAAAAGGCGAAATGGATCAAATCGTTTTTAATAATATAATGACACTAATTGAGCTTCGTGATTCTGCTATACACTTTTATAATTACTCGCTTAAATTCAATGTTCGAATTCAGGAAATAGGAACCGCATCTTTGAAAAATTATGTGTCTTTATACAAAAAATGGTTTAACAAAGATTTATCAGAATTTAATTTCTATTTAATGCCGTTATCCTTTGTACAAGCACGAAAAGAATCGGATGTTTTGCTCTTGAATGCAGAGGAAAAGAACTTTTTCAAGTATGTGGATGAACTTGAAGAAAGTTCTTCAGCGGATGGTGAATACAGCATAGCACTAAATATTGATGTTAAATTTTCGAAATCCACATCAAAGGATGCAATTAGAGTTGCCCTCTCCAAAGACACAGATGCTATAAAGGTTACATTAACAGAAGAACAGTTAAAAGCCAAGTATCCTATGGATTACGGTGAACTTACCGCCAAATGTAAAGAACGTTATAGTAATTTCATACTAAACGGTGATTATCATGCAAATAGACGTTTATATGAAAGTGATGATAAGTGTGCCTACATAAGATATCTTGATCCCGACAAAAAGAAAAGCGGTAAAAAAGTATTTTATAGTGAGGCTATGCTTTCAAAGTTAGATAATCACTATACACGAAAATAGTATAAGGTCTTAGTCTAATAATACAACCCCTTAACTTCCGATAATTTTTATTATCCGGAAGTTACAAACGACAAAGCGCTTATAGGAGGATAACACTATGTTACCTGAAGAAAAAGCAAGAGTTAAAATAGATAAACAACTAAATAATGCCGGATGGGATATTGTTGACAGACAGGATTATCTGCCAAACTATGCTATGGCGGTAAAGGAAGCATTAATGCAGGGCGGAAAAGAAAGCGATTACTTGCTTTTTGTTGATAATAAAGCCATTGCTGTTGTTGAGGCAAAGAAGGAATCGGATAGTCTCGGTCCGAAAGTTGTCTCACAGGCTGAACACTATGCAAAAACTCCGCAGAATTGGTATGGTCTTTGGTTTCAGGGACTAATACCGCTTGTATATCTTGCAAACGGCAATAAGATATATTTCAAAAATATGCTTACTGACCCTGACGGAGATTATGTTGAACTTGGTAAAATGCATTCGCCTAAGAAGATGCTACAACTCATTGGTAAAAAATCAGAGTACGGTGCTTTGCCACGCATTGATAAAAAGGGACTGCGTGACTGCCAGTATGATGCAGAAGTTAATTTAGAAAAATCTCTCAAGCAAGGCAAAAAGAAAGCCCTTGCAGTTCTTGCAACAGGCTCCGGTAAAACATATCTTGCTTGCCTTGCTTCATATCGTTTACTCAATTACACATCTACTAAAAGGGTCCTGTTCCTTGTTGACAGAAATAATCTTGCACGTCAAACAGAAACAGAATTCAGCCTGTTTGACCGCACAGAAAATCAACAGCCTATGAGCTCTTTGTATCAAATCAACCGATTGAAAAACAAAGACGATATTGGCGGTGACATAGTAATTTCTACAATACAAAAACTGTTTGCTGTTTTGACCGGTCAAACAATTACTGATGATGACGAAGATAAGGAAGATGAAAAATTCTTTTCTTTCAAAGACAACGACAGTAATCAAACTGTTGTATCTTTGGGCAATGATTTGAAATTGCCGCCTGATTATTTTCAGTTTATCATCATTGATGAGTGCCACCGCTCGATTTATGGCAAATGGCAATCTGTTTTGAACTATTTTAAGGGTGCAACAATTCTTGGTTTGACGGCAACACCGACACCGGAAGCTTATGCTTTTTTCAATGATAACATTATTGAAAAATATACTTATGACGATTCGGTTGTTGACGGCGTAAATGTTCCTGCTCGTGTTTATAGAATCAAAAGCAATATTACCGAACACGGCGGAACAATCAATACAGGTGACGAAGTAGTAGAAATTACCCGCAGCGGAAAAGAAATAGACTCTTATACAGCTACCGGAAGAATTGATTTTGCCCCGACTCAGTTAGACCGCTCGGTTATAGTTCCTGATCAAATGTGTAAAGTTTTAACTGCTTACAAAGATTCTATATACACTGATTTATTTCCGGATAGAGATGAAATATGGGAGTACATTCCTAAAACTTTGATTTTTGCCAAGGACGATAATCACGCAACAGAGATTGTGAATGTTGTAAAAGAAGTCTTTGCCGATAAATTCAAAAATGGTGTGGTTCCGGATAAATTTGTACAAAAGATTACATACTCAGCCGGAGATTCAAACGCTCTGATTCGTGATTTGCGCACGGATAAAGAGTTTAGAATTGCGGTCACGGTAACGCTTGTTGCTACCGGAACAGATGTAAAACCGCTTGAAGTTGTACTGTTTATGAACGATGTAAAATCTGATGTTCTCTATACTCAGATGAAAGGCAGAGGCTGCCGTGTCATCAATGAAGATAAATTGCGAGAAGTTACGCCGAATGCGAACACAAAAGAATGCTTCTACATTGTGGACGCTGTTGGTGTTACAGAACACGATAAAACTATTCCAAAACCGAAAGGCCCGGGTGGAGAACCAAAGCCTAAAATACCAACGCTTGAGCAGTTATTAGAATACTTGTCACACGGCGAAGTATCGGACGAAAACCTTGCTTTTTTGCGTGATTACTGCGCAAGCATAAATATGCGTTATGAAAATAATGTTTTGTTCGGCAGGCATCTGAATATTTTTATTTCCGATTACGGTTTTGCGCCAAAGACCCTTGCGTATCAAATCAACACAGCTTTGTCACAGGGAACCTTACCACCTTTTACAAGTGCATCTAATGATAACTCTTCAAGAAACAGTCTGATTTCTTGTTTGATATTAAATCTTGATGCAAGAAAGAAACTGTTGGAGCTTCACAGGGGTTATTATGCAATCGCACCGGGCGAAGATGAAATTATTGACAAAGGCTTTACAAAAGAGGCCGCAAAAAGCTTTATTGATTCCTTTGAAAAATATCTGAATGATAATGCCGATAAAATTGAAGCGTTGCGTATCATTTATAATTCCGAAGACACGGTTATTACGTACTCTATGTTGTCGGATTTACGGGACAAATTGCTTTCAGAAAACCGATTATTTACACCATATAATATTTGGAGCAATTATAAAATGCTTGATACAAACGGTGATGTTGAGGATTTGGATGTAAAGCAGAACATAAAAGCCTTAACGCACTTAATCCAGCTTGTCAGATTTGTGTATAAGAAAACGGATAAGTTGAAGAGTTTACTGAAAGGTTATTCACAAAGATTTACACTCTATTGCGGTCAGGCACAGCGTCCTCTTTCTCCCGACCAACAAGAAATTATGAAAGCAATAGCTGATTACATAATCAATGAAGGCTCGATTAGTGTTACAGAACTTAACAGCATAGATACAGACCTTTGGAGAAAGGCTGTAAAAAGTTTCGGTATTCCGGCATTAACTGCCGAAATGATCGACTTATCAAAATTTATATTAAAGGCGGCTTAAATTATGGCAGAAAATCAAACAAAAAGCGAATCCACGCTTATTAAAAAGGTTGGCGACATTGCAAACGTAATGGCGGCAGCAGGTGTCGGATTCACAGACTATATTACACAGTTAACCTATATTCTTTTCTTGAAAATGGACGAAGAAAAAGAAGAAATGGGCTTATCGAGTTCAATTCCGGACGGATATAAATGGAAAGACCTTGTTGATTTAAACGGTACCGATTTGATTGACAAGTATGAAGAAATCCTGAAGGAACTTGCAAAAGAAGATGGGTTGATAGGCACTATTTTTACCAAGGCTTCAAATAAAATTGACAGCCCGGTAAAACTCGCAAAAATCATTGATATGGTTAAAGGCGAAAACTGGTATATGATGGAGGGCGACTTAAAAGGAGCCATCTATGAATCAATACTTGAAAAGAACGGACAGGATAAAAAGAGCGGTGCCGGACAATATTTCACCCCTCGTTCACTCATTAAAGCAATGGTTGATGTAACTGACCCTAAAATTACTGAAACGGTTGCAGACCCGGCTTGCGGCACCGGCGGTTTTCTGCTTGCAGCCTATGACCATATGAAAGGTCAGAGTAAGGAAATTTCAAAGCAGAATTTCTTAAAGAATAATGCTTTCTTTGGTGCAGATAATACTCCGTTGGTTGTTACACTTGCATCTATGAACCTCTATTTGCACGATATAGGAACAAACAAAAGCCCTATAGTTTGTCAGGACTCATTACTTGACACCTCAGACAGAATGTTTGATGTTATATTGGCGAATCCGCCCTTTGGAACAAGACCACAGGGCAGTGTTGAAGTGTATGCGAATAGGCCTGAATTTGTAAAGACATCCGATAATCAGGTGAATTTCTTACAGCATATTATGTCCATTGTTAAAACCGTAGGCAGAGTAGCAGTTGTTTTACCGGATAATGTCTTGACCGATGGAAACGCAACGGCAAAAGTAAGAGAAAAGCTTCTTAAAGAGTTCAATTTGCATACCATTCTCCGTTTGCCGACAGGCATTTTCTATGCACAGGGCGTTAAAACAAATGTCCTTTTCTTTGAAAAAGGAAAACCTACCGAAGATATATGGGTGTATGATTACCGTACCGGCATAAAACACACTTTGGTACAAAAACCGCTCACAAGAGAAAATCTTGACGATTTTGTCTCTTGCTATTGTTCCGGTCATATGCAAGACCGTGTGCCTACATATTCTG
>ERZ772818.2011-NODE-2011-length-16510-cov-5.678699_pt1 | contig 16510 bp, 11 predicted proteins | sample MGYA00580837_ERZ772818 | MGnify/ENA primary metagenome ERZ772818 (study PRJEB29015, sample SAMEA2737671) | human gut metagenome | biome: human gut; feature: human-associated habitat; material: faeces | place: China | collected 2012 ...
CATAAAGCTTCATGACCTGTAAAGGCATGCGCTAAAGCTTGATATAAAATCTCTGGATTCGATAAATTATGAATTTCTTTTTGTTCTTGGGCTTTTTTTATGATGATGATACAAAGTTTTGTAAGATTATCACGCATATCAAAGCTATGACGATTTTCTTTTAAATTCGCAATAAACATTTGACTAAATAAATCATAACCATATTTTTTAGTATCATTAATTAATGTAGAAAAGACAATAAGTAATTGTTGATAGTGACTATCACTATCAACTAGCTTATACGTGTCTTTTACAAGATGATCGATGGTTGAATCATAAAGATCTAAAATAAGTTCTTCTTTATTATTGACGTATTTATATAAAGTTGGTTTGGTGATATGTAATTCATTACAAATATCTTGAATTGTGACATTGGTATAACCTTTGTCTAAAAAAAGCTGAACAGCTGTTTGTGATATTTTTTCTTTTGTAATTTTCATAAAATTCTCCTTAAAAATAATATACCATAGATTTAATGCAAAGAGGCTTGTTAAAAAATTCACTTTTATTTAATGAAAGCGTTGACATTTATTTTCACGGTTATATAATTTACTTGAGTTAAATAAACATTTACTATGGTAGAGGAGGAAAAAGGAAATGGCTAAGAGTTTATTTGATAAGACATACATAGGTAAAATGAAATTAAAAAACAGAATTTTCATGTCACCTATGGGAACGACTGGAGAAGCTGATGGAGCTTACTGTAATGAAGGTATTGATTATTTTGAAGAAAGAGCAAAAGGTGGCGCTGGTTTAATTATTACAGGTGCTAACGTTGTTTCGACAAAATATGAACCAAGACCATGTACAGAACTTTCTGATTTCCATCATGTAGAAAGATTAAATATGTTAATTGAAAGATGTCATGCTTATGGAGCAAAAGTCTGTGTACAATTATCACCAGGTTTAGGACGTCAACAATTTACTGATCCTTTTACACCACCTTATAGTGCGGGTAGTGTAGGTGCATTCTGGTTCCCAAATTTAATTTGTAAACCTTTTTCAAAAGAAGATATTCATTATTTAGTAGAAAAAGTAGGGTACAGTGCTTCACTTGCTGTAAATGCTGGTGCAGACTGCGTTGAATTACATGCGTATGGAGGATATTTATTAGATCAATTCCATTCTGTTCAATGGAATAATAGAACAGATGAATATGGTGGATCACTTGAAAATCGTATGCGTTTTACATTGGAATGTATTGAAGCAATTAAAAAGAACGTTCCTGATACAATGCCTGTACTTGTTAAATTTACACCACATCAAAGAGTAGAAGGCTTTAGAACCATTGATGAAGGTATTGAAATGGCTAAAATTTTAGAAAAAGCAGGGGTTGATGCTTTACATGTTGATACAGGATGTTATGAAGAATGGTTCCAAGCGATTACAACTGTTTATAGTAAAGAAGGATATAAACTTGATGTACAAAAAGCAATTAAAGATATTGTAAGTGTTCCAGTATTAGGTGATGGGAACTTAAAAAATCCTGAAGTGGCTAAAAAAGCTGTTGAAGATGGTATTTTAGATTATGTAGGACTTGCTCATCAAATGTTAGCTGATCCATATTGGCCTAAAAAAGTCAAAGCACATCATGAAGAAGATATCGCTCCATGTGTTGGATGTAATGAATGTTTACTTGCTGGATTTAGCGGTAAACACTACTATTGTGCAGTAAACCCATTATGTTATGCAGAAAAAGCCTATGCTTTACCACTTCCAAATGGTCAAAAACGTAATGTATTAGTTATTGGTGGAGGTCCAGCTGGTATGATGGCTGCTATTACTGCAAAACGTCGTGGTTTTGATGTTGATTTATATGAAAAAGAAGATAAATTAGGTGGTACTTTATGGCCAGCAGGTGGACCTGATTTTAAAGCTGATGTTTTAAAATTAATTAAATACTTAGAAACACAATGTAAAAAACTAGATGTGAATATTCATTTAAATTCACCTATTACTAAAGATAATCTTGAAGGTGATTATGATAAAGTTATCCTAGCTGCAGGATCTACACCAGCAATGCCTCCAATTCCAGGTATTGATACAACAGTTCTTGCGAGTGATTATTTAACACATCAAGCAACAGTTGGTAAAAAAGTCGTTGTTATCGGTGCTGGACTTGCTGGAACAGAAGCTGCTTGTGATATTGCTGGAAAAGATGGAGATGTCACATTAGTAGAAATGTGTCCAGACATCTTATTTACAGCGAACCATTGTTTAAATAATGATCAACATTTAAGAAAAATGGTTAAAGATCGTGGCGTTAAAGTTGAAGCAAACGCTAAAGTAACAAATATTACACCAACAAGTGTTACATTTGAAAGAGATGGACAAACAATGACGCTTGAATGTGATACTGTTTTAAATGCTGTTGGATTTAGACCTAATAATCAATTAGAAGATTTATTAGATGAAAAATATGATGAAGTTGCTGTTATTGGAGATGCTGTTGCACCAAGAAAAATTTTAACTGCAATTCATGAGGGATATCATGCAATTCGTGTGATGGAATAGGAGATACTAAAGATGATTAGTTTTGATTTAACAGGAAAAGTAGCGGTTGTTACAGGAGCTTCAAGTGGACTTGGACAACAATTTGCAAGAGCATTGAGTGAACAAGGATGTGATGTCGCTATCCTTGCACGTAGAAAAGAAAGATTAGAAGAATTTTCTAAAGAATTAAAACAAAATGGACATGATTGTTTACCTGTTTCATGTGATGTTACAGATGAAGAAAGTATTAAAAATGCGGTTGATGCTGTCGTAGATCATTTTGGAAAAATTGATATTCTTGTCAATAATGCAGGTGTTGTTGAATACTCAAGTGGTCTTCATGATCATACAACAGCCCAATGGGATAAAGTTTTAGATACAGATTTAAAAGGTGTTTTCCTCATGGCAAGAGAAGTTTCAACTATTATGATGAAACAAAAATATGGAAGAATTATTAATATTTCATCGGTTGGTGGTATTCAAGCTGGACCTGCTAAAGTAAGTTATTTTGCGGCTAAAGGTGGCGTTGTTAATCTTACAAAAGCGATGGCAGGAGATTTAGCACCTTATGGTATTCTTGTTAATGCGATTGCCCCAGGTGTCTATGATACAGAAATGACACATGATGCTTTAGATGCACCAGGTTCTCTTGTTTTAAAAAACAGAGTAGCTCTTAAGAGATTTGGTCGTGAAGGTGAAATGAACGGAGCGCTTATTTACTTTGCAAGTGACGCTTGTACTTATACAACAGGACAATTACTTGTTATTGATGGTGGAATGACAAGTATGCTTTAAAATAAAAAACAATATCCATATGGATTGGATATTGTTTTTTTGCATAAACAAGAACATTTTTTGCAAAAAAACATAAAAAAGTATGATAATAAGGTATGAAATTAGATAATTGTTTTCAATTGTATACAAAAATGCAACATTCTGTTGAAATAAAGAAAGCCCTTTGATATAATACAAAAGTACTTTAAGAAAGTTTAAGTAGGGAATTGTTAAAACTAGGAGGAAAGGGAAATGAACTTATTAAAGAAATCTTTATCTGTTCTTGCTGTTGCTGCAATGGCTGTATCCTTAGCTGGATGTGGTGGTTCAAGTAGCTCAAGCAAAAGTACAGAAAGTGGCGAAAAAGTATTTCGCTTTGGTCAATCTAATCCAAAAGTTGGTTTAGATATGCAAACTAACACAAACTCAGGGGCTTCTTCTGTTGCTGACAACGTATTAGAAGGATTATATCGTTGGAATGATGACAATAAAGAAGAATGTGTTCTTGCTAAAGACATGCCAGAAGTATCTGATGATGGATTAACTTATACAATTACACTTAAAAAAGGTGTTAAATTCTCAGATGGTTCTGATTTAACTACTGAAGATGTTAAATATACATTCGAAAGAATGTTTACACCAGCAACAGGATGTACAAATACATATATGTACAACATGATTACTGGTGCTCAAGATATGTTAGATGGTAAAGCTACTGAATTAAGTGGTTTTGAAACAGTTGATGATTACACTTTTAAATTACATATTGATTACAAATTTGCACCATTTGTTGCTAACTTAGGTATGGACTATGCTTCAATTTATCCTTCTGATGCATGTGCTGCTGCTGGTGAAAACTGGGGTAAAGGAACTAACTTAATTGGTACTGGTCCTTATGTAATTAAAGAAAATGATGAACAAACTAAAGTTGTAATGGTTCCAAATAAAAAATATCATGGTAAAAAACCTAACTTAGATCGTTTAGAAATTGTTTATATTGATGATGTAAGTACAAAAATGATGGAATATGAACAAGGTAACATTGATATGTGTGACTTAGATACTTCATTATTAGATCAATATAAAGATAGTGATTTAAAAGATGAAATTACTCAAGTAACTCCATTAGGTACATATTTCTTATCAATTAAAGATAATGATCCAGTATTAAGTAATAAAGCAGTTAGAGAAGCAATCTCATTAGCTATTAACCGTAAAGAATTATGTAGTACTGTATTAAATGGTGCTGCTGAACCAGCTTCATCATTCTTAAATCCAGGTGTTCCAGGTCATGATGACAAATTAAAAACTTATGAACATAACGTTAAAAAAGCTAAACAAGTTTTAGCTGATGCAGGTATTTCAAACCCTACATTTACTTGCAAAGTTAGACAAAAAGAAGAAAAAATCGCTACTGCATTACAAGCTTACTTAAAAGAAGCAGGAATTACTATGAATGTAGAAACAATTGATGCAGGTATTTGGTCTTCAGCTAGAGCTGCTGGTGAATTACAAGCTACAGTTCTTGGTTGGTTCCCATTATATGCTGATGCTGATAACCAAATGTATACTTATTACTATTCAGAAAACGCTGTAGGAAAAGGTGTATTCTACAATAATCCTGAATTCGATTCATTAATGAAAGAAGCTCGAGAATCAAATGATTCTGATAAACGTGTTGAATTATACAAAAAAGCAGATTATATCTTATCTCGTGAAGATTATGGAACAATTCCATTATATTATGGTAAATTACAATTTGTTGCTAAACCATATGTAAAAAATGCTAAATTAGGAAACTTAATTTATCATTTATATAACATTGATATTGATTTATCTAAAAAATAGTAAATGAAATTAAATAAGTGTTAATCATATATGGAATGCAGCAATGCATTCCATATATTTATTGTAGGAAAAAGGAGGAAAAATATGACGAAGTATTTACTAAAACGTGTATTACAAGCTATTGGTGTCGTTTTTTGTATTTCGTTAATCACATTCTTTGTGTTAAACATTGTGCCTGGTAATCCAGTTGAAATCATGTTAGGTGAGTTCGCTGATCAAGCAACGATTGCACGTGTTACACATGAAATGGGATTAGACCAACCAATTTATATTCAATATTTCAGCTGGTTAGGAAATATGCTTCAAGGAAACTTTGGAACATCCTATTTCCAAAATAAACCAGTAATTGATATTTTAACAAGTTCATTTTTAGTAACGGCTAAGCTTGCTGGTATTGCTTATATATTAGCTGTTGTTTTAGGGATAGTAGTAGGTGTTGTGGCTGCCGTTAATCATGGTAAGTGGGTTGATTCAGCTTTAATGACAATTTCTGTATTTGGTATTTCAGCTCCCGCATTCTGGATTGCTATCATCTTACAAATTGTTATCTGTTTGAAATTTAATTTATTACCTTTATCAGGTATTGATAGTTTTAAATCATTTATCTTACCAGGTATTGCCTTAGGTACAAGATATGCAGCAAGTATTGCTCGTATTACAAGAACAAGTATGTTAGATGTTTTATCACAAGATTACATCCGTACAGCTGAAGCTAAAGGTTTAAAAGGTTGGGTTGTTACAATTAAACATGCTTTACGTAATGCGTTAATTCCAATTATTACAATTGCAGGATCTGATTTAGGAAACATCTTAACAGGATCTGTCTTAGTAGAATCAGTTTTCTCAATTCCTGGAATTGGAAAAATGTTAGTAGATAGTATTAATACACGTGATTTACCAATCGTCCAAGGTGGCGTTATGTATATTGCGGTTATATGTGTCATTATGTATTTAGTAGTTGATTTACTTTATACAGTAGTCGACCCAAGAATTCGTTTAGGAAAGGAGTCATCATAAAATGTTTAAAAAGAAAAAAGATCAAACATATCAAAGTTATTGGTCAATCAGTTGGAACATTTTCAAGAAAAATAAAGTAGCAATGGTATGTTTATTCATCGTTATTCTTTTATGCTTAATTGCTTTATTTGCACCATTGATTGCTCCTTATGATCCAAACAAACAAGTTCTTACAGATCGTTTAATGAAACCTTGCGGACAACATTGGTTTGGTACAGATGATTTAGGAAGAGATATTTTCTCAAGAATTATTTATGGATGCCGTGTTTCTTTAAGTGTTGGTATCATTTCACAAATTATCGCAACAGTTATTGGGTATACAATGGGTGTTTGTGCCGGATATTATGGTGGAAAAGTAGATTCTGTTATTTCATTTTTAATTCAAGTATTTTCATCTTTTCCATTCTTGTTATTTGCGATGGCAATCATGTTCGTTTTAGGACCAGGTTTAATTAACCTTTACTTAGCGCTTGGTCTTTTAGGTTGGGCTTCAACAGCCAGACTTATCCGTGGGGATGTTATGCGTCTTAAAAAGATGGAATACATTGATGCATGTAAAGTCAGCGGTGGAAATAGTTTTAGAATTATTATGAAACATTTATTACCTAACTGTTTATCAACATTAATCGTTACTGTAACATTAGGTATTCCAAATGCAATTATGTCAGAAGCATCATTAAGCTTCTTAGGTTTAGGTGTTAAAGCACCAATGGCAAGCTGGGGTTCAATGATTAGTTTTTCACAACCATATATTCGTAGTGCAACATACTATTCAGTAATTCCAGGTTTAGCTATTATTATTACAGTATTAGCGTTCAATATGTTAGGTGATGGATTAAGAGATGCGCTTGATCCAAAATTAAGATCGTAAAAAGGGGAAAAGATATGAGTGAAAATAAAGAATTATTAGAAGTCAAAGATCTTGGTATTACCTTCTTTACAGATCGTGGAGCGCTTCCTGCTGTACAAGAGGTAAGTTTTAGTATCAAACCAGGAGAAACTTTAGGAGTTGTTGGAGAATCTGGTTGTGGTAAAAGTATGACAGCTTTATCATTAATGCAATTAATTCCGTCTCCTCCAGGTAAAATTACTGCTGGTGAAATTATGTATAAAGGAGAAGATTTATTAAAGAAATCTCCTAAAGAAATGAGAGATATTCGTGGTAAAGAAATCTCAATGATTTTCCAAGAGCCAATGACATCTTTAAATCCAGTTATTACTGTTGGAAAACAAATTATGGAAGCTGTTTTAACTCATGAAAAAATGAGTAAACAAGAAGCTAAAGAACGTGCTTTAGAAATGATTAAACTTGTAGGTATTCCAATGCCTGAAAAAGTATTTGCTTCTTGTCCCCATCAATTGTCTGGTGGGATGAGACAAAGAATCATGATTGCGATGGCACTTTCATGTAATCCATCATTATTGATTTGTGATGAACCGACAACAGCATTAGACGTTACAATTCAAGCACAAATCTTAAAATTAATTAATAAAATGAAAAAAGAATTAAATACAGCCGTATTATTAATTACACATGATATGGGTGTTATTTCAGAAATGGCAGATAACGTAATCGTTATGTATGCAGGTAAGATCGTAGAATATACAAATGTAGAAGATTTATTTAAAAATCCTTTACACCCTTATACTATTGGTCTAAGAAGATCAATCCCTGATATCGATAGCGATGATCAAGAAGAATTGGAAGTTATTCCTGGTTCTGTACCAATGCTTTATGAACTTCCAAAAGGATGTTTCTTCGCACCACGTTGTAAACATGCTAAAGAAATCTGTCATCAAGAATGTCCAGCAATGATGGAACATGGTGAAAACCATTTAGTTCGTTGTTGGAAATATCATGAAAGATGGAATAAGGAGGATGTAGAAAATGGAAAATAATCAAGACGTTTTATTAAAAGTAGAACATTTAAAGAAATATTATTCTATTAAATCATCTTCTTTAAGAGGTAAAAAAAGCGTTGTTAAAGCGGTAGATGATATTAGCTTTGATGTTAAAATAGGAGAAACTTTTGGGATTGTTGGTGAATCTGGATGTGGTAAATCAACAATGGGTAAAAGTGTAATCCGTCTAATTGAACCAACTGAAGGAAAGGTTATCTTAGATGGTCAAGATTTTACAAGCTTAAAAGGTAAAGAATTACAAGAAGCACGTGATAAAATCAAATTGATTTTCCAAGATCCTTATGCTTCTTTAAATCCACGTATGACAGTTAAAGATATTATTGCTGAACCAATTGATATCGCTAAATGTTATAAAACAAAAGAAGAACGTGATGCACGTGTTGTGGAAGTTATGAAACAAGTTGGTTTAAATTTAGATTACATGTATCGTTATCCTCATGAATTTTCAGGAGGACAAAGACAACGTATTGGGATTGCCCGTGCAATTGCTTTACAACCAAAATTGATTATTTGTGATGAACCTGTTTCAGCATTAGATGTTTCAATTCAAGCAAAAATCATTAACTTATTAAATGAATTACAAGAAAAAATGGGTATTGCTTATATCTTCATTTCCCATGACTTAAGTGTTGTAAAACATATTGCTGATAGAGTAGGGGTTATGTATTTAGGTAATATGATGGAAATGGCTGATACAGAATCACTTTATGCCAAACCATTACATCCTTATACTCAAGCATTATTTTCAGCAATTCCAAGAATTGGAAAAGAAAGAATTGAAGATAAACAAATCTTAGGTGGCGATGTGCCAAGTCCAGCCAACCCACCAAAAGGATGTCGTTTCTGTACAAGATGTCCGAAAGCAATGGATATTTGTAAAACAGAGAGACCCGATTTTAAAGAAGTAGAACCAGGTCATTTCTGCGCATGTCATTTATATGATAAAAAGTAAAAGAGGTATTATAAAATGGAAATGAATATTGACAAAAAAGAATTAGTTGAATTATGTGAAGAATTTATTAATGTACCAAGTCCAGTAAGTTATTATGAAGAAGTTGGTGCTTTATTAGAAAAAAAAGCAGCTGAATTTGGTTATGAAGTGACTTATGATCGTAAAAGAACAGCTTACATTACTTTAGAAGGAGAAGATAATTCTAAAACAGTATGTTTGGGTGCTCACTTAGATACAATTGGTTTAGTTGTTCGTCATATTGATGATAACGGTCATTTAATTGTAAGACAATTAGGTGGTGTTAACTACCATAGTATGGAAGGTGAAGGTGTTACTCTTATTACAAGAGATGGACGCAAATATAGAGGTATGGTTATTTGTAAATCACACTCAGTTCATGTATTTGAAGATGCAAGAACAATGCCAAGAGATGAAGACCATATGGAAGTTATCTTACATGAAGATGTTCATTCTAAAGAAGATGTTATGGCTTTAGGTATTGATCATGGTGATGTGATCTCTGTAGATCCTCATTTCGAATATACACCATCAGGATATGTTGTTTCACGTTATATTGATGATAAAGCTGCTGTTGCTGCATTAATTGAAATGATGGCTTACTTCAAAAGAAATAATTTAAAACCAAAATATCGTACATTATTAGCTTTCCCAATTTATGAAGAAATCGGACATGGTGGAGCTTATGTACCAGAAGAAGTAGAAGAATATGTTGCTTTAGATATCGGATTAATTGGGCCTGATTATCATGCTGATGAAAAAACAGTAAGCATCTGTGCTAAAGATAACTATTCTCCATATGATAGAGAACTTACTACAAGAATTATCAACCAAGCTAAAAAAACAAACTTAAATTATTGTATTGATGTTTTCTTCCATTATGGAACAGACGCTAATGCTGCAATTCGTGCAGGTAATAATGTTTATGCTGCAGCATTTGGTATGGCTGTGATCAATTCACATGGTAAAGAACGTTGTCATATTGATTCAATCGTAGATACAACAAAACTTGCGATTGCATATGCCTTAGATTTATAAAAAAAGCGGAGCTTTTGCTCCCTTTTTAAATGATTGATAACTGTATACAATATACAATTTTAATGGAATATACGTAAAAAAATCCCTTTATTTACTTAGAATGTATTTACAATAATACACATGGAATGTATAATTGTATACAATCGTAATAAGGGGGACGTAGAATAATGAATTTAGCGTATAAAATCTTAAGTACTAAACTTAAAAGTGGTGAGTTAGTCGCTGGTCAACAAATAGGGATTCAAATTGATCAAACATTAACTCAAGATTCAACAGGGACAATGGCTTATTTACAATTAGAGGCAATGGGAATTGAACATGTAGCGGTTGAAAAGGCAGTTGCATATATTGATCATAATATGTTACAAACAGGTTTTGAAAATATGGATGATCATGAATTTATCCGTAGTGTTGCAAAGAAACATGGAATTACTTTTTCTAAACCAGGGAATGGTGTTTGTCACCAATTACAATTAGAAAACTTTGCGAAGCCTGGAAAAACATTAGTAGGTTCTGATTCGCATACACCAACATGTGGTGCGATGGGAATGATTGCTATTGGGGCAGGAGGATTAGATGTCGCTGTAGCAATGGCAACAGGTACATATTATTTACAATGTCCAAGTGTTGTTAGAGTGAATTTAGTAGGTAAAAAAGCAAAATGGGCTTCGGCTAAAGATGTTATTTTATATATTTTACAACAATTATCTGTCAAAGGTGGAGTCAATAAGATTATTGAATACACTGGGGAAGGGTTAAAAGAGTTATCGTTAACAGATCGTGCGACTATTTGTAATATGGGGGCTGAATTAGGGGCAACGACTTCTGTCTTTCCAACAGATGAAATTACTAAAGAATACTTAATTCAACAAGGAAGAGAAGAAGATTATGTTGAGTTAAAGGCAGATGTAGATGCAACATATGATGAAGAAATTACTGTTGATTTATCAAAATTAGTACCATTAACTGCCAAACCACATAGTCCAGATGCTGTTGTACCAGTAAGTGAATTAAGAGGAATGAAAATTAATCAAGTAGTGATTGGTTCATGTACAAACTCATCACTTCCTGATATGTTAAAAGCTGCAAAAATCTTAAAAGGAAGAAGAGTCGCAACACATGTTTCACTTGTTATTGCACCAGGTTCTTCAAGTATTCTGGCAATGCTTTCTAAATGTGGCGCTTTAGCGGACATGGTTGCTGCTGGTGCTCGAATTCTTGAATGCGGTTGTGGTCCATGTATTGGTATGGGACAAGCACCACTTTCTAAAGGTGTTTCTTTAAGAACAATCAATCGTAACTTTAAAGGACGTTCAGGAACAAATGATGCCAGTGTTTATCTCGTATCACCTGAAGTGGCTGCTTTAAGTGCAATCAAAGGTTATTTAACAGATGAATTTGAAGATGATATGTATTTAGACGATATTGAAAATACACCATTTGTGAAGAATAAGAATTTCTTTATTGATGAATATGATCCTCAAAATGAAGTTTATATGGGACCAAATATTAAACCAGTTCCTCGAGGAGATAAATTACCAGATACATTTAAAGGTAAAGTATGTTTAAAAGTAGGAGATAATATTTCTACAGACCACATTGTGCCATCTGATTCTAAATTACTCCCATATAGAAGTAATGTGCCACATCTTGCTAAATTCTCTTTCTGTAAAGTAGATGATCAATTCTATAATAGATGCATTGAAAATGGTGGAGGATTTATTGTTGGTGGAGATAACTATGGTCAAGGTTCTTCACGTGAACATGCAGCCCTTGTTCCTAATTATTTAAAGATCAAAGCAATTTTTGCTATTTCATTTGCAAGAATTCATCGTTCGAACTTAATTAATAATGGTATTTTACCACTTGTTATTAATCAAAAAGATTACGATTTCTTTAATGATCAAGATGAATATGAATTAATTAATTTATTAGATAGTGTTGAAAACAATAAAGATATTACTGTTATCAATAAAACAAATAATCAAACAATTACCGCAAAATTAAAATTATCACCAAGAGAAAAAACAATGATTCAATATGGTGGTCTATTAAATGCAATTAAAGAATTAGGAGGTGACTTTTAATGAAAGCAGTATTAATTCCAGGTGATGGAATCGGAAAAGAAATTTCACAAAGTGTTGTTGACATTACAAAAGCTATGAATTTAGATATTGAATGGGTAGAATATCAAGCAGGTGCAGAATATGCTGCTAAAACAAAAGAAGTCTTTGAACCAGGACTTGTAGATGCTATTAAAGAATATAAATGGGCATTAAAAGGTCCAACAGCAACACCTATTGGTACAGGATTTAGAAGTGTCAATGTTGCTTTAAGACAAAAATTTGCAACTTATGCCAATGTAAGACCAATTCGTTCTTTTAAAGGAATTGATTCGAAGTATGAAAATATTGATTTAGTCATGATTCGTGAAAATACGGAAGATCTTTATAAAGGAATTGAATATATGGTGGGTGATGATGTTGCGCATGGTATTAAATTAATTACTAGAGAAGCCAGTGAAAAGATTTGTCGTTATGCTTTTGAATATGCAAAAGCAAATGGTAGAAAAAAAGTCACAGCCATTCATAAAGCGAATATTATGAAATTTACAGATGGATTATTCTTAGAATGTTTTAGAAATGTTGGTAAGGATTATCCAAAAATTGAAAAACAAGAAGTTATCATAGATAATATGTGCATGCAACTTGTTTTAAGACCAGAAACATTTGATGTATTGGTTGCACCAAACTTATATGGAGATATTGTTTCTGATTTATGTGCCGGTTTAGTCGGTGGTTTAGGTTTTGCACCTAGTGGAAATATTGGTGATGAATATCGTATTTATGAAGCAGTACATGGAAGTGCTCCTGATATTGCGGGTCAAGGTATTGCCAATCCAAGTGCTCTTCTTTTAGCATTTGCATTAATGTTAGAAGCTTTAGGACAAAATGATCAAGCCACTCGATTACGTGATGCACTATCAAAAGTCGTAGAAGAGGGGAAAATTGTAACGCGTGACATTGGTGGAAATGCTTCTACAAAAGAGTTTACGCAAGCAATTATAGATAGGTTATAGTATGAAAAAAAACATTTTAGAAAATGCAGGACATGGTTCCTTAGGACATCGTATCTTTTGTATTTTAAGAGATAAGATTTTAAATGAAGAATATGAAAAAGGACAAAAATTAAATGAAGTTGTTCTTTCTAAAGAATTAAATATTTCTAGAACACCTATTCGAGAAGCTTTAAAACAATTAGAATTAGAAGGATTAGTTAAAAGCATACCTAATAAGGGAGTTTATGTATTAGGATTTTCATCAAGAGATATTGATGATATGTTAGAAATACGTGTTGTTTTAGAAAGTTTATCTATACAACTTGCTATTGATCGTATTACTCAAGAAGAATTAGACAGAATTAAAGAAATCTATGATTTATTAGAATTCTATGCTGAAAAAAATGATCAAGAAAGATTTACAGAAGTAAACATTGATTTCCATGAAGCTATTTATAGAGCAACTCATTCACAATATTTTGAACAATTATTGTCAGATATTAACTATTATATTCATGTTACTTCAAGACATTCAATTAGGCAACCAAATCGTTTAATTGAAGCTGCTCAAGAACATAAAGAAATTTATGATGCAATTGTGAAAAAAGATAAAGCACTAGCAAAAGCAAATGTTGAAAAACATATTAGAAAAACACAATCATTAGTAAGAAATTATTATGATGAAAAAGATGAAACACAAGAGTAATGATTCTTGTGTTTTTCTTTTTAGTAAAGTGCTATAATAAAAAACGAATTGGGGGAGAATTATGGAAAGAAAAGAGTTTTCAATTGCTCGTTTTTTAAGCTCTAAAAGTCGTTTTGATAATATTGTTTTATTAGAAGGATTTATTGTTGGTATTTTAGCGGGTATTGTGGGTGTTGTTTATAGATTGTTGCTTTCTTATGGAGAAAAGATGGCTTATTTTGTAGTGGATTATATCAAAAATAACATACTTCATTTATGTATTTGGATTATATGTGTTTTAATTATTGGTTTTATTATTTCTAAGCTTTTAAAATATGAATCTTATATTTCAGGAAGTGGAATTCCACAAGTAGAAGCAGAAATGATTGATCAAATTGATGAAAAATGGTATAAAGTTATTCTTGCTAAAATGGTGGCAGGGACACTTTCTATTGTAGGCGGTTTATCATTAGGTAGAGAAGGACCAAGTATTCAATTAGGGGCGATGATTGGTAAAGGATTAGCTTCTTTTTTTAAAAGAATGAAATTGGAAGAAAAGTATCTTTTAACATGTGGGGCTGCTGCAGGACTTTCTGCTGCATTTAATGCTCCACTGGCAGGGGTGTTATTTGCATTAGAAGAAATACATAAAAACTTTTCTCCACTTGCCTTAGTAACGGTTATGGTGGCTTCTTTAACAGGAGATTTTATTAGTAAAAATATTTTTGGGATGACACCATCTCTTTATTTTCCACTTGTTGAAAGTTTACCTTTAGGTCAATATGGATTTTTAATCATATTAGGAATTATTGTAGGTTTATTAGGAGTCTTTTATAATAAGACAACAATGTTTACATTAAAACTTTATGATAAAATTACTTTTTTAAAGAATAATCAAAAGATTTATATTCCTTTAATTATTTCTACTGGATTTATGATTTTCTATCCAGATGTTTTATGTGGAGGACATCATATTATTGATTTACTTCATGAAGGAAATTATGTTTTAAGTTCTGTTTTATTAGTATTAGTGATGAAGTTTATCTTTTCGATTATTTCCTTTGGTTCAGGAGCACCAGGAGGTATCTTCTTCCCTTTACTTGTCTTAGGAAGTTTGATTGGTTGTGGATATGCCATTGTTGTTACAACCTATTGTGGGGTACCAAATATGTACTTTAATAACTTTATCGTGGTTGCGATGGCTGGACTTTTCGCAAGTATTGTCCGTGCTCCTATTACAGGAATCGTTCTTATTGCAGAAATGTGTGGAAGTTTATCACAATTTTTACCTATTGCAGTATGTAGTTTTGTTGGGTATATTGTCGCTAATATGTTAAGATGTGAACCCATTTATCATAGTTTATTAAATCGTATGATAAAAAATGGTAGTCATGAAATTTCACTCGAAGAAAAAGAAATTCTTCATTATTCTATTGAACTAGGCTCATGTTGTTTAGATAAGCCCATTAAAGAATTAGGTTTACCTAAAGAATGTGTCATTCTTTCAATTAATCGTGGTATTGAAGAAATTGTTCCACGAGGGGATACTGTATTACATCTAGGTGATCATTTAACCATTTTAGTCAATAAAGAAAATAGAGAAGTTACTAAAGATATCTTACATAAATTTTTTACATTAGAAATATAGGTGATGATATGTTTAGAGAAATGAGAAGAAAAAAACAAAAACTAACAGAAAAACAATGTTTAGCTATTTTAAGACGAGCAAAAACAGCAACACTTGCTTTACATGGTGATGATGGCTATCCTTATTCTGTCCCTGTTAATTTTGTTTATGAAGATGGAAAGATTTATTTCCATGGGGCTAAAGAAGGTCATAAAATAGACGCTATTAAAAATAATCCTAAAATATCAATGAGTATTATTGATCAAGAAGATGTTATTGACGAAGAATTGACAACTTATTTTAGAAGTGTGATTCTTTTTGGTAAAGCAAGAATCTTACAAGAAGATGATGAAATTTATCATGCTATTGAAACATTAGGTCTAAAATATAATGAAGATGAAGTGGCGGTAGAAAAAGAAATACGAAAAGAATGGAAAATTCTTTGTTGTGTTGAAATTACTATTGAACATATTTCAGGAAAACAAGCAATTGAACTTGTTAATAAAAACTATCAAGATCTGTTTTAGATTCTTGATAGTTTTTTTGTAAGTACATTGTCCTTATTTTTTTAATGTCTTAATAGTATCAATCAGTTCAACATCTAAAGAAGAAAGATAGTTGAAGGCTTGTTGATAGATATCGTCTTTTAAAAGGGCATCAGGGCTATGGGCATCAAAGCCGATGATGGCCTTGTTTTTATATTTACTTGCAATCTTCCAAAAAGATTCATTAGGATAATGTCTACCAGACATAAAACCTAAAAGATTGAATTCTAAAGGCATATCTTTTTCTTTAGCATAAGCACATAAACATGACATTTCTTCTTGATAAAGTTTAGAATTCGGATCGTAGTAAACAAGATCAGGATGGGCAATATAGCTATAAAGTCCAGTATCGATTGCTTGAATACAATGATCGACGTAAGCTTTTAAATAGTATTCATTTACTGGACTTCCAAAGTATTGATGAAATTCATCTGTTTGATAATAATGATTTCCTAAAATAATATAATCTATTTTTTTATCTTCCAACATTTGT
>ERZ772818.2013-NODE-2013-length-16481-cov-3.882382_pt1 | contig 16481 bp, 14 predicted proteins | sample MGYA00580837_ERZ772818 | MGnify/ENA primary metagenome ERZ772818 (study PRJEB29015, sample SAMEA2737671) | human gut metagenome | biome: human gut; feature: human-associated habitat; material: faeces | place: China | collected 2012 ...
GGGATCACCGGTATGGGAGAACTTATCATCATTACTCTGATTGCCGGAGGTATGCTGGAACTCATCCGATTTAATGGAGGAGTAGATTACATCTTACATAAGCTCACCAGCAGAGTTAAGAGTAAAAAGGGTGCCGAATTCAGCATTGCCGCACTGGTAAGTATTGCCAATATATGTACGGCAAACAACACCATTGCCATTATCACCGTAGGCCCTTTGGCAAACGATATTGCTGAGAAATTCCGGATAGACAAGCGTAAAAGCGCCAGTATCCTTGATACTTTTTCGTGTGTAATACAAGGCTGTATTCCTTACGGAGCACAGATGCTGATTGCTGCAGAACTGGCCCAGCTTTCTCCTTTAGAGATTATCCGATACCTTTATTACCCGATGGCTTTAGCTATATTTGCTTCGGCCAGTATCTTATTCAGATACCCCAAGAAATACTCTTGATCTTTTCAAAGTTTAATAAGAAACATGTAGGAGTTGCTGACATTCTGAGATTCAGCAACTCCTTTTTCTTTTTATTCCACATAAAATCCAATCAGCATCTTTATTTTTTTTCATTTTTTAATATCTTTGCAAAAGCTATGGCATCCTGTGTGCCATACGTATAGAAGAGCCTCTTCTTCTTGTTGACAACAAAACAAAACAAAATTTTATTTAAACCTGATACACATGAAGAAAATTATTTCAACCTTCGTTGCAGCTGTGGCTATATGCAGCTGTACTACCCAACCAGAAGCAGAAAAGCTTTCTGTTCTGTCTTATGTAGATCCATTCATCGGGACAGACGGAATCGTTCACACATTCCCCGGAGCTGCTTATCCTTTTGGTATGATTCAGTTAAGCCCCGATGGCGACACGCAGGGATGGAACTGGTGCTCTGGCTACCATGCATCAGACGACAACATTATGGGTTTCTCTCACACACACCTCAGCGGAACCGGATGGAGTGACTTGGGAGACATCTTGGTTATGCCAACCGTAGGCGAACTGCAGTTTATGCCAGGCGACAAGAAAGATCCGGACTCTGGTTACCGCAGCCGCATCAGTCACGATGCAGACAAAGAAGTAGCTACAGCCGGATATTATAAGGTACAGCTGCTTGATGATAAGATTCAGGCAGAAATGACTGTTTCACCACGTGTAGGTTTCCACCGTTATACATTCCCTGAAACTTCAGAAGCCAACATTATTTTCGACCCTGTACATAAAATCTTTGGTAAGGTACTCGAAACATACGTTAAAGCAGTAGACGATAAAACCATTGAAGGTTACAGCCGCAGTACCGGATGGGGAGGAAACCGTACTACCTATTTTGTAGCACAACTGTCAAAACCGTACAGCAAAGTCACAACTTATGCTGAAGGCAAGACTTCTGACGCAAAAGAGCTGAAAGCAAAAGATGCAAAAATCGCTATTTCTTTCGCAACGAAAGCGAATGAAGATGTTACGTTGAAAGTAGCTCTTTCTATGGTTGACATGGAAGGTGCACGTAAAAACTTTACAGCTGAAGCAACAAATCTGACATTCGACAGTGCTAAAGCCGCTGTAGAAAAAGCCTGGACTGAAAAACTGGCTAAATATGAATTCGAAGGAACTGATGTTCACCAGATGCGCATGCTTTATACAGGCCTTTATCACATGATGATTCAGCCTAATCTGCATCAGGATGTAGACGGCCGCTACTGGGCACTCGACAAAGTAAATCAGGCTAACGGCTTTACAAACTATTCTACGTTCTCTTTGTGGGACACATTCCGTGCCGTACATCCGTTGTTCACACTGACCGAACATAAACTTACGGCAGATGTCGTAAATTCACTGGTAAGCCGCTACGAAAACGGTGGTCAGATTCCATTGTGGGAACTTTGCGGATTCGACAACACCTGTATGATCAGCTACCCGGCTGTATCTGTTATTGCTGATGCTATCCTGAAAGATATCCCGGGTATCAATGCTGAGAAAGCACTCGAAGCAATGATTTCTGTTTCAAATTACGACTATGTATCAAGCAGTGATGGTCTGAGTGGTGTAGACCTTTATAACAAATTAGGATACGTACCTACTCCTATTCATGCATCTGTATCAAAAACCGCAGAAAACAGTTATTATGACTGGTGCATCGCACAGGTAGCACACAAGCTGGGCAAAACTGACATTGAGAAAACCTACCTCGACCGCTCATTGCGTTTCCTCAATCATTATGACGAGAAAACAGGACTGTTGATGCCAAAGGATGAGAAAGGTAATTTCGTTCCTGTAGATTTGACTGACTGGGAATCACTTCGTCCGCATTATATCTCAGGCAATATCTGGGCTTATTCTTATTTCTACCCACATGCTGTAGAAGAAGTGGTTAAACGCATGGGTGGCAATGAAGCTTTTGTGGCATCTATGGACAAGACATTGCAGACTCCACTGAACATGAAAGGCGAACAGCATGTTGACATTTCAGGATTTTTCGGCCAGTATGGTCACGGTGACGAACCGGGACACCAGTTCCTTTATCTGTATGGTAAGACTGGAGCTACCTGGAAAATTGCTGATGCCGTACATATGGTAGTCGACAGCATTTATAGCGATACCCGTAATGGTATGCCTAATAACGACGACTGCGGTCAGATGTCAGCTTGGCAAGTATTCTCAGCCATGGGCTTCTACCCTGTTTGTCCGGGAGACGGCCAGTTTATCATCGGAGCTCCTATGATGCATAAAGCTGCCATCCACACTGAAAGCGGAAAAACATTCACTATGGAAGCCAAGAACTTCTCGAAAACAAACCGCTATATCCAGTCGGCTACTTTGAACGGACAGCCACTCACTCGCGGATACATCACTTATGATGAAATCATGAATGGTGCTACTTTGGTATTCGAAATGGGTTCAACTCCCAATAAGGATCTTTTCAACGAACAGAAAAACTAATACATTATAATTGAGTATTGTATAAGCGGACGTCACAACGGCAAAGTCGTTATGGCGTCCGCTTTCTTTATGTTTGTTTTTAGAAAGACCGTGTATCTAATAACCTCGATTCATTTTTCTGTTTATCATTTTTTATTTGTAACTTTGCTTTATTATTAAACCATTACAACCGACCATATTATGAAAAAAGGATATTATATAATCGTCATGGTTCTCTTGGCATGCACATTCTCATCGTGCTGCACCACACAGCGATACATCAAGGACCTGCGTGCATTGGTAGAGGAAGTCCAGCAAAATGGAGACCGATATACAGTAACCGACTGGCATCAAAGTAATAACAAGTTCTATTCCTACGTAAAGAACTATCCCAAATACTCCGAAAAGATGACTCGCGAAGAAAGACACGAAACCATTACTTTAGGAGTTACATATATGAAAGAAGCGGCTCCCCATTGTATACAGAGCTTGGACAACGAGCTTTGCAAGTGGCTAGACGACAACAAAAAGCAAATCAACAATCTCTTTGAGTCATTCAAAAACATGATGAAAAGAGACATACACTAACTTTTTACTCAAAACTAGAATTAAAGCAAAATGAAAAAAATCAGTTATCTCAGCGCCTTGGGATGCCTACTTTTTGCAGCATGCCAACAGTCAACCGGAGGTTATAAAATTAACGGTAATATTTCAGGTGTTGCCGATGGAGAATTAGTATATCTCCAGAAATTGGTAGACAATGAATTACAAATACAGGATTCAGCTACTGTAACAAACGGTCATTTCGAATTTACAGGAAAACAGGACAGTACCATCAACTGCTACCTTACTTACAAATCTGAAGGCAGACCGCAATATTTTGATTTTTTCCTGGAAAACGGAAATATAGAAATCAAATTGGATACTGCCAGCACTGTAAGCGGAACCCAGAATAATGAAATATACCAGTCTTTCAAAGACAAATACAAAGCGCTGAACAATGAACTTGGAGCACTTTACCGCAAAATAAAATCTGGTGAATTGAAAGAGGAAGAAAAAGCAGCCCTTACTGCAGAACTGAACAAAAAAGACAGTCTGGGTATGGAGTTTATCTATAAATTGCTTAGCGATAATATGAACAATGCAGTAGGTGTGCATCTGTTGCCCGGCTTTTCTTCAGCTTTCGATCTTCCTAAAGTTAAAGCCTTGCTGGATAAAGTGCCAGCTCAATACGCCAATTCAGAAAGTATCGTAAGTTTAAAAGAATATATCGAAACCGCTCAAAAAACAGAAGTAGGCCAAAAGTTTTTAGACTTCACCATGGACAGCCCTGAAGGCACTCCCGTAAAGCTTGCAGACGAAATAGCAAAAAACAAACTCACTTTGATTGACTTTTGGGCAAGCTGGTGTGGTCCTTGCCGTGCAGAGATGCCAAACGTTGTAGAGACTTACAATACATATAAAGCCAAAGGATTCGGCATCGTGGGTGTATCACTCGATGAGAAAAAGGATGCATGGACAGGCGCAATCAAAAACATGAACATGACTTGGACACACATGTCCGACCTGAAAGGATGGCAGAATGCCGGAGCACAGCTTTATGGAGTGAGAAGCATCCCATCTACTGTTTTGGTAGACCAGAACGGTGTCATTATTGCACGTAACTTACGTGGCGAAGAGTTGAAGGCAAAAATCGGAGAATTACTGAAATAACCTTTCCCTGCTCATATACTTTCCAAATACGAGGCCTTTCCATTGCGTGAAGCCTCGTATTTTTTATTCATAGACTTATTCTTTATACCGCATCACAATATCCAGAAGAACCTTACCATATTTTTCCACTGTTTTCTTTCCAATACAAGGAATGCGCAACAATTCCCGCTCATTTTCCGGAAAATGATTTGAAAGTCCAATGATAGCTTTCTGCTGAAGAACTGTATATGCAGGCAATCCTTGCCGGGCCGCTTCTTCTCTTCGCCAATCCACCAAAGCCTGATATAAGCCTACATTTCCAATATCACTATTAGCAGAAAGGTCTCTTTTCAAATCCCGCTCACGCCTCTTGGACTTTTGAGGTTCCTTTTCCTCCATACTTAATATGGCACGCTTGCGCAAAAAATCCTGCACATAAAAGCCGTTCTTCAAAACATGATCCAGCAAAGCAGATTTAATACGGATTGCCTCCGTCAGTTCCTCAAAAGCAGTCTCCAGTCGTTTTCGAAGCTCTTTATTATCAGTTACCACATCTGCCCCTTCCACAAGCTCCTGCAAAGGCTTCAGCTTTTCCAAAAAATACTCGGCAGCACTATGTACCCTCTCCTGCAAGGATTTATCCGCTTCACAATCCGAAGCTTGAGAAAGAATACGCATATATTGAATCTCAAATTTCGTACCAACCGCACAAACTTCCTGTTTAAAGCGCTCAGATTCAGCCTTAAATAGTTCCAATTGTTTGGGATACATTTTATACAAATACTCATCAATCAGCCTGATATAATGATTCAACGACATATCCAACGCTCTGAACCCAAAAAGTTGTTGCAGCAATTCTCCAAAATAATTCTTCTGCATTATGGCACATTGTTCCTGGGTTACACTGGACTTTCGAGTTTCACGATTAAAACTGTCTACTACCCTGTCACTTATCACAGCTTCTGCAACTATCGGCGCACTCAGTATCAAGCCCTCCAAAGTACGGCACCGGCTCAATGCCACATAAGCCTGCCCGTGCGTAAATGCTCCGGAAACATCTATAATCGCCTTATCAAAAGTAAGTCCCTGGCTCTTGTGCACCGTTATAGCCCAAGCCAGTTTAAGCGGATACTGTTTGAACGTACCTTCTATCTCTTCTACAATTTCTTTCGATTCTTCATCCAGCTTATAGCGTGCGTTAGCCCATTCAGCTTCCTGAAGATTCACTTTCACACCCGTTTCATCTACCGTCACCTCAATATTCCGGCTCGATAAATGGGTAATTCTCCCAATTGTCCCGTTTGCATAACGATGCTCACCCGAAATGTCGTTTTTCACAAACATCACCTGCGCTCCCTCCTTTAATTCCAGTTCAAGGTCAGTCGGATAAGAATACTCAGGAAAATTACCTTCAATCGTGGCTCTGAATATAAAGCTCTCTGCAGGCAATTTATCCATCTTCTGCCGATTTATCTGATGTGCCTGATAATTATGCGTTGTCAACCGGATATACCCCCTGTCATTTATCTTGTTGTGTTCAGGAATATACCTGCCGTTCAGTGCGGCAAGCTCGGCTTCCGTACATCGGTTTTCCCGAATGGCATTCAGCAAATCCAGAAAGCGCGTGTCATTTTGCCGGTATACCTTTTTCAGTTCAATAGTACAAAATACCGTTTTTGCAAGAGCCTTACTTGAGAAAAAATAAGGTGTTTCGTAGTACTCCGACAACATTTGCCACTCATCACTTTTAGCAACCGGAGGCAACTGCTGGACATCACCAATTAGCAAAAGCTGTACACCCCCAAACGGTTTGTCACTTCTTCTGAAACGGCGCAAAACATCATCTATGGCATCCAGCAAATCAGCCCGCACCATACTGATTTCATCGATTACGAGCAAATCGATACTGCGCATAATATTCAGTTTCTCACGTCCGAATCGGAAACGATATTTGGCATCGCCTCCAAAAGCTGTTCCGGGAATGTAGGGAGCAAAGGGGAGTTGAAAGAAAGAGTGAATCGTCATTCCACCTGCATTAATAGCAGCAATTCCTGTCGGAGCCAATATAATCATTCGCTTGGGAGATTCCTTTACCAAGGTTTTCAGGAATGTCGTTTTACCGGTCCCGGCTTTACCTGTAAGAAAAATATTTGTACCTGTCTGCCCAATGAGCATATTGGCCAGTTCCAGTTCAGGATTGGTATTCATGGTAGTGATTATTATATCAGTTAAGATTTATCTTATATATAAACGCTGAAACAAAGCAAAAATACATCTATTTAACTGATTAATCTACTTTTTATAAGAAATAACCGCTGTTATAACAAGAAAGGAAGTCGAAAGCAACTGATTACCAGTGCGTTATCAACTTCCTTTTCAAGTGATTCCGCCGCGATTCGAACGCGGGACCCACAGCTTAGAAGGCTGTTGCTCTATCCAGCTGAGCTACGGAACCATCCTTATCGCAACCAGTGATTCCGCTGCGACTCGAACGCAGAACCCTCGCCTTAGAAGGGCGATGCTCTATCCAGTTGAGCTACGGAACCATCCTTGTTTGCGGTTGCAAAGGTACGACTTTTTATTGAATCTGCAAATTTTTTCGAATAAAAAAATCACGATTATAAAAAATCAGATTGCATTCATTTCCTAACTGACTGATTATAAATCTAATCGACAAAATTTTCAAATTCATTTTATATTTTAAACCAACACAAAAACAAATAAAGAGGCCATCACAGCCTCTTTATAAATATGCTAACCTTTCAAAAGATTCTTATTTACGCTGACCCAATTTATCGTCCAGGAACAACAGACCTTCTTTTCCTGCAATACGTACCTTGTCAACAATACCTTTAGCAGTAGCTTCTTCTTCTACCTGCTCGCGCACATATCCCCACAAGAAATCTTGAGAAGCTTTGTCTTTTTCAGCAGCAGCTACATTCACAAGTTCATCAATCAGAGCCGAAACATGGCATTCGTGATTGTATACATGTTCAAATAATGCCAGCACACTATCCCACTCTTGTGGCACAGCATCTATTTTATTAACCTTTGCTACACCACCACGCTTCATCACATAGTCAGCCAAGTCGTATGCATGCTGCAGCTCTTCCTGAGACTGTTTCTGCATCCAGGTAGCAAAACCATCCAAACCTTCTTTCTTCAAATAAAAGGCCATAGACAAATACAAGTTTGATGACCACATTTCTGCAACAATCTGTTCGTTGATTGCTGCTTGTAATTTTTCAGAAATCATAGCTAAATATTTTTTAGGATTAATGATTAATTCAAAGATAGCGTAATATATAGGAAATACAAAACAAAATCATAAAAATCAGCCTACAGCTACTTATCCAAAACAGCAGCGATACCTTTATAAGCCAGTTTTGTATCTTCATTTCCATGAGCACCTCCTACTCCAATTCCTCCTACCACAACTCCCTCAATAACAATGGGAACTCCTCCCTCCATCACTGTAAAATTGCTATCGAGCGAACGAATATCTTCTGGAATTTTTCCCTCTTTAATGCCTCGCATGATTTCACCTGTTTCACGTTTCTGAGAGCAGGCTGTATATGCCTTTTTATAACTGGCTTGTAAGGTATGCACACCAGCATGATGGTGCCGGATAACAGATAAGACTTGACCGGATTTGTCTACCACCGTTACCGTAATTGTAAAACCGTCTTTACAAGCTTCACTATAAGCTTCACGGACCATTTGCAAAGCCATCTCTCCAGTCAGGACAGGCTCTTTGTAAACAGCGTCCGTTTGAGCAAATGCCTTCATACTACATAATATTATAAATAATGTAACAAATAAAATACTTTTCATATTCAAAAAAAATAAAACAATCAATATTCATAAAGCCTTATGGCTGATTATGCTTTTAATGCACGAATCACCTCTACATCTGCCGGAAGCCACGACACAGCATCCAGTTCTTCAAGCCGTAGCCAAAATGCTTTTTCATGTTCTTTCAATACCGGTTCGCCAGCAGCTATCGTACACAGAAAGCAATGCATAGTGAGATGGAAGGATGGATAATCGTACTCCACTGTCGTAAGGTAAGTCCCAACGCATATATCTATATCCAGTTCCTCACGAATCTCCCGCTTTAATGCGGCTTCCCTACTCTCTCCAGCTTCCATTTTACCACCGGGAAATTCCCAAAAGTCTTTAAACTCACCATAGCCACGCTGTGTGGCAAAATACCTTCCATCACGGACAATTACTGCCGCTACTACTTCTATTTGTTTCATATATTTTGTATTACCTATCTGTCTGTGAATAGATACCATTTTGAGACCATCTATCAATCATGATTTTCGATGTTTAATGCTTTATCTCTTTCACTTCTCTCTTTCAAAATCGATTTTATCTCTTTTTCATCCCTGACTTTGGAAACGACTAACTACTTAATTATCAACATATTATTAATTATCATTTCCAAATCTCATTTCCAAATCGTTTTTTCTCTCTATTTCATTCCTGATTTTGGAAATGAGAATCATCTTTTTTCAGCTTGTATTTTACCCATCTGTTTTTACCTTCAGACTCTATTATCCCATCAGAAAGCATAGACTTAATCTGTTCCAAAACTTTCTTATAAGGAATCTCAATTCCGATTCTCTGATGTATATCCCTCACTCCGGAGCATTCGTATATCTTCAAGTCTTCTATAATCAATTCACGAATTCTGTAAGGCTCAATTCTCTTCAGTGAAGTAGTACCCTTATAATCACTCTGCTTTAAAACAGCTGCATTCACCCGATATTCTTTCCTATTCTTTCTACCAGAAGTTTCTACGATACCATCATCTACTAATTTATCAAGCCAAGGAGAAAGCTCATCACGGTTTTTCAGGTTCAGCAATTTAATCAGATCTGCAGCCGAAAGACTTTCATGCTGGGCTATCAGCCCTAAACAGATAATCTGCTTTTGGCGTAGTTCCGCTACCTGCAAGGCATAGCGAATCACCTTGATGGCTTCCTGACTTATGATTCGTCTTCCTACTATAGCCTTCACATAATCATCTCCTTCCTCCACTTTCGGAATCTGTTTTCCATTGGACAGAAGCACTTCATACATCTTGTCATATCCGGACCCTTCACGCTCCATCATTTGCAGAGCATAGCACAGATTAGCAAAATGTTCGTTTCTCTTTACCGTTTTATGAAGGATATTCTGTGGAGTGACTCCCAATGGTAATGCTCCGGGATTGACCACTTCAATCCTGTCCGGATGGATATTGATAAAGATGTCTCCTCTTACAGTATAAGGGCGATGCACCAACGCATTGCAAGTCAGTTCTCTGACTACCGCTTCATCATACGCAGGAATTTCCTTGCGGAACAGTCCGTCACTAATTTCATTGCTTTCCCTCCAAACAGGTACATTTTTCCATATTGCCTCAATGATTTCCTGAGGATTCTTGGTAAAGTCATCAATCAGGTATTTCCAAACCTTATCTCCATACTGGTCAAACTGGATACACTGTACCACAGGCGCATTCATCAGTCTGCCTCGTTGAGATTGGGTTCCGATGAAAAGCACTCCCAGATTGGTCATTTTGTCCGACTCTTCTACTGTCAGGAAATAATAATTCAGCAATTCCTTATCTTCTTTCTGCCTTACGAACTCCGACACACGGTTTGAACTCCGCAAATGCTGAAGCAACATTTTCAGTTTCTCCTTATCAGCATCTTTCCAACTCCATTTGCTCTCCTCGTCTTCCCAACGATAATAACCCTTTTCAGCCGAAAGACGGGTTATATCATCTCCTGTAAGCGGTACACTATTGTCACTTATACGTGTAAAATATTTGCCGGAGGTAGTAGAAGCGGAAGAAGTTCCACGTGCTATATGCAGACGGATATATTGCCCGCCGTTTTCATGCGTCAGGATTTCAGCATGAGCAGATACATTCAGCGTCTTACCACTGATTTTGTTCTCCAAATTAATGGCTATATCTTCTGATACCTTTTGGTTTGCCGGTGGTGCATCCGCATCATCTTCTATGCCATAGTCTATCACGCCACCCTGAGCATTACTGAAAGCCACGCAATCTTTGGCCACTTCGTTCCAGTCTGCACTCTTTCCGGTAATCTCACGAAGAGACTTTTTATCGTATAGTGAATTTTCCTTCATACTTTTTCTTTTAATAGTAATCTTATTATCAGTCTACATTATATCCTGCATAAGATCATTATTGTTATTTTGACCGCAATTTAATGAAAAACTTTCATTCCTTAATAGGAAGAAAAATTATATTTTTGCTTTTAGCAGATTGACAAAACCTCATATAGCAACAAAACAAAGAGATTTACAAATGAAAAAATTAAGAACAATCTGGATAACGGCAATCATGTCAATGCTGACACTCCCTGCAGTAGCACAGCTCACACTGGACGAGTGTCAACAATTGGCCGGAGAGAATTACCCGCTTTTGCAAAAATACGATTTGATAAAACAAACGGCTACCTACTCCATTGAGAATATCAACAAAGGCTATCTGCCCCAACTTTCGCTGAGCGGACAGGCATCCTATCAGTCGGAAACCACCGCCTTGCCGGATGCGCTGAAAAGTATGCTGGCAAACAGCGGCTATAAAGGAATGGAGAAAGACCAGTATAGAATTGCCCTGGAGCTAAACCAGATTCTCTGGGACGGTGGCAATATCAAGGCACAAAAAAAGGTCGCATCTGCCAACGAAAAGATACAAGCGGCACAAACGGATGTGGCAATGTACGATGTACGCAATCGTGTAAACGAATTATTCTTCGGCATTCTGCTGCTGGAAGAAAAGATTCAGTTGAATGCCGAACTGCAAATCTTACTGCAGAACAGTTTCCGGAAACTGGAGACTCAAAATGAGCATGGTACGGCTATGAAATCGGATGTGAACGTAATAAAGGCTGAATTGCTACGTGCCAAACAGGATAGGATTGCTTTACAGTCTATGCGGAAAAGCTATCTGCAGATGCTCGCTATTTTTATTGGGAAAGAGGCGGAATCCATTGATAGTCTGCAAAAGCCGGTAGCTGCCATGCCTTCTGTCCCGAAGAACCAGCGGCCGGAGCTCCTGCTCTATGCTACGCAAATGCAGCAGACTCAGGCGCAAAACGATTTACTGAAAGCGGCTCTCTACCCGAAGCTTAGTTTTTTCGCACAAGGTTTTTACGGTTACCCGTATTACGATATGTTCGACAGTATGTTTAACCACAATCTGAAACTGGGCGGCATCGTAGGAGTGAGACTTTCATGGAACATCGGCAAGCTGTATACTTTTAAAAATGAAAAACGCCAACTGCAGTTGGCACAGAAACAAATTGAGACATCGCAGGAGGTTTTTCTGTTCAACAACAGTTTGCAGGCTGCTCAAGAAACCGAGGCTGTGCACCAATATCGTGAGATGATGAAAGCGGATGCGGAGATTATCCAGTTGCTGACGGCTGTTCGGCAAGCTGCAGAAGCTCAACTGGAGCACGGTGTGATTGACGTAAACGATTTGCTTCGGGAAATCACCAAAGAAAATCAGGCGCGCATCAACCACTCGGCACACGAAATCGAAATGCTGAAATCCATTTATGAATTACGGAATACCATCAATCAATAAAATTTTCAAAAGTATGAAAGTATACGGTTACTTATTAGGTATATCTCTTCTTTTATCCGCTTGCGGCAATCGTGATACGGATTACGACGCATCGGGCATTTTTGAGGCCACCGAAATAGTTGTTTCGGCACAGTCAACGGGCGAACTGTTGTCTTTTACTGCCCAAGAAGGAAGGCCGGTAAAAGCAGACGAGCAGTTGGGGTATATAGATACGCTGCAATTGTCCTTGAAAAAGAAGCAGCTCATGGCTACCTTGATGGCTACCGGCAGCAAACGGCTGGACGAGAGCCGGCAACTGGCGTCACTCCGGCAGCAGTTGGCAAATCTGGAACGCGAGCAGAAACGTTACGCTGACTTGCTGAAAGCGGATGCTGCTCCCGAAAAGCATGTGGATGAGCTAGATTACCAGATAGCGGTTCTCAAGCGTCAGATTTCAGCCACCGAGGAGCAGCTCGAAGGGAACAACAGCAGTCTGGATGGACAAAGTGCCAGTATAGCAGCCCAACTGGCACAGGTAGAGGACCAGATTAAAAAGTCGGTTATCGCAAGTCCTATCAGCGGTACTGTCCTCTCCCAATATGTTGAACAGCGGGAATATGTGATGCCCGGGAAACCGCTTTTCAAGGTAGCCGATATATCACGCATGAAGCTGCGTGCCTATGTCACGGCCGAGCAGCTGACGTCGCTAAAACTGGGACAGAAGGTAAAAGTGTACGCCGATAAGGGTAAGACCGAACGCAGTGAATACGAAGGCATCGTTTCGTGGATTGCCGATGAAGCGGAATTTACGCCTAAGACCATACAGACCAGAGACGAACGGGCCAATTTGGTTTATGCGATAAAAATTGATGTCAACAATGATGGCTTTATCAAGCGTGGCATGTATGGTGATGTTCAATTTCAAACAGCAGAATAATGGGTATTCTATCCGTAAATAATTTGCAGAAGCGTTATAACCGGGGTAAAGTCGTTGCGCTGCACGGACTGGATTTCGATGTTCGGGAAGGCGAAATTTATGGCATCATCGGTCCGGACGGTGCTGGTAAAACGACGCTTTTCCGCATTCTGACTACCCTATTGCTTGCGGATGCGGGTACAGCCAGTGTAGACGGACTGGACGTAAAAAAGGATTACAAGGAAATCCGTCGTCGCATTGGTTATATGCCCGGCCGTTTTTCGCTTTATCAGGACCTTTCCGTAGAAGAGAATCTGCGTTTCTTCGCCACAATCTTCCACACGACCATCGAAGAGAATTACGAATTGGTGCGCGACATTTACTGCCAGATAGAACCGTTCAGGACACGCAAGGCCGGAAAGCTTTCCGGTGGCATGAAACAGAAACTGGCATTGTGCTGTGCTTTGATTCATGCCCCCCGGATTCTGTTTCTGGATGAACCGACTACCGGTGTCGATCCTGTATCGCGCAAGGAGTTCTGGGAGATGCTGAAAAGGCTCAAAGAAAGATACGGGATTACCATCGTTGTGTCTACTCCCTACATGGACGAGGCAATGCTTTGCGACCGTATTGCCCTGATGCAGGAAGGAAGGTTTCTCCGTATTGACACGCCAAGCGGAATTATAGCTGCTTATTCGGACAGGTTATGGACCGTAAGAAGTGACAACATGCACCGGCTGCTAGAAGACTTGCGCAGTTACCCTGAGGTGAAGACGGCTTTCTCTTTTGGCGAAACTTATCATGTGACGGTAACTGACGGGGCTTCACCGGAGAGCTTGAAGGACTATCTGCATACACGCGGACATAATCGCATCGCCGTTTGTCCGGCCAGTGCAACAATAGAAGATTGTTTCATGTCATTAATGCACAAGACTGATGAAAGATAATTATGTAATCATAGCAGACGGACTGACCAAGAAATTCGGTACATTCACGGCTACCGATCGCATCAGCTTTCGGGTTAAAGAAGGTGAGATATTCGGTTTCCTGGCGCCTTTTCACGTACCTCATCCTGACGGAGCACTGTGCGCTTGCTTTCAGCGCCGATTACCAGAATGCACTTTTGTTCCGGGAGGAGACGACGCTGCGGATGATGCGCGAGATGTTTGAAGGCTATTTAAAACAGTCGGAGCCGTTGTTTGAACGTCTTGACACGGTACAGTCCCAGCTTGGCTATACGGAAACACTGATTCGTCGCTTTATCGCATCAGATTCCCCGCGGTATTTCTTCCAGAGAATGCCGTGTCTTTCCGGACTTCTGACACCGGAAATGCTGAAACACCATCTTGTAAAAGAAATGCCGGAGCGAGATCAGATGATACAGGCGGTTGCGCAGTATGCAAAGGTGATGCAGACACGGGTGCTGGATGAAAAAACGACGATGTTTTTCTCAGAGGACGGCGTCAAAAGTTTCCTGGACACGGGCCGCGTGGATGAGTATCCAAAAGAGTGCTATTCTCCGCTGGACTTTGACGAGCGTATTGCCCTGATCCGCCGCTTTCTGGCGCTGCGGGATCGCGCGAATCTTCGTATGATCCGGGAAACGAAAGAGAGAGCAGAGCATGCGCTGAATATTTCGGTCAATGCAAACGGGGGCTATCTTCTGTTCCAGACGCGGACAGAGCGGCTGATTTACCTCAGCATCCGGGAACCGAGCATTCTTATGGCATTCTACGATTACCTGGAATCCATGAAACCGGAAGAACTCTGCACGGAAGAGGAGATGCTGGGACGTGTCGAAGCCATTCTGCATGAATTTGTGGCTTGTCATTCCAGAGAAGGTTCGATATAATAGAAAAAAGGATATTTCCAAACCGGTCATCTCGGGTGAGTTCCGGTGTGTGTCTGCTGAAAAGAAGGCTGGACACACACCGGGCGGAAACCTGTGGATGACCGGTTTTGACTGTACGAAAAAGAAATGGGGGTTTTTACGAATGAGTGCAGAAAGTAAGACAAGAATGACGGAGGGCAGCATTTCGAAAAAGATGATTCTGTTTGCCTTTGCTGTTTTCAGCCTTGCATATTTTTACACAGGTTTTATGGGAAACATCCCATTCATCCCGGAAACCGTACAGGGTCTGATTCTGACAGTCGTGGCAGCACTTCCCATGGCGATTTTCGGTATTCTGCCGCAGGCGGTTGTCGCAGATATTGCACAGAGCGATGCGATTACCTCGGGAAGCAGCCGCGAGGGAATGTTCTACGCAGCCAGAACTTTCGCCTTCAAGCTGGGGCAGAGCCTTTCCATGCTGATCTTTACGGCGGTCTCCACCATTGGAAACGGCAGTGGAGCCGGATACCGGATTGCAGCATTCGGTGCAGCTGTATTCTGCGGCGCAGGCGGACTGATACTGATGTTTTACGATGAGAAAAAGATTAACTGCGTGATGAACGGAAAAGCATAGGTCAGTACTCAGCACGGCGGCCTTTTTTATCTCGAAATCAGCTCCTCCGCATGCTTTAATGCATCCGAAATATTCGAACAGAAATTTTCTTCCCCGACAAGATCCACAAAGCCGGATTTTTTCATCACCTTCATCGGCTGCTCATTCACATGAGAGAAGACGAGGGTGATCCCTTTCGATTCGCAGAGCTTCGTCAGATTCTGGAGTGCATTCATGGCTGTACTGTCGATCGCCGGTACGCTCCGCATCCGGAGAACGAGACATTTTGTGAAATCCTTTACCACGATGTGCTCAATCGCATCCGCCGCGCCAAAGAAGAGCGGTCCTGTGATCTCGTATACACGGACTTCCAGCGGCAGCTTCTGCAGATGTTCATCCACCGCCGGGGAATCATCGTCCACATAGACCCAGCTGTCGGCGTGCGTTTCCTCGCTCATCCGCTTGATGAAAAGCAGGCAGGCCAGAACCATGCCGATCTCGATTGCGACAACGAGGTCAAACACAACGGTCAGCACAAACGTAGTAAAAAGAACGATAATATCACTCTTCGGAGCCGTGCGTACAAGATGCACGAAGGTTCTCCACTGGCACATATTGTAGGCAACAAGGAACAGAATCGCGGCAATCGTCGGCATCGGAATCATGCCCGCAAACGGCATCAGCACAACAAGAACGATGACGAGCGTAATGGAATGCACCATACCCGCAACCGGCGTGCGTCCGCCGTTTTTGATATTTGCCGCCGTTCTGGCAATCACTCCCGTAGCCGGAATACCGCCGAAAAGCGCAGAAGCAATATTTCCGGCACCCTGTGCAATCAGCTCTGTATCCGAACGATGCTTGCTGTTGATCATGCCGTCCGCAACAACACAGGAGAGAAGCGACTCAATCGCCGCAAGCA
>ERZ772818.2021-NODE-2021-length-16450-cov-3.552242_pt1 | contig 16450 bp, 15 predicted proteins | sample MGYA00580837_ERZ772818 | MGnify/ENA primary metagenome ERZ772818 (study PRJEB29015, sample SAMEA2737671) | human gut metagenome | biome: human gut; feature: human-associated habitat; material: faeces | place: China | collected 2012 ...
TATCACACTGGAACCGTTGCAACGTTGTCTGGTGCCGACAGGATTGTATATCGCTTTGCCGAAGCCCCATATTTTTCAATTCTTCGGAAAATGCTGCTTCTTCCGATTCATTTTCACCGATATAATGCATCTGCATAATCTTCGTCCAGTCGAACATGTCGAACAAGATTGCTTCTCCTATTGGCACGTCTAACGTCAGCACATGTCCATCTCCTGTCTGATCCACATTATAAAGATCTGTGAATGCCCAGTATGGATACTCGGCTCCTTCTGGTTTTGGAACTATATGCTGCGCCTCCTTTACAAACCAGCCATATGCATTTATAAATACCTTCGCAGACTCCTTATATTTTTTTCGTACATACTCTTCTTTTGAATAACATACGCCGTCCCGTTTCAATACCTGATATACAACATCAGTCTGAAAAGAATACAGTCTTATCGTATTACATCCGTTAGCCATTCTCTCCTCAACTCCCATACATTTCCATATTTCGCATCGCTTCCCATAAGGATTGTATCATCAAACAACCGCTCCCAGCTATTTTGTATCTCCCGCTTAATCTGTGGATAGAACTGGGAAATAACCGCTTTTACATCACTGATTCCATAATCATCCAGAAGTTGTCTGTGGCGTTTCAGATCATTTTCGTCTTTCGGAATATATCCGTAATTTAAAATATGTCCCCACTTTGCGATATTAACTGATGTAATGATTGCAGGATCCAGTGACAACTCTAAAATTACTGTATTTTCACTGTTCATCATTGTTCCTTCGTTGGTAAATGACACCCATACCGGATACTCCACGTCTGCCGGTTTATTTGCCCTGTCCGGTCCGTGCTTTACCAGCCAGTCATAAGCTTCCAGCACGACTGGAGCCTGTTCTTTCAAATCCATCCTGATGTACTCCTGTTTTGCAATGTAACGACCAGTCGTCTCCAACTCTTTTAACACATTTTCATGCTGTTTGGTCCAGACGGTAATATTCGACATACGCTCCCTCCTTTTTACATACCTTCATTTAAAACCCACCGTTCTGATATGCTCTTGCAATCACATAAGATGGCTCATAAAATGCACTGCAGTTATAATTGTCAATCACATTACAGAGTTCATTATTGTAAACTCGAAGAATCCCATCTACATAATCTTCCCCAAGCTGTAATGTATCTATAATCAACCTCTTATAAACTTTTCCCATTTCCAAAGGTGTGGGGATAATCTCCGCCAGTTCTCTGTCAACATCCGTGATGTCATAATCACCTTCCTGAAGATGGTATTCTTCAATCCAATCATCTTCAACTTGCAGGGGATTTTCGCAGTGTAGTACATTTGCCACACTAATCAGATGTTTTAATGCATCTCTTCCAATTGTATTTACCACATATTTATTCTTCTGATGAAGCTTTCTCGCCACGCGCTCTATCATATAACAGATAAAATAGAGGTCGTTATCTGTTATCTCTTCGTCTGGAAAATATATATTCATCATAACGTTTCACTCCTTTCAAAATGTAACGTCTTCAACGCGTCCTCTGTACAAAAAACAATCTGATGTGTTGGATATTTAAATTTAATAAGTTCCCAGAACGCTGCCTTAGAAATCTTGCCGGACATATAGTCTTCTACATAATCCCAAATCTGATCGTCTGCCATAGGTCCTTCTACAATATCAAATGCATGCTCGATTCCTCTGCGGCAATTCACTACAAATTGCAGCCATTCTTCTGTTGTTGTCTCAAATTGAAGCACTTTTAAACTTTCATTTTCTGTATAAGAATAGCTATTGATAATTGATGCACCTTTTTTAGTCAATGCCCAACGCGTTGCCTGTCTTTTTATATTTGTACAATAAAATCCATACCCAAAATCTTTATAATATCCATTAATCAAAATCTTAGGTTTTGATACTGTTACATTACTTCCATGAAATAAAATGTTATTCTTCACGAACCATGCTCCCCTGCTATAAATATTTTTTTGCAAAAAGCCTCATCTTATATGATAAGGCTTTTCTACTATACTACCTCTACTTAATAGTATAGCAATTTTTCTATTAATGACAACTTGTTTTTCTCAGACTTTTTCCATGTCTTCATTGATTTTAATACTTCCAGAAATCTTCGATTTTTTCCAGCTTTTTCTTGTAAATTCTTCCGGAAAATGCCAGATGTGGAAGTTCATAGAACTCACATTTTTTCGGACAGATCGGACGGTACAATGGATCTGCTGCTATGATATCTGCATCTTTTAAAGCTTCTTCCATGTCTTCCTCTCCAAGAACCTGCCGGCTTGTTCGAAACAATAAATCTTCCGTCTCCTGTAACGGGCATAATACATGAACTGGTATTCCATATTTCTGTTCAATAGCCAAAGCCAGTGACTCTGTCGTGACCGGTTCACCGATCAGCATAATTTCTTTATCGTTTTTGCCGCTTCCCGGCTGCTCCTTATCCGAATTTTCTTCACGTAATCTTTTATATGGGTATCGTTCTTTCTTCTCCAGTGCCTGTACGATTTCTTCTGTAAATGTTCCTACTGGCGTCCCAACTACATATGGCATTTTATATTCTTTTTCCAGATATTTTGCGGTGCGCAATCCCACGGAAGATACAACAAGATTTACTTCTGCTTCCAGTGCATGGCTCAATACTTCAAGATCATCTCCCATCGCCCAGGTTGATAACACCTTCCAGCCACATTTTTCCAGATTTTTTTTCATATATCCGGCACGGCTATATGCTCCAAAATCAAGTGGCGTGACACCAAGAAGATTAACCGTATGTGGCTGTATATTTTTCTCTTCGCAAACTGCCTTTGCAGACACAAACTGCCTTGCAATCTGCTCCAGAGCTAGTCCTGCACCATATACATAATCGTGCATACCATTGGTCGGTACAGAAAATGCAGGAATCCCAAGTTCCTGTTCCAGCACTTCTGCCAGTGCCGGAAAATCTGTTCCGTTCATATATGGAATCGGTGATCCGGCAAGTGCAATAAACCTCGGTTTTAATTCCCGTGCTGCATCCATGATATCATTCAGGAACTTTTCATCATTTCCCATAATCGCATCGATTTCAGTAAGTCCCGAGATGTAAATCAGGCTGTCCTGGTCATACCAGCGGATTTCATCATGTGTATTATAAGTAGAATTACAGCCGGACGGATCATGCATCACTGTCATACCGCCCAGTTCATAAAGTGCAGAACAGACCCCCGACACATCCGCCGTGTAAATTGGTATAATTTTGTATGTCTGTCTCATATGCAGCTTTCGCACCCCCATCCTTTTCGCACAACCAGATCCTCCACTTCTTTTTCTTCTTCGTAAGCCCGGATCATAAGTTCTGCCATTTTCCGGATTCCATCAAATCCATACCACCCTGCACCTTCAACTACATTCACAAAATATGGGCTCTGGGTGAACCATGCTGCTTTTTGTCCCAGTGCCAGCACTTTTTCTTCATGCTTTCTTGGAAGCACGCGCATCTTTGGCTGAATGGTCGCGCGAAGCTCCAGTTTTGGCGCATGTTTGCTAAGCCAGTAAAATTCCTGTTCTTCCTCCGGGCTTACACCATCCAGATAAACAGCTTCCACACAAAATCCATGTTCTAAAAGATATTTTGCCAGTCCAAGCGGTCTCGAATGCATGAGATAGTCGATGACGATTGGTGTATCTCCAACAACTTCTCTTACTTTTTTAATAGTTTCTTCGCAAGCTTCAATCTCTTTTTCGTAATAGGAATCTTTTTGTGCATCTATCAACACATTTAATGTCTCTATCTGTTCTTCAGACGTCTGAATTATCTTAGATACCAGTGTCTTTTCCAGTATCTCTGCCAGTCTTTCCATCTGCTGCTTTATCTCTTCATAGTTAAAACTTGCCGGCATGTAAATGTGTTCTCGTCCCAGTCTTTTTGCCAGCGTCTGCGCCCCGTATTTTGCTGTCGGATAGATAGAAAGAAATATATTTGCTTCACCAAGTTTCTCATACTTGTCCCATGTATCACAAGTCGTAATCTCTCTGAGTTCACAGCCACATTTTTTCAGGAATCTTTTGATGTCAGAAGTTTCGTCCAATGGGAAATTATGTCCAAGCAACGTGACGATATGTGGATCTGCTTTTTGTACTTTTAATGGATCATACATTGCTTTTCGCAGTTTCTGATCTGGTGTCAGACCAGTTTTTTGCATAATCGGATCCATATAACAGCGTACAAATTCAATTTCCGGGAAACGCCTGTCAAGTTCCTCATAGACCATCTTAAGATCACAGCCAAGAAAATGATGGAGGCACACGGTAAATAAGAGCACTGCTTTTGGTTTTCGTTCCAGTTTCTTTAATACATCTGTGACACCTTCAATTGTGATATCCTCCAGATTTCCGTTCAACAGATCGTCTTCTTCGATGATCACGTATGAAAAACGATCTGCCGCATTCATCTCGGCCGCCGTCAATACAACACCACGCATACAGTTATCTGCACAGACATATATCTGAATGGTCTCCGGCATCAACATTCCGGTGTGTACAATATTCCAGTTTCCATGAACCGGAGAGTTAAACTCCAATCCCGGATGAAATGGTGCCGGATAGGACGCATCTTTTATTCTAATCATGGCTCCTTCCGGGGTTACATGGTTTTTCTCCATTTCCGTCTGTCCTACTCGTTTTAACATAAATTCCCTCTCTAAATTCTTTCCCACTACATTTCACATTTTGTTCAAAAATGCCCCGGCAGCTTAGTTCTTACATATCGCCAGAACCGCCTCACTCAGAGCACGGTATTCATCTGCCATCTCACTATCAGGATAACACTCCATCAACGTTTTTTTCTGCTCTTCAGCTGCCATTACAAGCTCGCTTCTGGAGAGGTACCCAATAGTACCACTATGGAAATCTTCTGCCAGTTCCTGCACTTTTTCTTCTTCTCTTGGCACATTTCTTCGGTTCAGAATAAATCCGCCAAGTTTTGCATATCCACGATTTTGGAAGCGTTCCAGTGCCATTGCAATGTTCGCTCCGGCATGAATGGACATATTTTCTCCCGAAGTTACAACAAATACATAGTCTGCATACCCACTCCGCATAGGCATGGAAAATCCGCCACACACTACATCGCCAAGTACATCGTAAAGGACTACATCCGGTTTGTAGACTTCATATGCTCCGGTCTCTTTTAGTTTCTCCAGTGCAGTGATAATTCCGCGTCCTGCACAGCCAAGTCCCGGGGTCGGTCCTCCTGACTCCACACAGACAACTCCTTTGTATCCGATTCTTGTAATCTCTTTCAAAGTCACATTGCCTTTTTTCTCATTATAGATATCCAATACTGCCGGCATAGGTTCTCCATCGCGCAAGGCAATCGTAGAATCTGCCTTTGGATCACAGCCAATCTGCATAACTGATAATCCTTTTTCAGCCAGTGCGACCGCCATATTGGAAACTGTCGTAGATTTTCCGATACCGCCTTTGCCATAAACTGCAATTTTTAACATGATAATTCCTCCGGTTTGGTGATGACATTGGAGTAAGCAGTCTTTGCCGACACTCCCTTAAGACGCCCTATTTTTCCAGAAAGCGCACTGATCACATCCTGCGGCGCATCAATCGCAATACTGATAATATGGATTCCTTTTTGACGGTACGGGATTCCCATTCTTCCAATAATATATTTTCCAGACTCATGCAGATATTGATTCAACTGCTCCGTCGCCTCCGGGTTTTCTATAATAATAGAAATCACTGCTACTCTTGTTTCCATACTTTCTCTCCCTGCTCTTATTTCTAAGTAATCTGATTTTAGCAGATTCTCGGCAATAATTCTCCGCCTGGCTGTGGCAATAATGCCTGGGTTCCAATCTCCGTCATCATTACGACTTTTCCTGGCTGTTCTTCTGTAATTTCACCAATAATGGCAGCATTTTCTGAATATGGGCACTGACGCAATGTCTCCACAATCTTCGCTGCTTCTTCCTTCGGTGCAATGATAACCATAGTTCCTTCACATGCAAGATACAATGGTTCCAGTCCCAACATGCCACAGACACCCCTTACTTCCGGCTGAACCGGAATATTGGCGCTGTCAAGCTGTACGCCTACCTGGCTCTGCTTCGCAATTTCATATAATACAGTTCCCACGCCGCCACGTGTCGCATCACGAATAACATGCAGATCGTGTGTCCTGTTCATCACTGCTTCCACCGTCTTCCAAAGGGGTGCACAATCACTCTTGATATCGGCCTCAATTCCCAAATCTTCTCTCTCAAGCAGGATTGTACAGCCATGACGTCCGATATCTCCTGTTACAATAACCGCATCACCGGGTTTCGCAAGCTCGCCGCCGACTTTAACTCCATCTTCAATCTGTCCCATTCCTGTTGTTGTGATAAATACTCCGTCCACCTGCCCTTTTCCGGCTACCTTTGTGTCACCGGACACGATGTGAACACCTGCTTCTTTGGCGGTTTTTTCCATTGCTGACGCAATTTCTTCCAGTTTGTCCATTGGAAATCCTTCCTCAATGACAAATGCACAGGTCAGATACAGTGGCTTTGCTCCCATACACGCCAGATCATTGACTGTTCCGCAGATAGACAGTTTTCCGATATTTCCTCCTGGGAAAAATGCAGGTGATACGATAAATCCATCGGTGGACACTGCCATTTTCCCAACTGGCGGATTTAACACAGCCGCATCATCCGCAGTCAGATCCGGATTTGCAAAATGTGCCGCAAATATGTTATCGATTAATTCTGATGTCTGACGTCCTCCGGCACCGTGTGCCATGGTGACTGTCTGATCTTTTATTCCATTATTCATAATATATCACTCCCAGCTTTTTATTTCATTTTCTCTGCTTCGCCGTACATATAGTACGCGGAACATGCACCTTCTCCTGACACCATGCATGCGCCAACCGGATGCTGTGGTGTACAGACCTTACCAAATACCTTACAATCAGAAGGTTTACATTTTCCCTGAAGAACATCTCCGCACCGGCATGCAGGATTTGCTTTTCCCTGAATCAGCGGAATCTTGTATTTCTTCCGTGCGTCAAATGCGCTCCATTCCTCTTGAAGTCTCATTCCTGAACCTTTGATTACGCCAAGTCCTCTCCATTCACTATCACAAGGTTCCATCATCTCTTCTACCAGCTTCTGCGCCTGTGGGCTTCCATTCTCTGTTACTACACGCGGATAACAATTTACAAAAAATGGCCTGCCTTCCTGAAACCGTGCCAGTGCCACTGCCAGCGCTGTCAAAAGTTCTTTTGCTGTAAATCCTGCTACCACACCGCTGACTCCTTCTTTTGCCAGTTCTTCGCACAGCTTCGTCCCAGTGATCGCATTAACATGTCCCGGATACAGGAAAATGTCTGCGCTTCCTTTCAATGCTTCATATGCCTGCGGCATCGTTTTATTCGCTGTCAGAATCGAGTAGTTCGTCAAGCCCTCTTCCCTTGCTTTTTTCACAGAAAGACAAGCAGACGGAGTGGTGGTCTCAAATCCGACTGAAAGGAATGTAACCTGCTCCTTTGGATGTTCTTTGGCATACTCCTTCGCATCTACTGGAGAATAGACAATACGGATTTTCGCACCCTTTTCTCTTGCCCCGGCAAGACTCATATTCGTTCCCGGTACACGTACCAGATCACCAAATGTACAGATCGTCACTTGCCTTTCCAGTGCCAGATAAATTGCTTCGTCAATGAATCCGACCTGTGTTACACAGACCGGACACCCCGGTCCCGAAATCAGTTCCACCTGTTCTGGCAAAAGTTTCCGGATTCCAAGTCTGAAAATCTCATGTGTATGGGTTCCGCACACTTCCATGATTCGCACCGGAGGACCATCATAGCCTTCGATGATCTCTCTGGCTGTTTTCTTTTTTTCTTCCATTATAATAAATCCTCCATGAGCTGATCTGTCTCACTTTCATCTTCATCCGTAATCTTCGCGATTGCAACTCCTGCATGTACCATTACATAATCTCCCGGCTCCAGTTCATCCAGAAGTTCCGCAGAAACCTCTCTCTTTGCTCCATCAGCATCTACCACTGCCATGCCTTCATTTATTCGCACTACCTTTGCTGATAATCCAACACACATGCTCTTAACCTCCCATAATCTATTCTTTTTATCTTTCAAGATCTGTTTTTACTTTACATTTTTACTATCTGTCTGCTTCTTTTTATTCAGATATGCCATGCCGTAAACTGCCTGGCCAAGCCCGATACCGCCATCATTTGGTGGAATCAGATGATGCCGCAATACCTGGAACTTTCGATTTAAAAGTTCTTTTTCCACGAGTTCCAGCAATAGACGGTTCTGAAATACGCCGCCGCTTAGCGCCACCTGATTACATTTCTTCTGCGTTCGTACATTTTCGCAGGCAGCGCAGATCTCCATTGCAAGCAACTGATGAAATATATACGCAAGCTTTCCGACATCTTCCCCTTGTCTTCTGCCCTCGATCATCTGCCAGACAATTGCATTCGTCTGCAAGAAAATATGTTCATGCTCCTTAACATCTGTATACTTACCATTCTTAGCATTTGGAGCATTCTTGACATTCTCGGCATTTTTGGCGTTTTTGGTATTTTCCGTATTCTTTGCCTCATGTTCTTTCTGCCATGCCTCTGCTGCGAATTCCAGTGCCATGGACGCTTCCCCTTCAAATGTAGAACTTTTTTGAATTCCCAAGATTGCACTTACTGCGTCAAACAACCTTCCTGCACTTGTAGACTCAATTGCATTCAAATGTCGCTGTGCCATAGTAAGAATCACATTTGCTTCTGGTTCGGTACATAATTCCAATTCTTTTATGATATTTTTTGCTTTTTCTTTCTCCCTCACAAGCCCACCAATGATGGAGACTGCAATACGAAATCCTTCTTGGGAAGCAATGTCTCCGCCTACATGCCAGAATGGCTCAATACTGCCTATTCGTTCGAAATGTTCATAATCTGCGTACAGAATCTCACCGCCCCAGATAGTACCATCCGTTCCATATCCGGTTCCATCAAAGGAAACACCAATGACTGGACCTGCGCAATCATTTTCCGCCATACAGGATAAAACGTGCGCATAATGATGCTGCACTTGTATCATTGGCAGCTCCATTTCACGCGCCACCATTGTGGAATTGTACTTCGGATGCAGATCTGCCACTACAAGCTCTGGCTCTACTTCCAGCAAAGCAGTCAGTCGCGTGATCGTCTCCTGAAGCGCTTTCACCGTCCGAAGATCTTCCAGATCTCCTACATACGGCGCCGGATAAAACCGGTCATCATGTCCAATACAACATGCATTTTTCAATTCTCCGCCCACAGCAAGTACCTGCCCTTGCCACGCTTTTGAAAGCATATATGGGAGTGGTGCATACCCCCGGCTTCTTCGGATCATATACGGTTCTTCCCGGTAAAAATCCATCACGGAATCGTCTGCACGGATACGGATCTTCCGGTCATGAGAAAGTATGCAGTCGCATAAATGTGACAGTTCCTCTTTTGCTTCCCGGTCATCTCTGCAAATTGGTGCACCGGAAATATTTCCACTGGTCATCACGAGAAAATCCGGCATCTGAATGCCGTCATCATACTGAAATAACAATAGTTGAACCGGTGCATAAGGAAGCATTATCCCCACCTTCGGATTACAAGGAGCCACAGATTTTGCAAGTTTACTTACTCCTTCTTTTTTATCCAGCAACAGTATCGGTTTTTGATGCCCGGTCAGTATCTTTTCCTGTTCTTCGCTAAGTTCACATACACGGCGCACCGCCTCTTCGTTTCGTGCCATCACTGCAAATGGTTTGACCGGACGTTTTTTTCTTGTCCGCAAAAGTTCCACGGCCGATTCCTTTGTCGCATCACAGCACAAATGAAACCCACCAATTCCTTTGACTGCCACAATTCCGCCTTCTGAGATCACTCGTCTGGCGTAAGTAACCGCATCTCGCCCTCGTTCGCTTCTTCCCGCCAGATACACCTGTGGTCCACAATTGTTGCAACAGACCGGCTGTGCATCAAATCTGCGATCATCCGGATCATGGTATTCGTGTGCACAGTCCGGGCACATTGGAAATTCTTTCATACTGGTGCGCTCCCGGTCATACGGAAGTGCATCTAAAATAGTCAGTCTCGGTCCGCAGCATGTACAATTGATAAACGGATGCAGATACCGCCTGTTCCCCGGCTGATACATCTCTTCCTTGCACTCTTCGCAGATTGCAATATCCGGAGAAACAAAGATTTCCCCTTTCGTCTTTTCGCTCTCAACAATCTGAAAATCTTTATAAATTTCTGGATTTTCAACGTCTTCTATATTCATCTTCAAGATTGCTGCGCGTTTCGGAGACTGTTCACGGATCATGGTCACAAATCTATCTACCTGTGCTTCCGGCGCCTGTGCGAAAATCTCTACATAAGGTCCTTTGTTACTGACGCTCCCATAGATATTACAAGTCGTTGCGTGACGGCTTACGGTTGGACGAAAACCGACTCCCTGAACAATTCCGTAGATACGGATTCGTCTGGTCACTGTTTCTTTCATCTCTACGCCTCCCGCTTTTTCATTTCCTCACGCAATTTTCCTGACACGGCAAAATGTGTGGCATCTATAAAAATTCTTTTTCTTTTCGTCTCATATGCATCTGCCACACAGCCTGTTCCAGCCATTTTATAAGCATCTTCAGTCATGCGTTTCATCATCGGATCTGCAAAAACAATATCATAATCCTCTTCCTTGATAAGCTCCATATAATCATCTTCTTCTCGAAGCGAAATATCACCTTTTTCGGAGAGTTCCTGCTTCATCATGAACCAGCTTGCTACCGTAATAACTGCATTGTTATCAACAGATGGATCCCCATCTACTTTCTGGCATCTTCGTCTGATTTCTGCACGCATTGCATTTCCAATAACCTGCTGATGCACGATCAGTATTTTCTTTCTCCGATAATCCATATCCGGAACCAGCTCTTTTACAATTGGATAAGTGACCTCATAAGGTGTGCCAAATGTTTTTTCCAGATATTTCGCAGCTGCCAAAGCCGCCGGGGAAACTACAATATTTTTTTCAACCTCTCCTGCTGTTCGAGCATTGTCAAGACCATACGTGCTCCGGCAGACATTTTCTCCCATGCAGTAGCAGATTGCTTCTTTTCCTTCTTTTTCCTGGTAATATTCTCGAATCTTCTTTGGTGCCTGAAGGTCACTTATGTCCTGCGGCGTTAATCCAAGAACCCCGATCTTTCCCTGTTTTTTCTCAATATCCGGATTCGGCTTCACTCTTTCACTTGCCTTATCAATCATTCCCTTTTCTGCAAATGTCCGGAAAAGCTCCAGCCATGCTTTTTCTTCGCCCACATCATATAATTCCATACCATCTGTATCAATGGTGATAACAGGCATATTTAATTTTTTCTCGCACATTCTTCCAAGTGCCTTGTAATCCGTTCCGATTACTGCCGGAACCGGTGTCCCGATGATTGCTACAAACTTTACATCGAGCTTTGAAGCTGCATCCACCAGCTTCTCCACCAGACGGTCATCTCGCCCGAGAATTGCGTCCATATCACGCAGTCCCGCACTGAATAAGGCACTTTTTTGTTCAAACCAGCGCGGCTCATCAAAACCACATACATTTCCTGTACAGCCGCCGGCGTCACAGATTGCGATCAGTCCCCCAAGTTCATATAACACAGACACCGCACCAGACTGATCCGGTGCAAATGGTGTCAAATATTTTCTAAGTCCTCTCACTATACTACCTCCAGTAATTGTTCGAATAATCTTCTCACTCCGGCATATCCATATGGCTGTTCTTCCCCGTTCCACATGACATATGGACAATCCGGATGATAATAACAGGCATCTTTTCCGATTGCCAGATTCACACCGCTTTTCGCCGGATCATAATAAATCATCGTCGGTTCCATATTGGAAAATACTTTCGTCTCTGGACTTATTTTTGCCAGAGAACGAATGTATGTGAAGTTCTCCACCGTGATTGTCCCGTAAATTTCCGGCACAGAAAATCCGTAACGTATCAAGGCTAATGATAGTTCAAATGGATCAGCGTTCAGGCATTCTCCGATTGCAAAAGAAGCATCCGGACACTTCTGCCGGAATTTTTCCAGTGCATCTTCTGCCTGCTTTTTATATTTTTCATCACAAAATACAACACCGAGTGCATTACCAAGTGCATGATACTGGTTTTCAATCTTGTCTATCTGATAGAGTCTTCGAAGCTCGATAAATGGAATTTGAAGCCGGTTGTGAAAATCTTCTGCTGCAAATCTTGCTTCGTGGTGCAATACCAGATTGAAATTCGCTTCTGACATAGTCTGATATTCCATATAATCCTTACATCTGGAAATCTCATGAATCGTCTTCACTCCCGCACTATGCAGCAGATCATAAATCTCACAGTCATCCACAAGCGGCGAGAAAAATCCCAAAAGATTGACTACATTGCCTTTCTTTTTTCCCGGCTCAAGCAGTGAATATAAGGACTGCCTTACATGTACCATCGGTGGTTTTCGGCCTTCTCTTGTAAGTGCGTACATATAACAAGGTCTGACCGGAATCTCTACCTGTTCTTCCGCCTTTTTGCACACCCGCTCCATATCCGTTCCAAGAAGGGCATCCACACAGGTAATGCAGATCATAACGACCGACGGTTTTTTCGGACAGACACTGCAGATCTCCTCTACTGCTTTCGGAATCTTTTTCAAATGTCTTCCCGTCACAATATCGGTCTCGTCCATCATCAGATAATAAAACCGGTCATTATATTCTTTCATAGAACTGATCAGTGAAGTATTCCTTCCACAACACCCCGGAGCTACGATCAACATAATGGAATCTGGTACTGCAAGACCGGCACGCTTCACGCCAAAGCCTTCTGCTCCCGGTGAATTGAATGCCAGTGTAGCCGGCGAACTGTAGATCAGATGCTTATGTGACTGAAATTGTGTCGGAATCTGTTCCAGGCCAAGCCTGCTCAGTTCCTTCGTTGTACAGAAAAATGCTTCTTTTTCCGCTTTCTGTTTTTCTGCTTTCATCTTCGTAATTCCCACCATGTCCTTACTCCTCGCTTTCCAGTAATTTTTTTGCGAGGTCATAGAATCTTCCACTGATCTCTGACTCTGGATTTCCTTCAATCACCGTCTGCCCCTGATCTTCGTAACGGATGATCTCATCGCTTCTTGGAATCTCTCCCACGATTGGAATTCCGCTTTCCTTAGAAAATGCCTGCACTTTTTGCACCTCATTTTCCACGTTTCTGTGATTCAGCACAATGCCAAACACCCGTGCGTAGCTTCGGTCTTCAAAATTACGAACTGCGCTGGAAATGTTATTAGCCGCATACAACGCCATCTTTTCTCCGGATGTTACAATCAATACTTTTTCTGCATAGCCTTCCCGAATCGGTGCTGCAAAACCGCCACACACAACATCTCCAAGAACATCGTAGAGCACTACATCCGGCTTATATGTCTCAAAAAGTCTCAAATCTTCCAGAAGCCGGAATGTTGCGATAATACCTCTGCCAGCACATCCTAGTCCCGGCGTCGGGCCGCCTGTCTCTATACAGAGTACGCCGCCAAATCCTTCCTTTGAAATATCTTCTAATTTCTCCGGTTCCTCGTCTTCCTCCCGCATATAGTTCATGACCGGACGAAGAGGCTTTCCTTCCAGCAGATTAATTGTAGAATCTGCTTTCGGGTCACAGCCTATCTGAATGACTCTTTTCCCCATTGTAGCAAATGCTGCCGCCAGATTCGAAGTTACTGTGGATTTCCCAATTCCACCTTTTCCGTAAATCGCTACCTTTAACATGTCTTTCTCCCAATTTCCCCCCAACGAAAAAGGACCTTTCTCCTTCCGGAAAAAAGTCCTTATATCTGCAACTAAAGTAGTATTCACCCTGAGAAATCTGTACAGATGCGATTTCTGCATGATGGATTCTTATACAAGGAAGATGCACTTTCCCCAATTGCATCTTCCCTGTGTCTGATATATTCGACTATTCCCGCTCGGATTACCTTGCCGTCAGAGTCTTTTTTAATTATCTTCTTTTAAATTGTCTTTTTATATTATAACCTGCCAAACTACTTTTGGTCAACATATGCTATTTTATTCACAAAATTATTTTTTCTTTTTCGGCAAAAACAAACTCAACAACAGAGAGACCACAAACACACCTGCCACTGCATTTCCATTGAAGATATCTCCCACCTCATGTGGAAATGCACTGAAGAAGTTGCCGGATGTCTGTGTCAGTCCTACACCGATTGCAAATGCCAGTGATACAATGACCATCGTCCGGTCATCGAACTCACATTCTTTGAGCATCTTGATTCCTTCATACATAATAGAACCAAACATCATAACTGTACAGCCACCAAGAACTGCCTGCGGCAGGGAATTAAAAAACGCTCCCAGCGGCGGGAAAAGTGATGACAAAATCAAAATAAATGCTCCCATCAAAATCGTAAACCGGTTGATGACCTGTGTCATCGTTACAAGTCCTACATTCTGGCTGAAAGAAGTCAACGGCAGACATCCAAAACAGCCGGAAAGTGCACTGGAAAATCCATCTACAGCAAGTGATCCCTGCAATTCTTCCATCTTGATCTCGCGATTCAAAGCACCGGTACATACAGCGCTTGTTGCACCAGTTGTCTCTGCCGCAGACACAAGGAATACAATAGCAATTGTCAAAAATGCTCCCAGATCAAAGATTGGTTTATGGCTGGTCAGAAAGACCAGCTTCGGCAGACTGAAGACTCCAACTTCCTGTACAGTCTTTGTAATTCCGGAAAAGTCTACCATCGGCGCAATACCTGCAACCGTAAAAATGATCGCCAACAGATATCCAAGAATCAATCCTACCAGGACATTCAGATTCTTATATACCCCTTTCAGTAAATATCTGGCTACCAGGCATACAATCAGGGTAAATGCTCCAACAACCAGATGATACCATGCGCCAAAATCAGCAACTCCGGTTCCGCCGCCCCAGGAATCCATACCTACGGACAATAACGAAAGTCCGATTGCGATAACTACACACGCGGATACGACCGGTGTCAGGAAACGCTTCCAGTATCTGGCACTAAGACCCACCAGTCCTTCAAAAATACCACCTAAAATAACAGCACCAACCATCCCTTCATATCCAAGTTCCGGATTGGTACAGATTACTAACAGGCTTCCCAGAAACGTAAAGCTGACTCCCATAACTATCGGAAGCCCCGACCCGATCTTCCACACCGGATATAACTGCATACATGTTCCGATACCTGCCACGAACATCGCACATTGTAAAAGCTGTGTAATCTCTGCAGAAGTCAAGTGTTCTCCTGTTCCTCTTACAAGCGCGGCACTGCAAACGATCAGCACCGGCGCCAGGTTTGATACAAACATAGCCAGTACGTGCTGCAGCCCGAATGGAATTGCTTTTTTCAGTGGCACTCTTCCATTCAGCCAGTATATATTCTCCGTACTGACATCTGCCACTTTTTCTTCTTTGTTTGTTGTACTCATTGTTTTGTTCCTCTCAAATCCTTTTTCTCACTTTTATTAGTCCGGTCTACTCAACCTTACCAATCTCACTAAACGGCCAATAGCGGAAAACAGCCTTTGCAAGAATCGCATCTTTTTCTACAAAATGATTCTTCCAGTACCTGGAATCCAAACTGTTATTACGATTGTCCCCCATCATAAAATAAGAGTTTTCGGGAACTTCATATGGTCCGAAATCTCCGATTGGTACTTCGTTGCAGAAACTATCATCCAATGGCTCCTCTGCTCCGTCTATGTACACTTTTCCATCCTTTACTTCCACAGTCTCCCCAGGCAGACCAATGACTCTTTTTATAAATATCTTGGATGGATCATCCGGATATTTAAATATTACAATATCAAATCTCTCCGGATCATCTTTTATATATGCCAGACGATTTCCAAATACTCTGTCACCTGTCATAATTGTTTCTTCCATAGAACCTGACGGCACTCGTGCATTAATATATACAAAGTGTCCCAACAGAAACGCTATAACAAAGACTGCAATGATAATCTTTGCATAGTCCCACAACTCCCTCCACACAGACCTGCTTTTGTCTGACTGTTCTGTCTGGTTTTTTTCCTCATTTTCCATTTTTCGTCATACCTCCAGAAATTTATATCACAGCATCATTTGATGATATCAGGGGCAAAATACTTTTAAACCTAACCTCATTTACTGTTATCAGAATAATAACTATTTCGCAAATAACGCATTAAACATAGTTTATCACATCTGATAGTTATTCACCACTTAATTTTTTATAAAATTTTGTCACTATTTGATTCTTGGTTACTGTTCACTCCGTTCTCAGCAACACGCTTCGCGATGCAGGAAATATGAACCTCCTTGTGCAATGCCCAAGG
>ERZ772818.2032-NODE-2032-length-16356-cov-5.101037_pt1 | contig 16356 bp, 10 predicted proteins | sample MGYA00580837_ERZ772818 | MGnify/ENA primary metagenome ERZ772818 (study PRJEB29015, sample SAMEA2737671) | human gut metagenome | biome: human gut; feature: human-associated habitat; material: faeces | place: China | collected 2012 ...
ACTCCTAAAAATCCAGTTCGCTTGCACAAGCCCTTCGGGCAACTCCCCCGATGGGGAGCCAAGACGTTCTGCGGCTTAACTTAATCACATTACCCACTGGTGGGGATAACGATATTCTCGTATCGCGAACCCTGAACCTTGAACCCTTTTTATCACATTTTTTCCGGAGCGGTAATGCCTAAGATGGTGAGGGCGTGGACCAGGACGTACTGGACGGCGGTGATGAGCCCGAGGCGTGCCTGCGTGACTTCGCTGTCTATACCAAGGATACGGCATTCTCTATAGAAATGATGGAAGAGTGCTGCCAGCTCGTATGCATATTTGGCGATGCGCTGCGGAGCTCTTTCTTTCGCGGCTCCATCGATGAGCTGGTGATAGTTTTCCATCTTTTTGATCAGATCCATTTCACATTCTTCTTTGAGGCAGGTGAAATCGACGCCGGTGAACTGGGGATCCCAGGTGACCTTGGCTTCCTTCGCCTGACGGAAGAGGCTGTGAATGCGGGCATTCGCATACTGGATGTAATAGACCGGGTTATCGCTGGACTGTTTCTTGGCCAGGTCGATATCGAAGTCCATCTGGGAGTCCAGTGTGCGGGCACAGAAGAAATAGCGTGCTGCATCGGTGCCGACTTCTTCCATCAGCTCGCGCAGCGATACGGCCTGTCCGGTACGCTTGGACATTTTGACCGGCTGTCCGTCGCGGAGAAGTGTCACCATCTGGAGCAGCATGATCTCGAAATCATCCGGTTCGTAGCCCAAAAATTTCATGGCTGTCTTCAGACGAATGATGTAGCCATGGTGATCCGCTCCCCAGATATCGATGAGCTTGTTGTAGCCGCGGCGGATCTTATTTCCTACATAGGCGATATCGGAGCAGAAATAGGTCGGCACGCCATTCGTGCGGATGACCACGCGGTCCTTGTCATCGCCGTTCTTTGTGGTGCGGAGCCAGAGAGCGCCGTCCTTCTCGTACATATTGTCTTCGTCCTTCAGGACTTTGAGCGCTTCATTCACCTGTTCCGGATAGAGAGATCTTTCGGAGAACCAGTTGTCGAAGTCGACGTGGAATTCCTGCAGATCCTTCTTGAGGTCGGCGAGCTTTTCCTGAAGGCCGAGCTCTTTGAAGATCTCCAGACGTTCTTTCTCATCCATATCGAGGTACTTCTTGCCATCCTTGGCAAGGATATTCTTCGCTGTATCGATGATATCCTGTCCATGGTAGCCGTCTTCCGGGATCTCAGCATCCAGACCGCAGAGCTGGAGATAGCGTGCATTGATGGATTCCGCCAGATGATCGATCTGGTTGCCGGCATCATTCACATAGTATTCCGACAGTACATCATAGCCGGCCGCGCGCAGCAGATTTACCATCGCTGAGCCATAGGCAGCGCCTCTAGCGTGTCCGATGTGGAGAAGGCCGGTCGGATTTGCCGAGACATACTCGACAAGGATGCGGTCTTTTTTATTTTTCGGCAGATCCCCGTAGGAAGGGCCAGCCTTCAGGATCTGCTTCAGCTCGCTATACACCGTATCTGCGGCAAGGTAGAAATTGATGAAGCCGGCACCCGCGATCTCCGTCCGAGTGACCAGCGGTGTGTCCAGATGCTTCACGATGGATTCTGCGATCATGCGCGGTGCTTTGTGCGCTGTTCTCGCCCACTGCATAGCCGCATTGGTGGAATAATCACCAAATTCCTTGGATTTCGGCACTTCCAGACGCTGTACAGCCGCGTAATCGCCCTCCGGCAGTTCACCGGCAGCGATAGCTGCCTCTTTCGCTTTCTCAATGATTTCTTTCAGTTCTTCTCTGACTTCCATGAATCCTCCGGATCCTCCCGAACTTCTACAATAATTTCATTCAAATGGTTAAACAGGCCTTTCAGCTCCACATCATAGGAAAGGCGCATACGTCCCTTCCCCGCCTCGATCGAGTCTTCGATCTCGCGCGTCACGACGTAGATATCCATCGTGCCCATCGGGGTCTCGTACAAGGAGTGGTTCTTCTCTCCGATGCGGTAGACCTGCTCCTGCAGGAAGCTGCCGTCTCGGATGAGGCGCACGTGGTCTTTGTGAATCTCCAGCGTGGTCGTCGTCCCTTCCATGCCGGCCAGCTTGGTCTCCTCATAGGAAACGTACTTCATGCCGTCCTTCTCGCCATAGATGCCCGGCGTTTCCAGTGTGATTTTCTCATCCTTTCCCGCCTCATTCCGCTGCAGAGAAGTGACATTGATAATGACCTTTTTTTCCAAGACTGACCGCCCCCTTTGTTCTATTTATAATCCTATTTATTATATCATAGAAAGCCGCCTTTTCTAAGAGCTTCTACGAATTTCCATGACTACTTATTGTAGCGTAGTTTTGGGCGGCGGTCAAGGAGGGAGGGTTCAGGGTTCGGGGTTGTGGTGGCGGCTTCGCTGCAAGTATAAATAGGGCAATGCCCTAAGATGGTGGGTGATGCGGTATCCTAGCATCGTCATTCCGAGCGAAGCGAGAAATCTTTGTCATTCGCGGTCAGGCGGTCGATATCAGGGAATCCCAAACGAGAAACCTGCTTATCCGCAGACCTTCGGGCATCGCCATTATTTATACTCTGCGGCGCTTCTATATTCTGATGCGCCGCACCGCCATTTCGCATTTCTCATTTCTAATTTCTCATTCAAGCAAAGCTTTCATCCCCAGTCAAGGGGGCAGCACGCCCCACAGGCTAGCCCTGAACCCTGACCCCTTCCCCTCAATACAAAATCCCGCCGGAGTAACTCCGACGGGATCTTCCCACCCATTATACTTCTGCCTTTTTCCCGATGCGGCGTTCCTTATACGCCGCGAGTCTGGCATCGCGGATCTCAAGATGTCCGAAATATTTCTTCGTCTCAGAAACGATGACACCCGAAAGCCCGAGAAGGGCGATGAGGTTTGGAATGGCCATGAGGCCGTTTACGATATCGGCCAGCGCCCAGATGGCTTCCAGCTTCAGGAAGACTGCGGAAGCCAGCACGGCGATGTAGCACACGCGGTACACAGGGATGGTCTTCGTGCCGAAGAGGTATTCCCAGCAGCGTTCCCCATAGTAGTTCCAGCCGATGATGGTGGTGAAAGCAAAGAGCGTTAAGGAGATCGTCAGAAGGAAGGGAGCGAAAACGCCGTAGGTCGTCGCAAAAGCCGCCTGCGTGAGCTCGGCGCCATTGAGCTCTCCCAGCCACTGGCCGGACACGATGATGGTAAGGCCGGTCATGGTGCAGATGATGATGGTATCGATGAAGGTGCCTGTCATGGAGATCAGTCCCTGCTCGGCCGGCCACTTGGTCTTTGCTGCCGCCGCTACGATCGGCGCAGAGCCGAGACCGGACTCATTCGAGTACAGGCCGCGGGCGATACCGCTTCGAAGAACGAGCATGACGCCGGCGCCTGCGAAGCCGCCGGCCGCTGCGGTACCATTGAAGGCTCCGTCGATGACGAGAGCAATCGCATGCGGCAGTTCACCCGCATTGAGACCGAGGAAGATCACAGTGACGATGAAATAAACGACTGCCATCGCAGGAACGATCTTGGAGGCTGTCTTGGAGATCGATTTCAAGCCGCCAAAGGTGATGATCGCGACAAGGACCGTGATGACGGCACAGGTGATGTAGTTGGAGACCCCGAACCCTGCCTGCACGGAAGCCGTGATCGCATTCATCTGCGTGGTCGTACCACTGCCGAGCATGGCCGTCATGATGCCGAAGATGGCGAAAGCGACAGCGAGAGGCTTCCATTTCTTGCCAAGACCCATTTCGATATAGTACATCGGACCGCCAGCAATATTGCCCTGGTCATCCACCTCTCTGTACTTGACCGCAAGGCACCCTTCCGCATACTTGGTCGCCATGCCGAAGAAAGCGGCAAGCCACATCCAGAAGAGCGCGCCCGGGCCGCCGAGCTTGATCGCCGTCGCTACGCCGACGATGTTTCCCGTACCGACCGTCGCAGCGAGTGCCGTGCAGAGCGCCTTGAAGCTATCGATATCGCCATCGCCCTTGTTTCTCGCAAAGAAGATCAGCTTCAGTGCGCGCGGCAGTTTCAGTACCTGCAGGAGCGAGAGCCGGCAGGTCAGCAGTACCCCGGTGCCAACAAGAAGCACCAGAAGCCATGGCCCCCACACGAGCCCGTCGATCTGGTTCAAAATATCTGTCATCATGTTTCCTCCTATTTTCCCTTTCTCTGAAAAGAGTGAGCGAACCTAAAAAAGCCGGTCCTGTATAAAATAAAAACAGAACCGGCTTCATGAGCTTTCCTCATGAAATCGGCTCTGTCCTTTGGCCTGAGAGATTACAGCGTTTCCGCCTATGCCCCTTCGGCTCTCATTGAAGAGATCTCCAGAGATCTGTCCCCATGGAGTTTCGTGTTCACTGAACGCCTGATAGTGTTACTCCTTCGGCAGCCTCGGGCATTGCCCTCGGTCTTTTTCCCCATGGATCATCCAAGTCAGTATAGAATTGTTATGTGTGTTTGGGTGACTGGTGGCTAGCGACTTAAATGCCATCTTCGAGCATCGCCTTATTTATACTCCGCGGCGCTTCTGTTTTTATGCGCCGCACCACCATTTCTCATTTCTAATTTCTCATTTCTCATTCAAGAAAGGCTTTCAAACGGAACCAAAGGTGGCACACCCTACGGGATAGCCCTAAATCCTCTTATTCCATTTCCGCATCCTTCTCTGTCGCATTGACAGCCACAGCGACCGCTGCGTCGCCTGTGATATTGAGGCAGGTACGGAACATGTCAAGCACACGATCGATGCCGGCTACCAGTGCCAGCCCTTCGAGCGGCAGACCGACAGACTGCAGGACCATCGCCAGCATGATGAGGCCGGCGCCCGGTACGCCTGCGGTACCGATGGAAGCCAGTGTCCCGGTCAGGACGATCATCAACATCTGATCAAAGGTCAGCGGGATACCGAAGACATTCGCGATGAAAAGGGAACAAACGCCCATGTAAAGAGCCGTCCCGTCCATATTGATGGTCGCGCCCAGCGGAAGGACGAAAGAAGCGATATCTCTCTTGACCCCCAGCTTCGTCTGGATATTTTTCATATTGACAGGAAGCGTACCGGCAGAAGAGCAGGTGGTGAAGCCGATCGCCATAGCTTCCGACATGCCGCGGAAGAATGTGAGCGGGCTCATGTGTGCAGAGACACCGGCAAGCGTCGAGTATACGCCGACAGCATGGATGCAGCAGCCGATCGCCATACAGAGGATGACTGATAAGAGCGGAAGCAGCACCTTCGGGCCATTCATGACGACGACCGGAAGCAGCAGGCAGAAGACGCCGATCGGTGCAAGACGCATGATCATGGCGATGATCTTGTAGCATACCTCAGCCATCGCATCGAAGAAGGAGATCAGGATCTCTGCACGCTTTCCGCCGACGGAAATGATACCGGCCCCGGTGAAGAGCGCAAAGATAATGATCGGAAGGATGTCCGCCTTCGCCATGGAAGCGATCGGATTCGACGGGATCATTGCAACAAAGACCTGCATGATCGACGGCGCTTCCTTCACCTTCGGTGCTTCTGCCGTCGGCAGAGCCATGCCGATGCCCGGCTCGATCGCCATAGCGACAGCAAAGCCGATCACGATCGCGATCGCTGTCGTCACCATGTAAATGACGAGTGTCTTCACTCCGATGCGCCCCAGCTTCTTCATATCCCCCATGGATGTCATGCCCACGATGAGAGAACAGAAGACCACCGGAACGATCATCATTTTGATGAGATTGATAAACATGGTGCCGATCGGCGCGATCCACATCTTGACCGGAGCCGCCGCACCCTCTCCCAGCATCAGTCCTACCACCACAGATAAGACCAATGACAGGAAAATTTGAATAGATAGATTCATTTCTTCCCTCCTGCACCAGAGCGGTCGCCCCATGGACGCCATTGCCCTGACCTATTAAAATCAATGACTACATTATAGGCGCATCCATGCTGAATGACCAATAGATTTGTAAAATCATCTATACATTTTCATGTAATTTGTAATCTGATGTTTGATAAATTATATGATTTTACTCTCTTATGTTTTACATTATATAATTTTTGCCATTTTTCTATATTTTTCATTTTTTATAATCATTTGTTTATTGATGTATACGCTTGCAATAGTTGGTGTGTACGCTTGTCTCACCTCAGGGGGGAGAGTGACCGGGTACCGGCATGCCTCCAGCCCCCTCGCCAGAGAAGCACCGAGAAGCCGCTTCCCGAGCTCACACTTTCTTTATCCAAGGCTCTTCATCCTCTTCCTGCAACCCCGGATCCGCTCCTTGGGAAGAGCTCCATCAAAAAGGAGCAGCCGCCTCACAGCAGCTGCTCGCTCATTCCTAAGGGATTTCACTATATTTATTTTATACCTTATATATAGGCATCAGATCTTCTGTGCTTCTTCTGCTTCCGCAAGAGCTTCCTTGCGAGCCGCTGCCTTTTCCTTTTCGATCACAGCCTGGAAGGAGAAGACTTCTTCCTTGATGACCGGAGCCAGGACGAGGATGGAGATCAGGTTCGGGATCGCCATGAGGGCATTCGCGATATCGGAGAGGTTCCAAACCAGATCGAGGGTCTGGGTCGCACCGACATAAACTACCAGAGAGAAGACGACGCGGTAAATGATGTTGTACTTATGGGTACCGAAGAGATATTCCCAAGCCTTTTCACCATTGTATTCCCAACCGAGGATGGTGGAGTAAGCAAAGAGGATGATACCGATGGAAACGATGTAAGAACCAATGACGCCGATATTGGAAGAGAATGCTGCCATGGTGAGTGCTACGCCGGTGAGCGGCTTGCCATCCGCGCCGACCATGCCGAGCACGCCGGAGGAGGCGATGGTAAGACCGGTGATGGTGCAGACTACGATGGTATCGATGAAGGTACCGGTCATGGAGATGTAGCCCTGTCTTGCCGGATGATCCGTGGTGGAAGCTGCGGCGGAAATCGCTGCCGAGCCAAGGCCGGCTTCATTGGAGAAGCAGCCGCGCGCTACGCCATAGCGCATCGCATTCATGACGGAAACAGTGATGGTGCCAACGACGCCGCCTTCGACAGCCATAGGATCGAAAGCCATCATCACGATGAGGTAAAGGCCATGCGGAATGTTTTCGATGTTAAGAATGATGCAGGAAAGGCCAGCCAGGATGTAGAAGACAGCCATGCCGGGAACGACGACGGAAGAAACCTTGGAGATCGAAGTGATACCACCGACGATGACAGCGAGGGTCATGACAGTCAGGACTGCGCCCACGATCTCATTCGATACACCGAAGGTGGTGTTGATCGCAGTGGAGATCGAATTCGCCTGCGTCATGTTGCCGATACCGAAGGAAGCAAGGACAGCGAAGAGAGCGAAAGCAGTACCCAGGAAGAGGCCGGCTTTTTTGTTTTTGAAGCCGTTCTTCATGGTGAACATCGGGCCGCCCTTCATTTCACCCTTGGCATTCACTTCACGGAACTTGAAGCCGAGCATACATTCAGAGAACTTGGTCGTAAGGCCGAAGCATGCGGAGATCCACATCCAGACCAGAGCGCCAGGGCCGCCGGCGAACATCGCAGTCGCGACACCGACGATATTACCTGTACCGATGGTCGCAGCAAGCGCAGTCATCAGCGCAGAGAAAGGAGAGACGTCACCGCTTCCGACCTGGGTCGTGCGAGACTTCTTCGAAAAGATCGTTTTTAATGCGTATGGCAGATTTCTCCAGGTCAGGAAACGCAGCTTCAGTGTCATGTAGACACCCGTACCGACCAGAAGACACAGCATGACAGGCCCCCATACGAAGCTGTCAAGCTCACCGACAAGTTGATTGATTTGCACCATATCCATTGTAAAATCCCCCTTGTTCCCGTAACTGTTCTTATTGTGATAAGAAACAAAAAATCGCCGCACTCAGTCTTATGTTCGAAGAAGACTGAAGCTGGCGAATTCATGGTTCATGAAAACAAGGGAGTTACCCAAGTGCCAGCCCTGTCCTTTTGCCTGAGAGATTCAGGATTTCTACGGGTGAAATCCTTTAACACCTTCGGCCCTCGCATCTTTTCAGCGAGCTTCTCCAGAGTCGTGTCCGTACACAGTTTCGTGTTCTTACTGAACGCCTGATAGTGTTACTCCTTCGGCAGAAGATCGTAAAGACCTTCATTTTTCAGTGTACATCATCCACCTATATGGTATGCGGCAACATACATTTTTCGCTTGGACTTTCCAGATTTCTGAATTCCGAAGTCTCAAGTGATTTACTTAGATTATACACGATGAAAATCAAAATGCAATATACGAATTTTTCTCACTTTTTATATTGTAAACCTTTTGCTATACTAAAGTTTCTTTCTTGTGCTTTTGACGAATATTTTCTGCACACTTACGATACAGATATGATTTATATCTTTTTTGTAGCTACTTTAATTTCATCAAATTTCAATAGGAAAAGTATATCAATTTTGGTATCATGATGGGTCTTGCAAATGATAAATAAATGCTCATGACAGCAAGATCAGGGTCTGGGCGCGGGATACCGGCAGCCAATTCACCGCAAATGTTAGATGTCGATTCCTATGTATCGCAAGCCTTCCCCATCAGAAAATGCCCGAAGGCCACGTAAAAAGGTGCAAAGCGCCCCATTACAGAATGACAGTGAAGCTGGCGTGCCATGTCTCATCTCTCCTATGCACAGTGCCTGCATCCCTTGACCTCCCTTATGTCTGCCAATAAAAAATCCCCTATCCTGTTGGAATTCAGAGGAACAGGATAGGGGGATGTCCCACTTCCTAAGGAAGTGAGGGGGGACAACGATATGGATACGGGAGATGCTTTCGCACTCCTTCGATACAGTGACCGTTGACCAAGCACCGGTCACCCGTGATCAGCGATCATATCTTCGCATGTTCACCAGCGGTGACGCCGGCTTTCTTTTCTGCCTTTTCTTTTTCAAGGACGATCTGGAAGCGTTCTACTTCTTCCTTGATGACAGGCGAGAGGATGAGCAGGGAAATCAGGTTCGGGATCGCCATGAGAGCATTGGCGATATCGGAAAGGTTCCACACCAGATCGAGGGTCTGGGTAGCGCCTACATAAACGACCAGGGAGAAGATCACGCGGTAGACCATGTTGTATTTATGAGTACCAAAGAGATATTCCCAAGCCTTTTCACCGTGATATTCCCAGCCGAGGATGGTAGAGAAGGCGAAGAGGATGATACCGATAGCGACGATCAGAGCGCCGATCTCACCGATATTGGTGGAGAAGGCAGCCATGGTGAGTTCTACGCCTTTCAGAGGCTTGCCGTCAGCGCCGGTCATGCCGAGGACGCCGGAAGCTGCGATGGTGATGCCGGTGATGGAGCAGACAACGATGGTATCCCAGAAGGTACCGGTCATATTGATATAGCCCTGACGGACCGGATCATCGGTGGTAGCTGCTGCTGCGGTGATAGCGGCAGAGCCCATGCCGGCTTCATTGGAGAAGCAGCCGCGAGCGACACCGAAACGGACTGCATTCATGACAGAAGCGGTGATGCCGCCGAGGACGCCGCCGCCGACTGCCTGTGGATCGAAGGCCATCATGAAGATCAGATAAAGACCATGAGGAATGTTCTGGATATTGAGGATGATGCAGAGGAGACCAGCGATGACATAGAAGAAAGCCATAGCCGGAACAACAACCGAGGAGACCTTGGAAATGGTCTTGATACCGCCGACGATGATGATGAGAGAAAGAATGGTCAGGATGACACCGCAGACTTCAGGAGACATGCCGAAGGTGGTATGTACAGCACCGGAGATGGAGTTTGCCTGGGTCATGTTGCCGATGCCGAAGGAAGCGATGACAGCGAAGAGTGCGAAGAGAAAGCCCATGACGGAGCCAAGCGTTTTATTCTTGAAGCCGTTCTTCATGGTGAACATCGGGCCGCCTTTCATTTCGCCCTTCGCATTGACTTCGCGGTACTTGATAGCCAGCATACATTCAGAGAATTTCGAAGTGAGGCCGAAGCAGGCGGAGATCCACATCCAGACCAGAGCGCCAGGGCCGCCGGCGAACATCGCCGTCGCTACGCCGACGATATTGCCGGTACCGATGGTCGCAGCGAGTGCGGTCATCAGTGCGGAGAATGGCGATACATCGCCCGTGCCGCGTTTCTTGGTGCGGGCTTCTTTGGAAAGGACACTGCCGATCGCATACGGCAGGTTCCGCCATGTTCTGAATTTCAATAAGCAGGTGAGGTACACGCCGGTACCAACCAGCAGGGTAAGCATAATAGGGCCCCATACGAGGCTGTCAATTTCATTGACGACTGAATTGATTGCAGCCATGTCCATAATAAATATCCCCCTTTAATCGATTTGCCCGTTTCCTTTTAAAAACAAAACCGCCGAGCCCAGGTAAGAGATCTACGGGCTGGCGGTCGATAAATGTATGTATGCATCCACGCATAAGGGTGTTACCCCATTGCCAGCCCTGTCCTTTTGCCTGAGAGATTCGGGATCCACGGGTGAGATCCCTTTACACCTTCGGCGCCCGCCTCCTTTCCGCGGGACTCTCCAGAGTTGTGTCCGTACACAGTTTCGTATTCTAATGAACGCCTGATAGTGTTACTCCTTCGGCAGGCTGGAAGTTTATCACTTCTTTCAGGTCCTGATCTCTTATAAGAAGAAATCTTCGCCCGTGGTCGCCTTTTTTCAGTGTACTTCATCCACGCACTATGAAATTTTCATGCACTTTTGGTTTTCTTTCGAGAAACAAGCTTCTGAATTCCCTCTACTGGAAAATCTGCCGAGCATGTCGGCCTATATTCAAAGGTCATGAGCCTTCGACTATACGATGTGAGTGACTGGTGACTAGGGATTAGGGTTAGCCCGTGGGGCATACCGCCCTTTGATTACATGCAAAAGAGGTTCAGCGGGTTCTGTGGGTTCTACGGGTTCAAAGGGGTCGGTATTCACGAAAGATGGGAAACCTGTGAACCTTTTGAACCTTCAGAACCTGTTTCCCCTATGAGACTTCGTAAGTAGGGAATAAGAATAGTCTCTTTCAAACTTGTGGTGGCGGCTTCTCCGCTTTTTTAGAAAAGGCATCCCCGTATCGTCATTTCGAGCACAGCCGAGAAATCTTTCTTGCAGACCGTCAAACGTCGCTTGCTTGAAAGCCTTAAAGCGATGCATCGAGTCATCGTTTCCATAGAGGCTTATAAGAGCTGATTCCATTCTGCCATGGAGATCCCTCGACTTCGCTCGGGATGACAGCCCGGGGAAACCGCCAGTCCCCTTTCTAATCCCTAATACCTTCTCTCTAAAACCTGCGGCGCTTCCATCTTTTTCGCGCCGCTACCACCATTTCTCATTTCTAATTTCTCATTTCTAACTAAAATACAAAAGCCCGCAGGAGATCAGATCTCCTTTGCGGGCTTCCTTGCTCAAGATATGCATTTCGCCATTTATAAAGAGGTAGGGCCTCCGCGGCGGGGAAGACTTTCTGGGAATCTTCCCCGCCGCCCGGCAAACTCCTTGGATCAGTTTAGGAGGGCTTATCCGAAGGAGTGCCCTTTGCCGGATGGGGTGTCATATTATGCCGCCGAGAAGGAAAATGGGAAAACCTTCAGGGAGGAAATAATATGTTATATCAGGACCTGATGCTAGTCCTCGAGACTGTCTTGAGCCTTGGACATGGTGACCTTGCTGGGATCTAAATCTTCGTATTCTTCGTATGCTTTACCAGTTTTGAGATGGTCGAAATATTTAGCTGTCTCTCTTACGACGACGCCGGAGAGAGCCAGAAGGGCAATCAGGTTTGGAATAGCCATGAGACCATTGACGATATCCGCCAGGACCCAGATGGCTTCAAGCTTCAGGAATGCGCCGCTTGCGACGAGGATGATGAAGATGACGCGATAGGGAAGGACGCCCTTCGTGCCGCAGAGATAGATCATGCAGCGTTCCCCATAGTAGTTCCATCCGAGGATGGTGGTGAAAGCGAAGAGGATCAGCCCGATCATCAGCATATAGCCGCCGAATACGGGGAATGCATCTTTGAAAGCGGCATTCGTGAGTGCTGCGCCGTTGAGACCATTCATCCATTCGCCGGAAACGACGATGGAAAGACCGGTCAGCGTGCAGATGATGATGGTATCGATGAAGGTACCGGTCATAGAGATCAGACCCTGTTCTGCAGGCCATTTGGTCTTAGCGGCAGCAGCTACGATAGGAGCAGAGCCGAGGCCGGATTCATTGGAGAATACGCCTCTGGCGATACCATTTCTCATCGCGAGCATCACTGTCGCACCCAGGAAACCGCCGGCTGCTGCACTTCCGGAGAAGGCACTGTACACGATGGTCTGAATGGCTGCAGGCACCTTGTCTGCGAAATACACAAGTACACCGATCGTAGAAATAAAGTAAATCACTGCCATAGCCGGAACGATCTTCGCAGCGGCCGATGCGATAGACTGCAGCCCGCCTAAGGTGATGGCTGCGACCAGAATAGTCAGGATGAGAGCGGTCCACATAGGATCGAGACCGATCGTCATTTTGGTGATATCGACGATGGAATTCACCTGAGCGAAAGTACCGATACCGAAGTAAGCGACCAATATACCAAAGATGGCGAAGAGCGATCCCAGCCATTTGAACTTGGGACCCATACCATTCTTGATGTAGAACATCGGGCCGCCGGCGATCTCGCCTTTGGAGTCCACTTCACGATATTTCACCGCCAGAAGACCTTCGGCATACTTGGTGGCCATTCCGAAGAATGCGGCCATCCACATCCAGAAAATAGCGCCCGGGCCGCCGGCAGCGATCGCTGTCGCGACACCTACGATATTCCCTGTGCCTACCGTAGCAGAAAGTGCTGTGCAGAGAGCTTTGAAGGAGTCGATATCCCCGTTGCCCTTATTCTGTGCTTTGAAGATCAGTCCCAGTGCCTTCGGCAGCCGGAAGATCTGCAAGAACTTCAGACGAAGCGTCAGGAGGATACCCGTCCCTACCAGCAGTACCAAGAGCGGCGGTCCCCATACAAAACTATCGATCGCATTCAGCAATTCAAGATTCAAATCCATTTCTTTGTCTCCCTCCAGGAAAGTAAGATAAATAAAAAAGCCGGCTTTTCCAATAAAAAATAACTCTGGAAGCCGGCATTGTCTACCTTAACGATCACAGGAAGTGTGACGTTTTTTCTCTGTCCTTTTGCCTGAGAGATTGGGATCTTGCGACCCTTACACCTTCGGCGCTCTTATTATGAGACTCTCCAGAGTGTGTCCACATGCGGTACTACCTCTTTCGAGATACCTGAGAGTGTTACTCCTTCGGTAAGCCTTACGGCTTTCTCCCACATGTTTCATCCACCAATATGAATTTGATGTTTGCATTATAAGTCCCTTGCTTTCATTTTGCAAGAGGAAACTTTCAATTTTATTCTTTTTTAATAATTGACTATGGGTATAGTTTTTGGAAGCTAGGAGTGGCTGATGACTGGTAGCTAGGGATTAGTGACTAGGGATTAGGAGTCTCAAGTGACTAGTGACTAGGGACTGGTGACTGGAATGCCCGTCCATGGCATCGCCATTATTTATACTCCGCGGCGCTTCCTAATTGTATGCGCCGCACCACCATTTCTCATTTCTAATTTCTAATTTCTCATTCACTCGAGGCTTTCAAACGCAATCAAGGAACGCTCTGCTTCATCATCTTTCCTTGTGATTTCTTTCCTTCTCCTCGTACATGCGCCGATCGGCCAAGATGCGGATATATGTTGTGTCGCCAGACTCCTTCGGATACGCGGCAAAGCCTATGCTGCATCCCACGTGCAGTGTGTGATCATCGATCTGGAAGGGCTTCTCCAGCATCTCCTTCAGCCGTTTTTTGATCTCTCCTATCATATGCTCATCGAAATCCATGCTGAAGAGGATCGTGAATTCATCGCCGCCGATGCGAAATACATAGTCATTTTTACGAATGCACAGCAAGAGGCGCTTCGCCGTTTCCTGCAAGAGCTTATCCCCCATCGCATGTCCGTAGGTATCATTGATGGGCTTGAACCGATCCAGATCCAGATACACCAGCACGAAAGGCAGCTTCTGTTTCTCTTTGTTCTGCAGCATCATCGTGAAATAGCGCTCATTGAAAAGTCCGGTCAGCCCATCGGTATTCGCTAAGGTTTCCAGTTCATGCTTCTCCCCGATATCCTGACTGATGCACATCACCTTTTCCAGCATTCCCTTTTTGTCCCAAGAGATCGGCACCACCGTCATAAGTCGGAAGATCTGTTTCTGGCGGCCACAGTACTCAAAGCGCATGAGATCATCCTTTTCTCTCAAAACGCTGACGAGATATTCTTTGGACAGCAGCTGGCTGAGCTTCATATGCTCCGCGTCCCCCGTCGCGACATATGTCCGGGAGACTTCTTCCACGAGCTTTGAAAAAGCACCCGTCTCCGGATACAGAGATCTCTTCAGCTGATTCTCCCCATAATGATACTGGTCCGTCTTCAGATCGGCCACGACGAAGCGATCCGCCACGCGCCCCATCCCGCCAAAGAGCTCTCGCATCATCTCTTTTTGGCTGGTGAGTATCTTCTTTTCCTGCTCTTTCTCATGCAGTCTCTGTCTGGCCTCCTTGATGGTCACACCGATCATGAAAAAAGCCAGCAGGGAAAAGACAGCCGCCAATGCAACGATCGTTGCATTCCGCACGCGCACAAGCCCTTCATCCACCACGCGGTCACGGACGATCCCCACCAATGACAGATGACCGATACCGAGCGGGCGATAGACGGTATAGTACTTCCTTCCCGCCAGAGAGAGCAGAAGACTTCCTCCCTGCTCCTCACGAATGCCTTTCGCCATCCATTCCAGGCTTCCCTTCTCTTCCGCTGCATCATGCACCTTGAAATAGGAAAGAATATTATCCACATGCTCCGGGATCTCACTCTTCGGTGTCAGGGACAGCACCACATTGCCCGCCTCATCGACGACATAGCAGTCACTTTCCCCATCGTAAATATTGCCCGTGATGAGACGCTCCACCACCTGATTGTCATACGATGCAGCGATCCCCATATAATCGATCCCATCGATCGTCAAAGGTTCTTTGAAAGGCACGGCAAAGACGACACGCCGCGTGCCATCCGTCGACACATAGCTCGAAAGGATCGGCTTCCCTTCCTTTTCTACCGCTTCAACGACCGCTTGGAAGCTGTCCGCCTGCCCCTTGCGACCGCCATCTGTCACAAAATGGCCAGACTTTTCAAAGAGATAGAAATCCCTATACATCCACTTGTCTCGCTCCCCGAGAAGCACCTTCCATCGATCATCCGTCCGATATTCCGCCGGCAATAAATGAATATTCTTTTCATACACTGAGAGAATATTCCAGTTGCGCTGCGTGAACAGACGAAAAGAAGTCCCCACCTGTGTATAGGTCGCACGCAGACTGTCGGTACTTTCCTGATAGATCATGTCCTGGGTATAGCGATAATAGTAATGTATACCACCCCATCCCAGCAAAGTAATGATCGCCAGAACGGCCGCCTTTTTGTACGCCTGATGCATGAGATCTTCCCCCTTGCACATAATAAACCGCCAATAACGATAAAATTTCTATAAAATTATACAAAATATAATCATTTTCGTAAAGAAGCACACCTATGATCCCTATAATTTTATCACTAAAAAAGACGGCTGCCCCTGTCATAAGTGACAGGGGAGCCGTATACCTGATTCTGATTTTCTTATCTACTAAACACACTCTCATCCCAGTGCGACATCCAGAGCCATCATTATCATGAATCCAATGGCAAAAGAGATGACCCCTACATCCGAGTGTTCACCTGCTGACATTTCCGGGATCAGCTCCTCCACAACCACGTAGATCATAGCACCGGCTGCAAAGGATAACAGATAAGGAAGCACCGGCGTAATGTATTTCGCCAGCAAAAGAGTCAGCCCGCCTGCGATGGGCTCCACTGCCCCGGAAGCAGTTCCATAAACAAATGCCTTTTTCCTGCTCATCCCATTTCCACAAAGAGGCATGGAAATAATAGCTCCTTCCGGAAAATTCTGTATGGCAATTCCAATGGCCAGGGCAAAAGCGCCAGCCACGCCCCGATGTGGTACTGGTTTGCCACCGAACAGGGGCTGGCCGTGGACATCAACAGCCTGAAGCGTTCGCAGAAACAGCAGCAGGCGCTGGCGGCGCTGCGCCAGGGAAAAATCTGGCGGCACCAGGTCGACGAGCTTGAGGTCAGCGAAACGGCGCTACAGGCATTAAGAAAGAAAGGGTTGAGCGAGCTGGCCAGCGAAGCGCCCGCCCTTCACGACTGGCGCGACGGCTTCTCCGTCT
>ERZ772818.2043-NODE-2043-length-16317-cov-5.086336_pt1 | contig 16317 bp, 13 predicted proteins | sample MGYA00580837_ERZ772818 | MGnify/ENA primary metagenome ERZ772818 (study PRJEB29015, sample SAMEA2737671) | human gut metagenome | biome: human gut; feature: human-associated habitat; material: faeces | place: China | collected 2012 ...
CCAAAGAAGCGAAGCAGTTTCAGTGGCTTCTTTACATAACTGTGGCAATTTCAATCATATTTTCCGTAGCTGCATTTATGTTGTTACCGTATGCACTGGCCAGTCTGCTTCGTAAGGTTGGAGTCTCCGAGTTTGGCGTAACAGTAGCCGAAGCATTCGTGAAGCTTGCGCTTTTCCTGGGATATATGTTTCTGATTTCCAGAATGAAAGATATTCAGAGAACATTTATGTACCACGGTGCAGAGCATAAATGTATCAACTGTGTGGAACACGGACTTCCGCTTACGGTTGAGAACGTTATGGCCAGTTCCAGACAGCACAAGCGCTGCGGTACGAGCTTTCTGTTTCTGGTCATGCTGGTAAGTATCTGTCTTCATTTTGTATTTGTACTTGTTCCTGGTTACTGGGTACGCCTTTTCGGTCGTCTTCTGATGGTGCCGGTTGTATCCGGTATTTCCTTTGAGATCATTCAGTGGGCAGGCAGAACAGATACCAAATTTGCAGATATGATGAGCAAACCGGGACTTGCAATGCAGAAGCTGACAACCAAAGAGCCGACAGCAGATATGGCTGAAGTAGCGATTGCAGCAGTAGAGGCTGTTTTTGACTGGAGAGAATATCTGAAAGAAGAATTCGGTTGGAAGCCAGAAGAAAATGAGGAAAAAAATGCGGACATATAAAGAAGTTCTGGAAGATGGAATCCAGCTTCTGGAAACTGCCGCAATCGAAGAAGCCAGGTTAGATGCCTGGCTCCTTCTGGAGTATACGGCAGATATTACAAGAGCATGGTATTATGCACATATGGATGATGGACTGGATGCTAAAACAGAAGAACGTTATCGAACGCTGTGCACAAAACGTGCTCAGCATATCCCGCTGCAGCATATTACCAGGCGTGCATATTTTATGGGATACGAATTTTGTGTGGATGAACGTGTACTTGTACCGAGACAGGATACAGAGGTGCTTGTGGAAGAAGCGATTTCCCGCATGAGGAATCTGGAGAAACCGCAGATCCTGGATATGTGTACCGGTTCCGGATGTATTCTTCTGAGTCTTCTTCTGGAATTGCCACAGGCATTAGGAACAGGTGTGGATGTTTCAGAAGGAGCACTTTGTGTGGCAAAGGAGAATCGAAAACGTCTGGGACTGGAACAGAGAGCTGAGCTGATACAGAGTGATCTGTTTTCGGCAGATTATTTTCGGAAAAACAGTGGAAATGACCACATGGAATATGATATGCTTATTTCAAATCCGCCATATATCCGGACTGAAGATATTGAAGGTCTAATGGAGGAAGTGCGTTTTCATGATCCGGTGCTTGCACTGGATGGCAAAGAAAATGGTCTGTATTTTTATGAAAAGATCACAGAACAGGCGGGCACATATCTGAAACCCGGCGGATGGCTGATGTACGAGATCGGTTGTGATCAGGGTATGGATGTGTCGGAAATTATGAAAAAAAATGGTTTTGAACAGATAGAAATAAAAAAAGACCTTGCCGGGCTGGACAGGGTTGTTACAGGAAGAAAAATGCAGGAGGAACAGAATGTTTGATAAATTAGAGGATCTGCTTGTGCGCTTTGAGGAAGTTCTGAATGAGCTTGGTGAGCCGGGAGTAACGGACAACCAGGAACGTTTTCAGAAGCTGATGAAAGAGCAGAGTGAGCTGCAGCCGATCGTAGATGCCTATAAAGAATATAAAGACAATAAAGAAACGATTCAGGACAGTCTTTCCATGCTGGAAGAAGAAAAGGATGAAGAAATGCGTGAAATGCTGAAAGAAGAACTTTCTGATGCAAAGAAGCGTGTGGAAGAACTTGAAAAGGAACTGAAGATCCTTCTTTTACCAAAAGATCCGAATGACAGCAAAAACGTTATCGTAGAGATCCGTGCAGGTGCGGGCGGTGATGAGGCTGCTCTGTTTGCAGCAGAGATTTATCGTATGTATGTGAAATACGCAGAATCCCGCAGATGGAAGACGGAGATGATGAGTCTGAATGAGAATGGGATTGGCGGATTCAAAGAAGTTACATTTATGATCCAGGGACAGGGAGCATATTCCCGTCTGAAGTATGAGAGTGGGGTACATCGTGTACAGCGAGTCCCGGAGACAGAATCCGGCGGACGTATCCATACGTCTACCTGTACTGTGGCAATTATGCCGGAAGCCGAAGAAATTGATTTCCATCTGGATATGAACGACTGTAAGTTTGATGTGTTCCGAGCATCCGGAAACGGTGGACAGTGCGTCAATACAACAGACTCTGCAGTACGTCTTACACATATCCCGACAGGAATCGTTATTTCCTGCCAGGATGAAAAATCACAGCTCAAGAATAAAGATAAGGCATTGAAAGTGCTTCGTTCCCGTCTGTATGAGATGGAACTGGCCAAACAGCATGATGCGGAGGCGGAAGCCAGAAGAAGCCAGATCGGAACAGGAGATCGCTCCGAAAAAATCCGCACTTACAATTTCCCTCAGGGACGTGTGACAGACCATAGGATTAAGCTGACACTTCACCGTCTGGACGCTGTTCTCGGAGGAGATCTGGATGAAATTCTGGACAGCCTGATAGCAGCAGACCAGGCCGCAAAACTGAGTTCATTAAATGAGGAAGATGCATAAACAAATGTAGAATGCCAGTGTGCATAAGGAGGATATTTTTATGAAAAAGACAGCACTTGTTATTATGGCTGCCGGAATTGGAAGCCGTTTTGGAAAAGGAATCAAACAGCTTGCACCAGTAGGACCAAATGGTGAGATCATTATGGATTATTCCATTCATGATGCTCTGGAGGCAGGGTTTAATAAAGTTGTATTTATCATTCGTAAAGATCTGGAAGAGGAGTTCCGCCGTGTAATCGGGGAGAGGATCGAAAAGATCACGGAGGTAGAATATGCATTTCAGGCGTTGGAAGATCTTCCGGCTGGATTTGAGAAACCGGCAGACCGTACCAAACCGTGGGGAACCGGTCAGGCTGTACTTGCAGCAAAAGCTGTTCTGAATGAGCCTTTTATGGTAATTAATGCGGATGATTATTATGGTAAGGAAGCCTATGTGAAAGTCCATGATTATCTGATCCAGGAACAGCCGGACGATGGAATTCTCCATATCTGTATGGCTGGCTTCCGTCTTGGAAATACTCTGAGTGACAATGGAAGTGTTACCAGAGGAGTATGCCATATTGAAGAGGGCGCGCTGACAGGTGTTACGGAGACACACAATATTTTTAAGACAGCAGACGGTGCGGAAGCACGTAATGATGATAAAGTCGAGAAACTGGATGTGAAGAGCCTTGTTTCCATGAATATGTGGGGGCTGACACCGGTATTTATGGATACACTGGAAAAGGGATTTGTAGATTTTCTTTCTGAGATCAAAGAGGGGGATATTAAGAAAGAGTATCTTCTTCCGGAGATGATTGACTGTCTGATCAAAGAAGGCAAAGCAAAAGTAGATGTTCTTGAGACAAAAGATACCTGGTTTGGTGTAACATATCAGGAAGATAAAGCGGCTGTTACAGAGGCATTTGCGAATCTTGTAAAATCAGGAGTATATCCTTCAAATCTTTATAAATAATCAATGTGATCAATCATGTGCAGAAGGGTGCACAGTAAGGAGTTAAAAATGGGTAAATATTTTGGAACAGATGGTTTTCGTGGAGAAGCAAACATTCAGCTGACAGTAGATCATGCATTTAAAGTGGGCAGATATGTGGGATGGTATTATGGCCGTGATCATAAAGCCAAAATCGTCATCGGTAAAGATACAAGACGCAGCAGTTATATGTTTGAGTATGCACTGGTTGCCGGCCTGACTGCATCAGGTGCAGATGCATATCTGCTTCATGTAACGACTACACCGAGTGTTTCCTATGCAGTACGTACAGAAGATTTTGACTGTGGAATCATGATCTCTGCAAGTCACAATCCATTCTACGATAATGGAATCAAACTTCTGAACGGAAACGGACAGAAGATTGAAGCTGAAGTTGAGGCAAGAATCGAAGCATATCTGGATGGCAAGATTGAAGAACTTCCATATGCAACAAGAGAAGATATTGGACGTACCGTAGATTTTGCTTCCGGACGCAATCGTTATATTGGATACCTGATCTCCATTCCGTGCCGCGATTTCAAAAATATCAAAGTTGGTCTGGACTGCTCCAATGGAAGTTCTTCTGCGATCGCAAAGAGTGTTTTTGACGCTCTGCGTGCAAAAACTTACGTCATTAACAATGATCCGGATGGAACAAACATCAACAGAGCATGTGGATCCACGCATATTGAAGTACTTCAGAAATATGTGGTGGATAACGGACTGGATATTGGTTTTGCATATGATGGAGATGCCGACCGTTGCATTGCAGTAGACCATAAGGGAAATATCATCGATGGAGACAAGATTCTGTATGTCTGCGGTAAATTCCTGAAATCTCAGGGAAAACTGAATGGAAATACCGTAGTTACAACTGTTATGTCAAATATGGGACTTTACAAGGCATTTGAGGCAGAAGGCATCAACTATGAACAGACGGCAGTTGGTGATAAATATGTTGCCGAAAATATGCTTGAGAATAACTACAGTATTGGTGGAGAACAGTCCGGACATGTTATTTTCAGTCGCTATGCAGCCACCGGGGATGGAATCCTGACTTCTCTTATGATCATGGAAGCTTGTGTGGAGCAGAAGGCAACGCTCTGTGATCTGGCAAAAGAAATGAAGGTTTATCCGCAGATTCTCCGCAATGTTCGTGTTGCAGACAAGAAGACTGCAAGAGAAAATCCGAAGGTTGTTGAAGCGGTAGAGGCTGCTGCAAGAGCACTCAGCACAGATGGACGTATTCTTGTAAGAGAAAGTGGTACAGAGCCGCTGATTCGTGTCATGGTAGAGGCCGGAACAGAGGAAATCTGTGCAGAACACGTAAATAACGTTGTTCGTGTAATGGAAGAAGAAGGACTCGTAGTAGAATAGGATATCAATGAAAAATAAAAGAATCGTATGGATGCTGACAGCCGGACTGACATTTGGAATGCTGACCGGCTGTGGAGGGGAAGAAAAGAAAACTTATGACCAGGCCTGTGCAGATCTTGCACAGGGCAGTTATGATTATGCCCTTCAGGGGTATCAGTCATCGATCACTGCCGGATATAAAACAGCAGAGGCATATCGTGGGGCCGGAATCGCAAATATTCATCTTGGAAATTATCAGGATGCCATTGACAGCCTGACCAATGGTCTGAACGATGAAAAAGCAGGAAAAGCACTTAAGAAAGATATGCTTGCTTATAGAGCAACCGCAGAATTAAAATCCGGACTGAATGATGCTGCGATGGCGGATTGTCAGACACTGGCTGAAAGCTACAGCATGGATGCGGAGACTTATTATCTGACAGGATGTGTGGCACTGGCAATGGATTCTTATGATGAGGCTTCTTCAAACTTTACGGAAGCCTATGGAGAAGATGCCACTTATGACAGAGCAATCCAGATCTATGAGGCATATCTGGAAAAAGATATGGAAGCGGATGGTACACGATATCTTGAAGCAGCGTTGAAGACGGAAGCGAAAAATGCAGAGGATTACTGTAACAGAGGCAAAGTCTATTACTACATGGAAGATTATTCCAATGCACAGAAGGAACTTACGGAGGCTGTGAATCAGAAGAGTACAGAAGGAATGCTTCTTCTGGGGATGGTCTACCGCGCACAGGGAGATACTTCCAATGCCAGAAGTATGTACCAGCAGTATGTGTCAGCGGATGACAGTGAGCCGGCCAAAGGTTACAATGGTCTGGCACTTTGTGATATGGACGATGGCTCTTATGACAGTGCACTGGAAAATATCAGCAAGGGGCTGGAAGATGCATCTACAGAAGAAATGCAGGATCTGTTGTTCAATGAGATTGTGGTATATGAGAAAAAGCTGGATTTTGCAACTGCTCTGAGCAAAATGCAGGAATATATCAAGATGTTCCCGGATGACGAAAATGCAGCGAAGGAACTGACCTTCCTGCAGTCACGTAATGGTGAACTGAGTAATGATACAGCTTCTGATACAACGGAGAATACCGATGCAGAGGCGGCTTCCGATGCAGGGGATACTACAGATACTTCTGATGGCTCTGATGAATCTGGTGAAGAGGAGTACTGATCTATGCAGTTTTATGATTTCAAGGAAATTGAAGAGCGTGTCATCCTGATCGGTGTACAGACAGAACAGGACGAGGATGTTGCTGCATCGCTTGACGAACTGGAAGAACTGGCGGCCACTGCAGGCGCTGTAACCGTTGGGAAAGTGATCCAGAACCGTGAAGCAGTACACCCTGGAACTTATATCGGCAAAGGCAAGATAGAAGAGGTTGCGGCACTTCTGGCAGCTTATGATGCCAATGGAGTAATCTGCGATGATGAGCTTTCACCGGCACAGATGAATAATCTGGAGAGAGAACTGGACTGCAAGGTTATGGATCGAACACTTCTGATCCTGGATATCTTTGCCGGCCGTGCGATCACAAGTGAAGGTAAGATTCAGGTAGAACTGGCGCAGCTTCGTTACCGGTCGGCGCGTCTGGTCGGACTGCGCGAATCTCTTTCCAGACTTGGCGGTGGTATCGGAACAAGAGGACCGGGTGAGAAAAAACTGGAAACAGACAGACGTCTGATCCGTACCAGAATATCTGCTCTGAAAGCAGAACTTGCGCAGGTAGAGAAACACCGTGAACTGATCAGAGGCAAGAGAACCAGAGGAAATCTGAAGACAGCGGCGATTGTAGGCTATACAAATGCAGGAAAATCAACGCTTTTGAATACACTGACAGGAGCCGGCATTCTGGCAGAAGATAAGCTGTTCGCAACATTGGATCCGACGACGCGTGTATTGGAACTCAAAGATGGGCAGCAGATCCTTCTGACAGATACTGTAGGATTTATCCGCAAGCTGCCACATCATCTGGTAGAAGCGTTTAAAAGTACGCTGGAAGAGGCTAAGTATGCAGATTATATCATTCATGTGGTAGATGCTTCCAATCCGCAGGCAGAGCTTCAGATGCATACGGTGTATGAGACACTTCGGGAGCTGGGAGCGACGGGTAAAAAGATCATTACACTCCTGAATAAGCAGGATCAGGTGCAGGGAGAAGCGCTTCGGGATTTTCGGGCGGATTATACAGTCAAATGTTCTGCCCGTACCGGAGAGGGCCTGGAGGAACTTAAAGATGTTCTGGTAAAACTCCTCGCAGAGAGCCAGATTTATCTGGAAGAATTATATACTTACAAAGAGGCTGGTAAGATTCAGATCATCCGGGAGTACGGGAGTCTGCTTTCAGAAGAATATCGGGAAGATGGAATTTTTGTAAAGGCGAGAGTACCTGCAGAAATCTTTGTTTCAGTAATGCCAAAGTCCCATAAATAAAGGAAAAATGTGAATATTGGACAACACCATATAGTTGTGCGCTTGCATTATTGGCACAATATATGGTGTTTTTGTCTATTGACGTATAGATAAGAGTCTGCTACAATAGGTTCTACACGGTTGCTGTGAACGGAGAAAACAGCAATCTGCAGCATGTAATTCACGGTATGAATATGACCGTATATAATACAGGTGCAAGCAGTAGAGGGAGGAATGTATAACATGTTTCAGGTAGTAAAACGTGATGGTGAAATTGCTGAATTTCAGATGGCAAAGATTACATCAGCTATTGATAAAGCATTTGATGCAAAAGAAAAAAACTACAGTAAAGATATGATCGACCTTTTGGCCCTTCGTGTTACTGCAGATTTCCAGAATAAGATCCAGGATGGGAAGGTAACCGTAGAAGATATTCAGGACAGTGTGGAGAATGTTCTGATCCAGGCCGGATACAGTGATGTTGCCAAGGCATATATCCTTTATCGTAAACAGAGAGAAAAGATACGTAATATGAAATCCACAATTTTGGATTACAAAGAGATCGTGGACAGTTATGTAAAAGTTGAGGACTGGCGAGTAAAAGAGAACTCCACTGTCACATATTCAGTAGGTGGTCTGATCTTGAGTAATTCCGGTGCAGTTACAGCCAATTACTGGTTATCCGAAATCTATGACAATGAAATCGCAGATGCGCACAGAAATGCGGATATCCATATTCATGATCTGTCCATGCTGACCGGTTACTGTGCAGGATGGTCATTGAAACAGCTTATCAAAGAAGGGCTGGGTGGCATCGAAGGTAAGATTACATCCGCACCGGCAAAGCACCTGAGTGTCCTTTGTAATCAGATGGTGAATTTCCTTGGAATCATGCAGAATGAATGGGCTGGTGCGCAGGCATTTTCTTCTTTTGATACGTATCTGGCACCTTTTGTCAAGGTGGACAACCTGAGTTATCCGGAAGTTAAGAAATGTATTGAATCTTTCATTTATGGCGTGAATACACCAAGCCGTTGGGGAACACAGGCACCGTTTTCCAATATCACACTGGACTGGACGGTTCCGGATGATCTTGCAGAGCTTCCTGCGATCGTTGGCGGCAAAGATATGGATTTCAAATACAAAGACTGCAAAAAAGAAATGGACATGGTCAATAAGGCTTTTATTGAGACGATGATCGAGGGAGATGCCAATGGACGTGGGTTCCAGTATCCAATCCCGACATATTCTATCACAAAAGAGTTCGACTGGTCCGATACAGAGAACAATCGTCTGCTGTTTGAGATGACTTCCAAATATGGAACTCCATATTTTTCAAATTATATCAACAGTGATATGAAACCAAGTGATATTCGAAGCATGTGCTGCCGTCTGCGTCTGGATCTTCGTGAACTGCGTAAGAAGAGTGGCGGATTCTTCGGATCCGGTGAAAGTACCGGTTCGGTAGGTGTTGTTACGATCAACATGCCACGTATCGCATATCAGTCCAAGACACCGGAAGAATTCTACAGAAGACTGGATCGTCTGATGGATATTTCTGCAAGATCACTGCATATCAAGAGAGAGGTTATTACAAAACTTCTGAATGAAGGTCTTTATCCGTACACGAAGAGATACCTTGGAAGCTTTGACAATCATTTTTCGACCATTGGTCTGGTAGGCATGAATGAAGCCGGTCTGAATGCGAAATGGCTTGGCTGTGACATGAGCGATCCGCGTACACAGAAATTTACAAAAGAGGTTCTTACACACATGCGCAACCGTCTTTCTGATTATCAGGAAGAATATCCGGGCGAACTGTTTAATCTGGAGGCGACTCCGGCAGAATCTACGGCATATCGTCTTGCAAAACATGACCGTAAGCGCTGGCCGGATATCCGTACAGCCGGAAGCAAAGGAGATACTCCGTATTATACCAACAGTTCCCATCTGCCGGTAGAATACAGCTCAGATATTTTTGATGCACTGGATATTCAGGATGAACTGCAGACTCTTTATACATCTGGTACCGTATTCCATGCATTCCTCGGTGAAAAACTTCCGGACTGGAAGGCTGCTGCATCTCTGGTACGCAAGATTGCCGAGAACTATAAACTTCCATACTATACGATTTCACCTACTTACTCCGTATGTAAGGAACATGGATATTTAAGTGGTGAGCACTTTACCTGTCCGAAATGTGGAAAGAAAGCAGAGGTTTACAGTCGAATTACCGGATATTACCGTCCGGTACAGAACTGGAATGATGGAAAAGCGCAGGAGTACAAGAACCGTACACTGTATGATGTGCTTCACTCCAAACTTAAGAAAGTCCATACCAGTATGGTTACAGTGACAGATGATGATGTCAAGATCGAGCCGGTAGAAACACATAAATATCTGTTTACAACCAACACCTGTCCAAACTGCCGCATGGCAAAGAAGATGCTGGAAGGTGAAGATCTGGAGATCATTGATGCAGAGAAGAATCCGGATATGGCACGTCAGTTTGGCATTATGCAGGCACCGACACTGGTCATTACGGATGGAGAACATCTGAAGAAATATGTAAATGCATCCAATATTCAGAAATATGTGGATGAAGAGTTAGATTAAAAGAATACAGGTGGATAAGTTCTACTGAAAAGAGTCCTGTGGAAGGGTTTGGTGTACAGAAAGAAAACGTACAGAACATTTCCGCAGGATTTTTTTGTCCACTGCAAAGGTTTACATTTGAAAGAAACGTGAGTATAATGGATAAAGTTGGTATAATATGCAAGTTTTAATTTATTTATGCACAGGACGAGGAGAGAGAAAATGATCAAACAGAACATTGTATTTATTGAAAATAAAGCAGGAAGTCTTCAGAAAGTCACCGAACTTCTGGCAGAAGCAGGAATTGATATTTATGGATTTGCATGCTTTGATGCACCGGAGTTTGCTCTTTTTCGTATGATAACAAACCAGGCAGATGAAGCAGAGAAACTTCTGAGTGAGAATGGATATATGAATCGTGTGACAGAGGTCATTGCTGTAGATCTGAAAGATGAAGTGGGCGGACTGAATACCGTACTGCAGGTTCTTGGCAACTGTAATGTGAATCTGGATTATATTTATACATCCTATCATAGAGAAAACAGCCTTCCGATCATGATCCTTCAGACAGATGATGTATTTGTGACAGAGAATGTACTGAGCAATAATGGATTCCGTGTACTGAATTCACTGGAGGACTGATACAGGCATGAATAAAACAAGCTTTGGGAAAGGCCTTCAGGATGGAATTCCGATTGGCCTGGGATACTTTGCGGTATCCTTTACCTTTGGGATCATGGCTATTCAGTCAGGTCTGACTTCATGGCAGGCAGTTCTGATCTCACTGACAAATCTTACCTCGGCAGGACAGTTTGCAGGTATTGGAATCATTGCAGCCGGTGGTTCGCTGTGGGAGATGGCACTGACGCAGCTGGTTATCAACTTAAGATACTGTCTGATGTCTTTTTCTCTGTCACAGAAACTGGAAAAAGGTGTTTCCAATGGACACAGACTTGCGGTTGCGTTTGGTGTGACAGATGAGATTTTTGGTGTCAGTGCAAGTCAGGAGGGAAGGATCAGTCCGTGGTATAATTATGGTGTAATGTGTGTCGCGATTCCGGGATGGACACTGGGAACACTGGCAGGAGCTGTTTCTGGAAGCCTGCTTCCGGATTTCCTGGTAAGTGCACTGAGTGTGGCAATCTATGGAATGTTTCTTGCGGTGATCATTCCACCGGCAAAGAAAAATCGAGCCGTTCTTGGCGTAGTGATCGGAGCGATGGCTGTGAGTACGTTATTTGCAGTGGTTCCGGTACTGAATAAAGTTTCTACCGGATTTGTGATCATTATCACGACATTGCTGGTAGCAGGGTTGGCAGCACATTTCTGCCCGGTTGAGGAAAAAGAAACAGAGGAAAAGGAGGCAGCAAACTGAGATGAAACCGAATATATATCTGTATATTCTGGTGATGGCAGGTGTAACATATCTGATTCGTATGCTTCCACTGGTCCTTTTCAAAAGGGAGATCACCAGTCCGTTTGTAAAATCCTTTCTGTACTATGTGCCATATGCATGTCTTGCAGCTATGACATTTCCGGCAATCCTGACAGCAACGGCAGGCGGGATCATTTCCGGTGCGGCGGGACTCATTGTAGCACTGATCGTGGCATATCGTGAAAAGAGTCTTCTTACGGTTGCGTTGTTCGCGTGCGCGGCGGTATTTATTGTAGAGAGAATAATGGAATTTATAATGTAGAAAAAGTTCTGGCTTTGCTTTGTGCAGGGCCGGATTTTTTTTTCGAAAATAGTTAGATGAAGCAAATTTTCTTGACAAAATGGATAGCCTAAACTAACATAAGTATAGATACAACTAACCGATAAGGTTGGCAAAGGTATGAAAAGGAGAAACTTATGTTTTTGGAAATTCGGAATATTAAGAAATCATTTGGTACCGGGGACAGCAAAGTAGATGTTTTGAAAGGGCTGGACCTGGATATTGAAAAAGGGGAATTCTGTGTACTTCTGGGGCCGTCGGGCTCCGGTAAATCCACCTTACTGAATATTATCGGTGGAATCGAGAGCGCAGATGGTGGAAGTATTTCTATCGAAGGCGAAAAGCTGGCTGATATGAAAGAAAAGAAACTTTCTCAGTACAGACGGAAACATCTTGGCTATATCTTTCAGATGTACAACCTGATTCCGAATCTGACTGTGAGGGAGAATATTGAGGTTGGTGCTTATTTAAGTGACCGGGCACTGGATGTGGATGAGCTTCTGCATACACTTGGTCTTTTTGAGCATCAGAGGAAACTTCCGAATCAGCTTTCCGGCGGACAGCAGCAGAGAACTGCGATTGGGCGTGCAATTGTAAAAAATCCGGATATTCTACTCTGTGATGAGCCGACCGGTGCATTGGATTACAATACTTCCAAGGAAATTCTGAAATTGACCGAAACAGTGAACCAGAAATACGGAAATACGGTGATCATGGTAACACATAATGATGCAATCAAGGACATGGCGGATCGTGTGGTAAAACTTCGAGATGGAATGATCCGTAAAAACTATCAGAACGAGCATAAGATTCCTGCGATGGATCTTGACTGGTAAGGGGGCGGTGCTATGAAAAGTCCCCTGAGAAAAAGAATTCCCCGTGAACTGAAAGGGGAGATTGGAAAATATCTGGTTGTATTCATCTTGATGGTTGCGACGATCGGTATGGTGTCCGGATTTCTGGTTGCAGATGGAAGCATGATCCAGGCATACGATGAAGGATTTGAAAAATACAATATTGAAGATGGAAATTTTCGTACCGGAGAGCGTCTGTATCGAGGACAGCGCGAGGCAATTGAAGAGGAAGGTGTCAAAATCTATGAAAACTATTATATAGAAGATTCTCTTTCAAATGGAAGCACAATGCGCTTTTTCAAGAATCGTACAGAGGTGGATAAAGTATGCCTGATGGACGGAGAATTACCGTCAGAAACCGGTGAGATCGCAATTGACCGTATGTATGCAGATAATAATTCACTGAAGACTGGAGATACTCTGGATGATGGGACAAAGTCCTGGACGATCACCGGGCTGGTTGCATTATCAGATTACAGCTGTTTGTTTCAGAATAATAACGATTCTATGTTTGATGCTGTAAAGTTTGGAGTAGGCGTAGTGACGGATGAAGAATTTGATTCTCTGGATCAGGATAAGCTGCAATATAATTATGCATGGACCTACAATGAAAAACCGCAGACAGAACTTGAGGAAAAGAATGTTTCGGAAGATCTGATGAAGGCAATGGGAAAAGTTGTCACTTTGGAAAATTTTGTGCCGCAATATCAGAATCAGGCGATTATATTTACTGGAGATGATATGGGAAGTGACAAGGCAATGATGATCATGCTTCTCTATATCATCATCGTGATCATGGCTTTTGTATTTGGCATCACGACCAGTAATACGATTGCAAAAGAAGCTGGTGTCATCGGAACGCTTCGGGCATCCGGCTATACAAAAAATGAGCTGATCCGGCATTATATGACTCTTCCGGTGATCGTAACGCTGGTGGGCGCGCTGATCGGTAATATTTTAGGTTATACGGCATTTAAGGATGTATGTGCCGGTATGTATTATGGAAGCTACAGTCTGCCGACTTATGTGACAATCTGGAATGCAGAAGCTTTTCTTATGACGACAGTAGTTCCGGTAATAATTATGTTTGTAGTTAACTATGCGGTTCTGCATCATAAGCTGAAGCTGTCGCCGCTTAAATTTCTGCGAAGAGATCTTTCTTCCAGAAAGCAGAGACGTGCGGTTTATCTCAGCCCGCGAATGAAAATTTTTCACAGATTCCGCCTGCGCGTGATCTTTCAGAATATCAGCAATTATCTTGTCCTTTTTGTGGGGATCATATTTGCAAATCTGCTTCTGATGTTTGGCCTTCTGCTCCCGTCCGCACTGGATCATTACCAGCTGGAGATCCAGAACAATATGCTGGCAAAATATCAGTATATGCTTTCAATGCCGGTAAGTGTGATGGGGGGCAGTAATAAGCTTGAAAGTATGCTGGATATGCTGCTGTTTGCACATGACGCAGAAACAGATAATGAAGACGCAGAAGAATTCAGTGCTTACTCACTGAATACACTTCCGACCAAATACAAAAGTGAAGAAGTAACATTCTATGGCGTTCACGATGACAGCAAGTACATTGATGTGGATTTTTCAGATGGCGTGTATATTTCAAAAGCGTATGCAGATAAATTTCTGCTGAAACCGGGAGATTCGATCACACTCAAAGAAAAATATGAGGATGACGAGTATACTTTTAAAATCAGCGGAATTTATGATTATAATGGTAGTCTTTGTATTTTCATGCCACAGGAGGAATTGAACCGGACCTTTGATCTGGGAGATGATTATTTCAGCGGATATTTCAGCAATTCAGAGATTACAGATATCGACAGCAGCTACATCGGTTCTGTGATTGATCTGGATGCACTGACCAAGATCAGCAGACAGCTGAATGTTTCCATGGGAAGTATGATGGGGATGGTAAATTTATTTGCAGTTGCAATCTATATGATCCTGATATATCTTCTCTCTAAGATCATAATTGAAAAAAATGCACAGTCGATTTCGATGACGAAGATTTTTGGTTATACCAATGGTGAGATCAGCAGGCTATACATCTTGTCCACGTCGATCGTGGTTGTTTTGTGCCTTCTGATCAGCCTTCCAATTGAGACTACGATCATGGAAGTTCTATTCAGGGAAATGATGCTGCAGAGTATCTCCGGATGGATCGCGCTCTGGATCGACCCTATGATCTATGTACAGATGTTTGTGATCGGACTTGTGACATATGCAGTGGTTGCACTTCTGGAATACAAAAAAATCCGGAAAGTACCGATGGGTGAGGTACTTAAAAATGCGGAGTAATAAAAAAAGTTTCCACTTTATATTGTTAACGTGCTAAATAACTGTTATAATGAGCAAATAGTGATGCAGTGAACAAAGGGAATATAAAGTGTTCACAGCGATAAATTTGTTTATAAGAGAGGGAACGATACATATGAATCAGTTGGAAGTACTTCGAGAGAGCCTTGGACAGTGTGATGAGATCGTGCTGGATGCATTACTTATGCGTAACAGAATCGTAGAAGATATCATGGCTTACAAAGAAGCAAATGATATTCCGATCCTTCAGCCGGAGCAGGAAGCAAAACAGAGAGAATGGCTGAACCGCAGAATGGAAGGCAGACGCCATAAAGATGAAGTGACTGCTGTTTTTGAAGAAATTACCAGAAACAGTAAGAGAATCCAGGCACGTAAATTGTTTGATTACAATATTGTACTGATCGGTTTCATGGGTGCAGGTAAATCTACGATTTCTGATTTCCTGAAGACAGTATTCGCAATGGAAGTTGTAGAGATGGACCAGATCATTGCCGAGAGAGAGGGAATGTCCATTTCTGATATCTTTGAGACATATGGAGAAGAGTATTTCCGTAATCTGGAGACAGAACTTCTTATAGAAATGCAGTCCAAGACCAATGTAGTTATTTCCTGTGGCGGTGGTGTGCCGATGAGAGAACGCAATGTAGTCGAAATGAAGAAGAATGGACGCGTTGTCCTTCTGACAGCTAAACCGGAGACAATCTTAAGCCGTGTCAAAGATAATCACGACAGACCACTTCTGGAAGGCAACAAGAACGTTGACTTTATTGCAGACCTGATGGAAAAACGTCGTGAGAAATACCAGGCAGCAGCTGATATTGTGATCGAGACAGATGGTAAGGATAAACTGGAAATCTGTGAAGAACTTGTTCAGAGAATCCGTGCACTTGACGCAGAAGAGTAAACAGGGGTAACATACAGCAGATTGTTGTCTGAGAATATCCCGAGACATACAGGTTGATACGAACGTAGTGAGTGACAACCCGTCAATAGCACAAAATTATTGTTTTTTTAATGAACATATCGAAAATGTCCAGATGCATGCCATCTGGATGTTTTTTTATCACAAAAATTGAAAGATATATCAAAAAACAGTCCATTTTGTTTAATATATCCATATGGTATTATAATTTCATCAAAAAGCTATACGAAATAGCTAAAGAGCAAACAAAAATGGGAGGTTTCTTTTATGAAGAAAAAATTAGTTTTAGCGATGGCAGCAACAATGGCAATCACATCTTGTGCAGTTCCGGTACTTGCAGATGATGCAGCAGCTGAAGGCGGAAAGATTGGTATCTCAATGCCAACACAGTCTCTGGAACGTTGGAACAGAGATGGTTCTTATCTGGAAGAACAGTTTAAAGCAGCTGGATATGATGTAGAGCTGACATACTCCGACAACGAAACAGACCGTCAGGTAAATGATA
>ERZ772818.2047-NODE-2047-length-16291-cov-3.628603_pt1 | contig 16291 bp, 14 predicted proteins | sample MGYA00580837_ERZ772818 | MGnify/ENA primary metagenome ERZ772818 (study PRJEB29015, sample SAMEA2737671) | human gut metagenome | biome: human gut; feature: human-associated habitat; material: faeces | place: China | collected 2012 ...
CTATCTGTAAAGCCGACATGCTGATCAAAGGTCAGGACGTCAGCCGCATTAAGCTGGGGAACACCCTCTCTAACGACCAGCTGCCGCTGGACCAGTTCGACTACATGCTCTCTAACCCACCGTTTGGCGTGGACTGGAAAAAGATTGAGGGCGAGATTAACGACGAACATACGCAGAAAGGCTTTAACGGTCGCTTTGGCCCTGGCCTGCCGCGTGTATCCGACGGCTCTCTGCTGTTCCTGATGCACCTGATCAGCAAAATGCGCGACAACCACAACGTGGATGGCACCGTGAGCAACGGCGGGCGTATCGGGATTATCCTTAACGGTTCACCACTATTTACCGGTGGAGCGGGCAGCGGCGAGAGCGAAATCCGTCGCTACATTCTGGAAGCCGACTTGCTGGAAGGCATTGTCGCGCTGCCAACGGACATGTTCTACAACACTGGCATTGCCACCTACGTCTGGATACTCTCCAACAAGAAAGCGCCTGAGCGTAAAGGCAAAGTGCAGCTGATTGATGGCACTAACCTATGCGGAAAAATGCGTAAATCGCTGGGTTCCAAGCGCAACCTGATGGGCGAAGACGATATTAAACTGATCACCCAGACCTTTGGCGATTTTAAGGTGGTGGATACCACAACTCTGGAAGAACTGGGTCTGGAAAAAGCCACCGAGCAAAAATCCAGCCGTGGCCGTCAACCTGTGACTGCCAAAACCGAAGCGCCGAAAACCTTCGCCAGCAAAATCTTTAACAGCACCGACTTTGGCTACCGCCGCCTGACCATTGAACGTCCGCTGCGTTTATCCGCTCAGATCACGGATGAGGCGATTGCAACTCTGCGTTTTGCACCGAAGCCGTTTAACGCGCCGATGGAACGTCTGTGTGAAGAGTTCGCAGCCCAATGGCAGGAAGATAGCTATGGTGATTTCTCCGAACTGGAAGCCGAAGCGCGCGCCATTATCAAAGCTGAATTTGCCGAGTTGAAAGAGAAGCAGATTAAAGACCTGCTCGACAGCAAACTGTGGCAGGCGCAGCGCGGGTTAATGGAAAAAGCGCAGCAGATTCAGACAGCTCTGGGTACGCAGGCGGGTGGCAAAACGCTGGTGAGCAACGACTTCAACCAGTTCCAGCTGACTCTGAAAGGGGCCATCAAAAACGCTGGCGTGAAGCTGGATGCTAAAGAGAACAAGCAGTTTATCGATGCCATCACCACCAAAAATCCGGATGCCGAGCCGGTGGTGAAGAAGGTGCTGAAAGAAGCCGCTCAGCCGCTGTACGGTGCGTTTGAATACAAAGGTAAGGTTGTTGAGTTTGAGCAGGACGGCGAGCTGCGCGATAACGAAAACGTGCCGCTGAACCCGGCGGTGTCCACAAGCGACCTGATTGAAAACTACTTCAAAGCCGAAGTGCTGCCACATGTGAATGACGCCTGGATCAACGCCGATAAGCGCGATGCCAAAGATAGCGAAGTGGGGATTGTCGGTTATGAAATTCCGTTTAACCGCCATTTCTATGTCTACCAGCCACCGCGCCCCTTAGAAGAGATTGATGCCGATCTGGATGCCGTCAGCGCCGAGATTATGAAGCTGCTGCAGGAGGTACATTCCTGATGGCTAAATATAAGGCGTATCCGGAGTATAAGTATTCTGGTGTTGAGTGGTTGGGGGTGATTCCAACAGAGTGGAAAATATCCCATTTTAAATGGCTAACTAATGATGGAAAAGCATTTGCTTCAGGTCCATTCGGCTCAAGTATTGGTTCAAAATTCTACCAAGAATGTGGTGTTCCCGTTATTCGTGGAAATAATTTAAGCATCAACGGAGAAAAACCATTTTTCAAAGATTCAGGATATGTTTACTTAGATGATGCGAAAGCGAATGAATTATCTAATGCGGAAGTTATTGCAGGAGATCTTGTTTTCACTGCCCGAGGAACTGTTGGGCAGGTGGGGCTTATCCCGACGGATGGTACTCTAAGTTGGAATCGAGCAATTCTTTCCGCGAATCAGTTGCGTTATAGAACTGATTTGAAAAAATATAATTCAAACTATCTTTGGTATCAATTCTCTTCATGGTTTATTCGTACCCAAATTACGTTGAGTAGTGATAGCGTTGCACAACCTAACCTCAATCTAGGATCCTTAAAAACACTTAACATCATTGTCCCGCCGTTAATGGTGCAAAAAGCAATTGCAGACTTCCTCGATCACGAAACCGCAAAAATCGACAATCTGATCGAGAAACAACGGCAACTGATTGAATTGCTGAAAGAAAAGCGTCAGGCAGTGATTAGCCATGCCGTCACCAAAGGGCTAAACCCTGATGTGTCGATGAAAGATTCTGGTGTTGAGTGGTTGGGACCTATATCACAACATTGTATTATTACTAAATTGAAATATCTCACGGTATTGAAAACAGAGAAAATAGTCTCAAATAATATTCGTTATGTCGGTTTGGAAAATATTTCAAGTGGCACCGGAAAGTTATTGTCTAAGGATGAGATGACACCTGAAGGAATTTCAGTTTCGTTTGACTGTAATGACGTTCTCTTTGGAAAACTTCGACCATACCTAGCAAAATCTTGGCTTGCAACTTTCTCTGGAATTTGCTCTTCCGAGTTTTTGGTTCTTCAGCCCCAAAAAATACATGCTAGGTATCTGAATTATTATCTTTTAACGAATGAATTTATCAAACAGGTGGACTCTTCAACATATGGCTCAAAAATGCCAAGAGCGAATTGGGATTTTATAAGTCAACTGCCTGTACCAACTTGGACATATGAAGAGTCAAAAACTATTGCGGTATATCTGGACAATCTTACTGCAAAACTGGATTGTTTCCTTGAGAAGCAGAATCAACAAGTGAATCTTCTCCAAGAACGCCGCACCGCTCTTATCTCCGCAGCCGTCACTGGAAAAATTGACGTTCGCGACTGGGTTGCCCCTGATACGCAGAACGTTGAGGAGCCACAGGAGGCCACCGCATGAGCATGGACAGCACCAAAGAGTTGATTTTTCAGGATGAGATAATCGCTCAGATGCTCGAAAGAGGCTGGGTTCGTGGCAAAACCGACGGCTACGATCGCGAACGTGCGCTGTACTCGCAGGATGCGCTGACCTTTGTGCAGACCACGCAGCCGCAGGAGTGGGAGAAGTTTGCCAAAATTTATCCTACCGATACCGAGCGTCATTTCCTCGATGCGCTGGTGGCGCAGCTGAAAAAAGCGGATATCAACGCCACCGATGTTTTGTCTCGCACTTACGGTACGCTCGGCGTGCTGCGTCATGGTATCAAAAGCCATAATGCGCGTTTTTCCCTGTGCCAGTTTAAACCGGAACATAACCTTAATCCGGAAACCCTGACGCGCTACAAACAGAATATCTGCCGCATCGTGCCGGAGCTGGTTTACAGCCCGCATGCGTCGAACGCCGCATTCGATGAAACGGATATAAAAGCGAAGAAGTGGCGTATCGACCTGGTGTTATTCGTCAATGGCCTGCCGATAGCGACCCTCGAACTTAAGTCTGAATTTAAGCAGACGGTGCAAAACGCCATCACACAATATAAGAAAACGCGTTTGCCGAAGGATCCTGGCACCAATAAGCCTGAGCCGCTGCTGACCTTTAAACGCGGCGCGCTGATCCACTTTGCTGTCAGCCAGTACGAAGTGTTTATGGCGACCAAGCTCGAGGGCGATAAAACCTTCTTCCTGCCGTTTAACAAAGGCACCCATGACGGCGGCGCGGGGAACGATATCCCGGAAGATCCCAACGACTACGCCACCAGCTACCTGTGGAATGAGGTGCTGCTGCCGGACAATTTGTTGAAAATTCTCGCCAGTTTTGTGCATCTGCAAATCGTAGAAAAAGAAGATGCCATTGGCCTGAAGTACAAGAGCGAGAGCCTGATTTTCCCGCGCTATCACCAATGGAATGTAGTGAATAAACTGATCACCGCCGCGACGGTGGAAGGGACCGGCAATAAATACCTGATTCAGCACAGTGCGGGGTCGGGCAAATCGAACTCTATCGCCTGGACGGCCCACCAGCTTTCCCGCCTGTACGATGAAAATGGCGAAAAGCAGTTCCACTCGGTGATTGTGGTGACGGACCGCACCGTGCTGGACGACCAGCTGCAGGACACCATCTATCAGTTTGAACATCAGGACGGCGTGGTCGGGCGTATCAATAACAAAGAGGGCGACGGTTCTAAATCGGAGAAGCTGGCCAGCGCGCTGGAAAACTCGCAGCCAATCATTATCGTCACCATCCAGACCTTCCCGTTTGTCCTGAAGGCGATTGAAAACAGCGTCAGCCTCAAGCAGCGAAAATACGCGGTGATTGCCGATGAAGCGCACTCCTCGCAGAGCGGCTCTACCGCGCGTCAGCTGAAAGAGGTGCTGATGACCGAAGAAACGGATGACGATGTGGAGATGTCTTCAGAAGATATTCTGGATGCTACCGTCGCCGCGCGTAAAGGCAGCAGCAATCTCAACTATTACGCCTTTACCGCCACGCCGAAGGCCAAAACGCTGGAGCTGTTTGGCCGTCGCCCGAATCCGCAGGAACCGGCATCGAAAACGAACAAACCGGAAGCGTTCCACGTTTACTCCATGCGTCAGGCCATCGAAGAAGGCTTTATTCTTGATGTGTTGAAGAACTACACCAACTACAAGGTGGCGTACAAGCTGCTGCAAAAGCTAAGCGATCCTGACCGGGAAGTGGACAGTAAGAAAGCCAAGATCAAACTGAACCAGTGGGTCTCGCTGCACGATCATAACGTGTCGCAGAAAGTGAAGGTGATTGTTGAGCACTTCCGCAAGCATGTGATGCATTTACTGGCTGGTCAGGCGAAAGCGATGGTGGTGACCAGTTCTCGTAAAGCTGCTGTGCGTTACAAGCTGGCGTTCGATAAATACATCGCCGAGCAGAAATATGACAAGATCAGTGCAATGGTGGCATTCTCCGGGGAAGTGGAATTCCATGAAGATGACCACAACAGCCTTGCGCTGCTCAACCAGAAATTCACTGAAATAAACATGAACTCCGGACTGAAAGGCCGGGATATGCGTACAGCGTTTAATACTGATGACTACCAGGTGATGCTAGTGGCTAACAAGTTTCAAACTGGCTTTGACCAGCCCAAGCTGTGCGCCATGTATGTGGATAAAAAGCTGGGCGGCGTTGAGTGCGTACAGACGCTGTCGCGCCTGAACCGTACCTATCCTGGGAAGGCACAGTCCGGCACCTTTGTGCTCGATTTTTACAACGAACCTGACGAGATTTTGGGGGCTTTCCAGCCGTACTACCAGACAGCAGAGCTGATGGATGTCAGCGATCCGCAGTTGGTCTTTGAGCTTTATGAAAAGCTCCGCACCAGCGGTATTTTCCTGTGGAACGAGGTAGAGCAGTTCTGTGAGGCTTTCTTCAGCAAAAACAAATCCAACGCTGCCATCAGCAATATCTGCAAACCTTCGGTGGAGCGCTGGAAGCATCGCTACACTTCGGCGATTGATGCCTATGTGCTGGCTAAAGAGATGTTTGAACGCACCAAGAAGACCGGTGATGTTGTGCTGATCACCAATGCGGAAAACACCTTTAAAGAGTGCGAGAAAGAAAAAAGTAAGCTGGATATCTTTAAGAAAGATCTCGGCAGCTTTGTTCGCTTTTACGAGTTTATGTCGCAAATCGTCGATTACGACGACAAGAACCTGGAGAAGCTGAGCCTGTTTGCCCGCCATCTGCGTCCGTTGCTGCATGAACAGCGTATTGAAGAAGATGAGATTGATTTAAGCAACGTGGAGATGAGCCACTATCGCCTTTCCAAACTCCACGAACAGCACCTGAAGCTGCAAGAGGATGCTGAAGAATACAAAATCAAACCGGGTAATGATGTCGGAACGGCGAAACCAAAGGACAAGAAAGAGGAGTTTCTTTCAAATATCCTGGCTCGTCTGAACGAGCTTTTTGTCACCGATAATCTGACCGATAAAGACATGATCAATTATGCCTTTGCGGTGCGCGATAAGCTGTCAGAAAACCAGGCGGTGATGACCCAGATCGCGAACAATACGCGTGAGCAGGCAATGCTGGGCGATTTCCCAAAGGCGATTGATGATGCTGTCATGGATAGCAATGAAGCCCAGCAGGAGATGATGGTGCAATATCTCTCTAATCCTGAACTGGCGAAGGGCTTTGCCCGCGTGGTGTTTGATATGTTGAAAGGGGCATAAGGTTTCACTATCAGCCATAATAAGGGATGTTTTGTCAGACGTAAAAAATGACATTTCATCCCGCAACTTAAAATTCACTTTTGCTTTGAAAATCAATTATTACTTTATTTTTAATTTAATTGATATGACTGATTTTCTATAAATGGCCTTTTTTACAGGCCATTTATTGTTAAAAAAAACTTGCATTTTGATGATTTTTTACATTCTATACCTTGCGTTCTCAATAATTAAAGTAATCATAGTCAGGAACCCAAGTGTAATTTCTTAGTTGATCTTTGTCATAGTCAACGAAAAAATGACATTGGTCACAATTGCGAATGCTTAATACAGGAGACTCAAATATTTCGCCGTCTTTTTTTCTCATAGTGGCAGTTAGTGTCATTGCTCCTGCTTTTTTTTGAGCTCGAAGCCAGACTTTTTGAAGCACTTCATTTCCTTTAATTCTTTCATTGCCGTCGAAAATAATTTCTGTATTTTCTGCTGGTTTGAACATAAATGTTGTTATCCAGTAACCTCGGTCTTGTAGTTGAAAAAATTGCGTTAATTTTAAAAGGCGATCAAGAGTAAAAGATTCTTCTTTTGCAATGGAATCTATAAGTGCATTATTTTCAAATAATTTATCGGGCTCTCTGAAAGGAAATGTTATATCACCGAAGGAAAAGGATAATACAGGCTTTTTATCAAGGAAAGAAGATAATTCGATCCTTAAATTATCCTTCATTTGCTCTGATATGTAATTTGATAAGAACTCTTTATTATTATCATCCAACCCTTTCTTTATTCTTGCTAGAATCAATTCTCTATAGTCACTTACGAATGTTTCTTTTTTTGTTATTTTTAATTCCGAGATTAAATTGTTGATTGATTTATTATCCATGCCATTTTCAATTAAAAAAACACCTAATTGAATTCTATTACTAATATCTTTAAATTCGGTTATATTTCTTTCGGCAAACTTTATGGCTAACTCTTTATTAAAGTTTTTGACATTTTCAAATGCTTTCATTTGAAAATCCTCATGCATTTGAGGACTATTATTATTAATTACTGCTAATGCCCAAGGGAACAATGCGCGATCTTTACTTAGGTAATTTATTACATCTATTTTTTTACTATCACTAAATTCTTTGTTATCCAATATACTTGCAATTTTTTTTCCGATGTCATCTTCGTAATATCTACCATAGAGCCCTCTGCTTATAGTTATTAAGCGTAAGGCATCCCTATAATTTTGTTCATCCGTTTCGGGGTTTAAAATTAATGACATCAGACGCAGTCTTTCCTCTGTATTCAAATTAATATTATTTATCGGACCTGAGTTGACTTTTTCTCTTTCATATTTCAATGTTAAGGAATCGAGCAAGGCCTCAGTTCGCAAATCATTGAGAACTCGGCTTCCCCCACTTTCTGGGCTATCGAAGCGTAACCAATGATGCACAGTGTTTATATAATAATCTGTAATTTCCTTGTTAACGCTCTTATAACCTATAAACCCTGCAATGCCTATGAATATAGCAAAAAAACTAGAGCCATAGATTAACCAGAGTCGTGTCTTTTCTAGGATTGACATCGTCTTATCTATTGCGCTTTCTGTTATTTCTACTTTCGCATTTTCTATCTTGTCTCTTATTTGTTGCATTAGATTTAAATTTTCATCACGAAGCTTTTCAAGCTCCATCTTATGTTTAATAGCATCTCGCTCAGCTAAGATTATTGTAAGATCTCTTTCCATAAGAACCTCATTGGTTTATATAACATTAATGTGGCTAAAAGTATAATATTTAACCTAATGCTATATCAATATATTTTTTGCGATTTATGAAGTGAAAGTGCTCAGCTATTTGAGTTTATATTGATTGTAATTTTTCTGTAAACTAATAATACTAATGAATTATATAGTTAATTACTTCAGAGTGGCAGAACACTTGTACAAGGATCCTGTGTTTGTTTTGTTTCCTTAAACACTTTTCTCCGAGTTTACTCAACAGCCCTTCCCTTGAAAATTATCTATTACAAACGATGGAGCATCGTTCTCATTCATGAGGGCTAAGCTATGAAAATACTTTCAAAAGTCCTGAAGTGGTGTGCACTCTCGGTCGCTACAGTCTTTATCCTCGGATGGCTGTTTGTCTGGCTCGTGGCATCGGTTTGGATGAAACGACAAATTACACTGAAAATGACTTTTTGCATTACCACACGCTGACTGGCAAGGATATTGAAAACGCCCCGCGTGTAACGGACGATTACTATTTCGAGGCGCATCCCGGTGATGGTTATGCCCCTTCAAATAGCAAGGAGATACCGGTGCTGCACCATTGCGTACGTATCTCGAAACGCTGGGATACACGAAGGAAAAGCGTCGCCTCGGCGAAAAGGAAATCTGGTCAAAACCCGATCAGGTAAACGGGGACATTTTCTATCTGTACTTTAACGCCGCTACGGGTGAAGTTGAGCTGACCAAAGTGATGAATTACTGAGTTAACTTGCTCTGTGCCGATTCATTTTCTTTTTGTGCTTTGGTCATCAAGACCTTCAATTCCTCAATAGTAAGTGAGGGTTTTTGCCTGTGGATCATTGCATGGCAATTGGGACAGACAGGGCGAAGATCATTTACAGGATCGAGTTTGTAGCGCTCTCCAATCTCAGAGAGAGGGGTGATATGGTGGACGTGAATATAGTCCTTGCCGGTTTCACCATACGTTTCCTCAAAGTCCATATTGCATACGCTACATTGACAGCCGTAGTGGTCTATACATTTGTCTCTTGCTGTTTTGCTCCGTTCGTACTTATTAACTTTGATCTGTTTTACGGCCCCTTCATAAAAGGTTTCCGGGACATCATCTGGATAATCGATATCTAACTTGGTAGAAAGCGATTCTGCTTTTTTGATGCCCTCATGAGTGAGTTTCCAGATGCCGAGGCCTGATTCTTTGGCATTATGAAGATACTTGTAATCAACAAGCTTTTTACGCGCCCATTGGACCATGTTGTTCCATTGGGGACGGTTGCTATCATCAGGAAGTAAGATGCTCATTTCTTCATCGGTAAGGCCGAACTCCCTCCCCAACGGTTCATAACATGAGGAAGAACTAACTTCTCCCCCTCGGTTATAAATATTTAAAAGTAAGGGAATTTCAATCTCTTTATAACTCGGGAATGCCATGTTTATCACCATTAAATGAATAAGTTACCTTCTGAAAATTTCGCGTATATGCCACTCTATATAATTAGCCTGCGGATAATTTTCTTTCTGTAGTGGGAGGTGAATTTGAGCTCCTGCGAAGTCCCAAAAGAATCTGGATACAACGCTATTACCATTTACAGCGGAAGATATTTGAACGCGCATGTTTTCATCCACTCCAAGAGAGCCTTTATCAAAGGCTTTATGATGGATTGAGCATAGAGCTAAGCCATTCGCGATCTCACATGGCCCTCCAAATTGCTTCCATTTGATATGAGCGGCTTCAAGTGCGACAGAGGTATTATCATGTCGCATATTGAAACCGCAAACGGCGCACTGATAGTTATAGGCTCGCAGTACCTGCTGTCGAAATAAGGGATCGCGCTGTTTGCGAATTTGCAGGAGATCGAATCCCAACTCGTCGGCGAGTTCTTCCTGGATGTTTTCGGTAAAGTGTGCTTCGAGGATTTGCTGAGCTATAGAGTTAATCAGATTCTTACTGTTTATCAAACGAGTGTAATGCGGCTCGTCAAAACCGCCTGCAACATGATTTTCAACCAGCTCTCCCGCAGGAGGTTGTTTGCTGGTACCTGATGTGGAACAGCGCTCCGCATTTTGTAGTTCCCAAAAGCCATCACCCTGTAAACGCCAGAACGGCATATCAGGACGGTACTGTGCACGCTGTGGTCCAAAACGTTCCAGCAGGCTGTGCAGCTTTTCGCGTACTTCAGTTCTGTAATCAAACAGTCGCGCATGTCCCTGCTGATAGTTCGCCAGCACGTACAGAAGCAATAAAGGCTTATGCGGCGCACGCTGTTCGCCTTTGCGCCAGATGGTGATGTCGGCAATTGCCTGTTCGAGAGTTTTGCTGGAAGCCATCGCGTTATGGAAAAAAGTAAATAATTGCGATGATGCTCGCAAAACCCAGACCAATCAACCCGCAATCAACAAAAACATGACCTTACCGCAAAGAACCCTATTTCCTGAATCCCCCTCGCAAATTCCAAATTTCCCCTACACCAAACCGCTGTATTTATATTCAGCCCTGTATAATAAGCACCAGAAATTACGCCGAACGGCAAAGGAAGTATCGAAGATTATTTAAAGAAGAATTCGCGATATGGAGGTGCTGCAACACCCCCATACCGCTAACCACAAACAACTATCGAGGAGTTGAAAATGGCTGCGACGAATTTTAAGCCAGAGTTTACTGTTTGCAAAACAGAATCAGACGCTTTCACCGGCGTGATTGAAAACCGCGAGCTGGTACGCAAAAACAGCGCCCGCCGTCTTCACGGCAACCAGACCAATGCGGCCCCCGTCCATCCCCGCGCGGACACGCCGCAGGACAGTGCCGCCTGTTGCGAACTGTATGCGCGCATAGACATGAAATACCTTCTCCTCGGCGGCGACTGGTTAACCCGCGCGGGCTTTATCAACGGCATGCCCGTAAAAATCCGCGCCATGAAAGACTGCATTGTGATTACGCCACAACATACAAGAGAATTATGGGGATGCCTGGAAGGTATGAGTGTGGTGAATATAAATAAGCAAAAAGTCGCGCAGTGGTTGAAGACGTTTCCGGGAGCGCTGAATGATACTGGAGATATCCCGTTAGTTAAGCGCAATATAGGCCAAGCAAAATAATAACGTATTGGAAGACCCTTGTTCCTGAAACGAGGGTGTTTAAATTAGTGGAAGGGATAATCTGTTTTTTCAATAATATTATTGAACTGAATGATATGGCTGTATTCTTATCATTGTGGTTATATAGGGAGGTTTTTCAGAAGTATGTTAGAGATCTCAATTTAATTATTGTCCAACATTTATGATTCATCCTGGAGCAACTCAATGGAATGAACTATGGACACAACCGAAGAACTAAATGGAACGTATTTTTATGCTGGCAGAACAAATCTTACCGCTGGCGGCCTTTTCTTTATGATTTACTGTGAGTCAATTGCCGATCATTTTGGTATTGAGGATGTCGCTGGTATTGCTGCGTTATATAGCGGTGCTAATAATCAGAAGACCAGAAAGAAACCCGCGGGAGCGGAGGAAGGAACGTCCCGAGCCTCGAAAGCCATGAGGCGCTATTTCAAACAAGCTAAGTTCCCGTATGGCATTAGGCTCCCGACATGGATTGGCGGCTACACGCCATGGACTGTACGCTGTAGGATGGTTTCACAAATCAGTACGTTTATCGGAAGAACGATTCCATTAGTTGGTATGGTGATATTAGTCGCTGATGTATCACTAATCACCTATGCTGCAATACGTGATTATAATCGAATCGCACGGGGCAGCGACAAACTATGGTAGAGAATATTGAGCAGCGCATCTACGCCTTAGCCAGACGCTATAACGGCGTTTATCTGATGAATAACGAAGCGAAGCAAAAATTACTGAATGCTAAAACTGATTTGGATACTGATATGCAGCTTGATGTCACTGAAGCAGAAGATTTAATGGAAGAGTTTTTTAAAGAATTTGATGTTGATAGAGGGAATTTTAACATACACACCTACTACCCTGATGAGCCTTTTTCATGGAATCCATTCAAAAAATTCCCGGTGGTGATGGTTCCAGATTTCACCATTGGAATGCTTATTGAATCCGCAAAAGCGGGCAAATGGTTATACGACTAAAATGCAAGGAGCAATAGAATGGCCGTACCTGTACATCTTTTTTTAACCAATGACGGCGGCACAATGATTTGCGGTTCCTGTGACGTTGCACATAGGGAAGGCAGTATTGAGCTAAGAGGATTACAACATAACCTCAGCCTGCCAACCGACTCGGCAACGGGAAAGGTCACCGGCACTCGCCAACATTCGCCGTTTCAGTTTACCAAGGAATTGGATAGCTCTTCGCCCTATCTGTTCAAAGCGGCAGCAACGGGTCAGACCCTTAAAACGGCAGAATTCAGGTTTTACCATATTAACTATTCCGGGCAAGAGGAGGAGTATTACCGAATCACGCTGGAGAACGTTAAGGTCATTTCTGTGAGTCCAGTAATGTACGACACCCGAGGCTGTCCGGGGACGGGGCATATGGAGGAAGTGGCGTTTAATTATGAGAAGATTACCCATTTGTACAAGGACGGTAACTTGTTAGCGCACGACGCGTGGAACGAACGTCCAACATCAGGTTCCGCTGCTTGATTCTATCTTGAACTTGCCCGCCAGCGTTTCGTTTGTGCGGGCAGAGAATATCATTCTTTATTCCTTTTCGTAAATGATGGCCGAAACATCATAAAAATAACCCACGCAAACATTCCAATAATCTTAATAGGCCAGGGTTCAAACACATCCAGACACACAATTGCGCCAATCACTAATAGCGGACCTTCTATCAGTTCAGCTATCCCCCCTAAAATATGTAACTTATGAGGCAGTGCCCGATTAAGTAATGTCGCAATAAGTTGTGCACTTCCTAATATGATTGTTATTGCGATTGTACGGTCCTCCCAGTTATCAAAACTAACCAAAGAAATGAGGCATGTAGCCAGTACATAACCACAGAATAATATATTCATCATATAAATAATAAACTTGCCCATAGCATTTGCCGAGACGGTTGAAAAATAAAGAGTCTATGAATATAGCGCTCTCAACAGAATGACAAACGACATTGGCTAATAATGCATTTCAGAATTTATTGCTCCTCGCTGATTTCCGTAATAATCAAGTTAGCGGCTTCATGCCAATGCCACGCACTCCACCGCCCAACCTCAATCAACTCACCTAATCAAAACACCGGCACCCCCAACCCAACCTTCACCTCCCTCAACGTCGCCTGCGTCACCCCCTGCGCCCGTTCGGTCCCGCGCTTCAGCATCGCCATCAACTCACCCCTGTCACGCATATACCTCGCCCTCCGCTCCCGCATCGGCGCAATCAGCTCCTGCAGGCACGCCTCCAGCTCGTTCTTGCACGCCCGGTCGCCCAGCCCGCCCGCCTGATAGTACGCCTTCATCGCCGCCACTTTCTCCTTGTCCGGATGAAACGCGTCGAGGTACGTAAACACCACGTTCCCCTCAATCTGCCCCGGGTCGCTCACCTTCAGGTGGTTCGGGTCGGTGTACATGGCGCTGACCGCACGGTGAATGGTCTCTTCACTGGCCGAAAGGTGCAGCGTGTTGCCCAGCGATTTCGACATCTTGGCGCTGCCGTCGATGCCGGGCAGGCGGCTGGTGTCGCTCAGCATCGCCTTGCAGTGGCGCAGCACCGGGGCGGGCAGCAGGCTGTTCATCTTGTGCACAATCTCGTTGGTCTGCTCAATCATCGGCAGCTGGTCGTCGCCGACGGGCACGCACTCGGCCTTAAACGCGGTGATGTCCGCCGCCTGGCTGATGGGGTAGGCCATAAACCCGACCGGCAGCGAGCGGGCGAAGCCTTTCTGCGCAATCTCGTTTTTCACCGTCGGGTTACGCTCCACGCGGGCGACGGTGACGATGTTCATATACAGCATCGTCAGCTCGGCGAGGGCGGGCAGGGCGGACTGCAGGCAGATGGTGGTCAGGTTCGGGTCGATACCGGCGGCGAGGTAGTCGGCCAGCACTTCGGGGATGTTGTCGTGAATTTTCTGCGGGTTGCTGCCGTTGTCGGTCAGCCCCTGCAGGTCGGCAATCAGCACAAACTGGTTGTGCGTCTGCTGCAGCGCCACGCGCTGGCGCAGCGATCCGACGAAGTGGCCAAGGTGCAGCGGGCCGGTTGGGCGGTCGCCGGTGAGGATGGTGGGTGCGTTCATAAAGACTCCTTAATGTGCAATTGCCGAAAGGGGTCTTAGATGTGAGAAAGCCGCCTTTCGGCGGCTATCTGAAAATGGGGAAAACTACTCCGTGCCGCCTTTAAAAAGGCAGCCACCAGCGGTTTACGGTGAGCACGGCGTGGTTTATGTTCACCTCTTTACCGTATCACGTCCGGCGCGAAAAACAAAAGGGCACGTCATGCTGCAATCACTCAACCACCTGACCCTCGCGGTCAGCGACCTGCAAAAAAGCGTCACCTTCTGGCACGAGCTGCTGGGACTAGCGCTGCATGCCCGCTGGAATACCGGGGCCTATCTCACCTGCGGCGACCTGTGGGTCTGCCTGTCGTACGACGAGGCGCGCCAGTATGTGCCGCCGCAGGAGAGCGACTACACCCATTACGCGTTTACCGTGGCGGAAGAGGATTTTGAACCGTTCTCGCACAGGCTGGAGCAGGCGGGCGTCACCGTCTGGAAGCAGAACAAAAGCGAGGGGGCGTCGTTCTATTTTCTCGACCCGGACGGGCACAAGCTGGAGCTGCACGTGGGCAGCCTCGCCGCGCGGCTGGCGGCGTGTCGCGAGAAGCCCTATGCGGGCATGGTGTTTACCTCAGACGAGGCTTGAGGCGCGCACTTTCAGCCTGCCCGCCAGCGTCACGTGCGTGGCGGCATCTTCCTCATTGCACAGGTACTCCACCGCCAGCCGTCCCAGCTCGCTGTAGGGCAGCTGAATACTGGTCAGCGGCGGGGTGAGCTGCTCGGAAATCTTCTGGTCGTCGTAGCCCGCCAGCAGCATGTCCTGCGGGATACGCACGCCGTTCACCGCCAGCGCCTGATAGCAGCCAATCGCCAGCCAGTCGCTGGCGCAGAAGATGGCGTCCGGGCGCTCGGCCAGTTCCAGCAGGGAGGTGGTGGCGGTAAAGGACTCGCTGAACTGCCAGTTGGTCTGGCGCACCAGATTATCGTCGCACGCGAGTCCGGCCTGCTGCAGCGCCGCCCGGTAGCCCGCCAGACGCTGGCGGGAGGCCTCCATCCAGCTCTCGCCGGTGATGTGGGCGATGCGCGTGGCCCCGCAGGCGATGAGGTGTTTAGTCACCTGGAAAGCGTTGGCGTAGTCGTCCGGGATAAACGACGGCAGCAGCGGCGAGCCAGGGTCGCGCTGGTTGAGCAGCACCAGCGGGATGCGGGTGCAGTCCTGAAAGGCCGTCATGTCCACCAGCGTGGTGACCGGTGAGGCGAGGACAATCCCGATGCAGTTGCGCTTCTCCAGCTGGCGGATGATGTTCAGCGCCAGCTCAATGTCGTCGCCGTAGTCGTAGACGGTGAGCAGAGTCTCGTTGCGCCACGCCGCTTCCCGCGCCTGGCTGATGGCGTCGATAAACGGGTCGAAGCTCTGCATGGAGCTCACCAGCAGGGCGATCTCTTCCTGGTTGCGCGGGGCGTGTACGGCGGGGAGGCGGTCGTAGCCGAGCTCGGTAGCGACGCCGATGACCCGCTGGCGGGTGTCGTCGCTGAGCTTGATGTTGCGGGACTGGTTAAGCACCAGCGATACCGTCGCCTGCGACACCCCTGCCGCCCGCGCAATATCGTTCATCGTCACTTTCGTTTTTCGCTTCATCCGTCCTCTCCCTTTCGCGAATTCGCATCATACCCTAACCGCACGCTTTAGCGCCGTCGATCACGTTTCTCATTCATCGAAGCGTGAACTTTGTGAGAGCCGTCGCTTTTCAGAGCGTCGTGATTTGCGCATTTATCCCGCAACTAATATTTATTAGCTAAATATTATCAGTAAGAGGACGCGTAATGAAAGAGCAGTGGAGCAGGGAGCAGGCACAGGCGTGGTATCAGCAGAAAGGCTGGCTGTGCGGGTTTAACTATCTGCCGTCGACGGCGGTGAACTGGACCGATATCTGGCAGGCAGAGACCTTCGATGCCGCCACCATCGAGCGCGAGCTGGGCTGGGCGGCGGAGGCGGGCTATAACACCCTGCGCATCAACCTGCCGTTTATCGTCTGGGAGCACGACCGCGACGGGCTGATGGCCCGCATCGACCGGTTTTTAACGATTGCCGACGACCACGGGTTCAGCACCATGCTGACCCTGATGGACGACTGCGGCTTCTCC
>ERZ772818.2057-NODE-2057-length-16208-cov-6.412988_pt1 | contig 16208 bp, 14 predicted proteins | sample MGYA00580837_ERZ772818 | MGnify/ENA primary metagenome ERZ772818 (study PRJEB29015, sample SAMEA2737671) | human gut metagenome | biome: human gut; feature: human-associated habitat; material: faeces | place: China | collected 2012 ...
GTTAAATTTGCACAACTGTATATCGTCAAAATTGCGTTTCGCAAACGCCTATACAATTCATATATGAGAGGTGAACGTCTTGGATAAGTACGAGTTGACCATAAAAACGGAGCAGCTTGATAAGCTGGTCAGAAGCAGGGATTATGTATCAGCAGCGAAGGTTGCAGAACAGATTGAATGGAAAAAAATGAAGCAGTGGAGTGTCATGTCGAATGCGATAGATGCTTTTATTGCCACGGGAAAATATGATAAGGCAAGGAATGTCTGCATATATGCATACAATCGTAAGTTTGGAGGAAGGCGGCTTCTGGCTACTCTTATGGATATGTATGTGCGCATGGGAGAATATGAGGACGCGGAGGAGATATATCATGAGTATGTCGAAATGGCACCGAGGGATGTGACGAGATATATTCTTCTGTACAAGCTTAAGAGAGCCGAAGGAGCACCTGTCAGCGAACTCATTGAGATACTTCAGGATTATAAGGAGAAGGAGCTTGATGAGGAATATGAGTATGAGCTTGCGCTTCTCTACAGTGAGGCGGGAATGACCGACAGATGTGTAAGGGAGTGCGATGAGCTTGTGCTCTGGTTTGCGGACGGAGTATATGTCGAGAAAGCCTTGAGACTTAAGCAGATGTATACACCTCTTTCGCAGCGTCAGGCTGAGAAGCTTGCAAGACTTGAGAAGATGTCATCAATGGGAATCAACAGCTCAGAGCTCGTTGCAGATACGGCTGCAGACCAGACTGTGCCTGCAACGGAGAAGAAATATTTACGCGAGGCTGCGGCAACTGTCGAGAGAGCAGGAAGGGCAGAGCGGGGACGCAGAGAATACGAGGAACCGGAATTCACGGCTGAGCCGGATGAAGAACCGGGTGAAGCACCTGTCGTGGAGCCGGAAGATTATACTGATGAGCATATGGCACAGTCACAGTCTGATGATACTGAAGTCGATGATATGAAAGAAGCTGAGGAGACTTCCGCACCTTCGGAAGAACAGGCATCTGTTGATGATCTGAACAACACGACAGAGTGGTCTCCGGTTGACATCAATATCAAGGTGCCTGATTATTCGGTATATGATACGAGAAATGTGCAGCAGGAACTCAAGGCCAATGTCGAAGAAATCATGGAGGCATATAAGAACAGGGAAAGGACCGAGGCACTTCGCGAGGCGGCAGAGCTTGAGGATATGCCGGATGATGATTCGGATCCGACAAAGGAGATAATAATCAACAAGCATCAGTGGCGTAAGTCGTCAAGGAACACTGCTAAATCAGAGGATACACGGAAGACTCCTAAGCAGAAAATATCCGGGAAGGCTTCTGCTGACAGTAAGCCGGTACTGTCCCCTGACATGACGATAAGGCAGGCAGCGGAGCAGATGACCATTGAGCAGATGGCAGAGATTGTTGCACAGCTTCAGGCAGAGCAGGAGAGAAGAAAGAAAGAGGCTGCACAGAAGGATGATCAGATAGACGGTCAGATGGACATATCGCAGTGGCTTTCGGATATAGACGATGAACCGGAGTCAGAATACCCTGCCGACATGGAGAAGATACAGCCGACGAGAGAGATTCCGGTTCATGAGGTTGCGGCTGCACTTGAGGAGAGATACGAAGAACCTCAGGATGAAGCTGGGAAGGAGCAGTGTGAGGTAATTCGTGATGAGCCTGAGCAGGTGGAAGCTGAAACGGAGTTCGAGGAGATACCGGATGTTGATGAGCAGGAGGATGCTCATGGCATGGAGGACACACTTGATCTGGAGAAAGCTGTCAATGCAGGCATAGAAAGGATTATCGACGATACCGTAAAGAGTGCACTCGGTGATACGGATGCATCAAGATATACGTTGAAGGAAGAGGAAAGAAAGTTCCTTGATAAGTATCTTTATATGTCGGGTATGGAGTGCAGACTGTGCAGATATATAGGAAATTACAGGGCAGTTCAGAACGGAAAGTCCGGAAATGCCGGAAATATAATGATTATGGGAAGCCGTAATACGGACAAGATAACATTTGCCGTCAATTTATTTAAGGCACTTCATGCGTTTGATGATGAGCGTGAGCAGAAGCTTGCGAGAATATCGGCGGATAAGCTTAATGAGAAGAGCTATGAGGCATATTCGGATAAGCTTGCCGGACAGACACTTATCGTTGAGAATGCCGGCAGGCTAAAGCGCGGACAGATTGTGTCAATGATGCGTGAGGGCAATGCCAATGCCACAACGTTCATTATTGTTGATGAGGAATACGAGATTAACAAGCTTTTTGCCGAAAATTCTGATTTTGCCGAGACATTCACGGGATGCTTTCTTCTTAAGCAGTACACGGTGAATGAGCTTGTCGATATTGCGAAGGACTATGCCGATGAACAGGGCTGGAGGATAGAGGATAAGGCACTTTTAAAGCTCTATCTCATCTTAAGCAGGCTTCCTAATGATGATATGGGAAATATTGTCGGAGTGGTCAAGGATACAATGGAACGTGCGGCGGAGCACGCAAAGAGCAGTGTAGGAAATAAGCTGTTTGGAAGATTTCGCTCAACACTTGTCATAAAGGAGTCGGATTTTAAGGAGTCTGCTGCAGATGACGATGAGGAATATGATAGAGATACCTATGAAGATGACGATTACGACGAGGATGACGAATAGATAAGGAGGAGAAGGTAATGGCAGAAATTAAGGAAGTAATTGAGAGTGGAAGAGCCGTTCTCGGAATCGAGTTCGGCTCAACAAGAATTAAGGCAGTGCTTGTGGACGAGGAGAATAAGCCTGTAGCGGCAGGAAGCCATGAGTGGGAAAACCGTTTTGAGAACGGTGTGTGGACATACAGTCTTGATGATATATGGGTCGGACTCAAGGACTGTTATGCTTCGCTAAAGGCAGATGTAAAGGCAAAATACGGAGTTACTCTTAAAAGCTTTGCGGCAATAGGCTTCTCGGCAATGATGCACGGCTACATGGTATTCGACGAGAAGGGTGAGCTGCTTGTTCCTTTCCGTACATGGAGAAACAGCATCACGGAGGAAGCGGCAGATGAGCTGACATCTTTGTTTAATTATAATATTCCGCAGAGATGGAGCATTGCGCACCTTTATCAGGCGATGCTTAACAATGAGGAACATCTTCCGCGTATAGACTATATGACAACACTTGAAGGCTTCATACATTGGAAGCTGACCGGAAGAAGAGTTATCGGTGTCGGAGAGGCATCAGGAATGTTCCCGATTGATACCTCGACTAAGAACTACAATGCCAATATGGTTGGAAAGTTCGATTCACTTATAGAGGAGCGCAATGCGAAGGGAGACAGACCGGAGCTTAAGTGGAGACTTATGGATATTATGCCGGAGGTGCTTCTTGCAGGTGAGGATGCCGGAGTACTCACAGAGGAAGGTGCGACACTTTTAGATGCTGACGGAGACTTGTGCGCCGGTATTCCGCTCTGCCCTCCGGAGGGAGATGCGGGGACGGGAATGACGGCAACCAACTCTGTTGCTGTCAGAACAGGTAATGTCTCAGCCGGAACAAGTGTGTTCGCCATGATAGTTATGGAAAAGGAACTCTCCAAGGTATATCCTGAGATTGATCTCGTAACTACACCTACAGGCAATCTTGTGTCAATGGTTCACTGCAATAACTGCACATCGGATCTTAATGCATGGGTGAATATTTTTAAGGAATTTGAGGAGGCACTCGGAATTCCGGTGGATATGAACAAGCTGTTCTCGGTTCTCTACAATAAAGCACTTGAGGGTGATGCCGACTGTGGCGGACTTATGTCTTATGGATATATATCGGGAGAGAATATCACACACATGGATGAGGGACGTCCTCTGTTTGTCAGAAATACCAACAGTAAATTCAGCCTTGCCAACTTTATGAGAACTCATCTCTACACGTCGCTTGGGGCACTCAAGATAGGTCTTGACATTCTTCTTAAAGAGGAAGGCGTCAAGGTTGATTCAATAACAGGACATGGCGGGCTGTTTAAGACGAAGGGAGTCGGACAGAGATTCCTTGCGGCTGCGATGGATGCTCCGATTACTGTTATGGATACGGCAGGTGAAGGCGGCGCATGGGGAATGGCTTTGCTTGCTTCATACATGATACATAAAGGCGAAGGAGAGACTCTTGACGATTATCTTAACAACAGAGTGTTCGCAGGGCAGAGTGGAAGCACTATGGAACCGGACAAGAATGATGTCAAGGGCTTCGACGAGTTCATAGAGCGTTATAAGGCGGGACTTGCTGTTGAGAGGGCAGCGGTGGAGTCGATAATGATATGATACACAGACTTTTAAAGCCGATTAGGTCAAAAATCAGGAAAATCTGATTGCGGTGGGAAGGAGAAGGACATGTTAGAACAGTTAAAGAAGGAAGTATACGAGGCTAATATGGAGCTCGTGGAAAAAGGACTTGTAATCTATACCTGGGGAAATGTAAGCGGCATTGACCGCGAGAGCGGTTATGTGGTAATCAAGCCGAGCGGTGTGGATTACGATGTGATGACACCGGATGACATGGTTGTCATCGACCTTGAGGGTAATGTGATTGAAGGAAAGTACAAGCCGTCCTCAGACACGGCAACACATCTTGTGCTTTATAAGCAGTACTCGGAGATTGGCGGTGTGGTACATACACATTCTAAGTGGGCGGTTACATTTGCGCAGGCGGGAATAGACATCCCGGCATTCGGAACGACGCATGCGGATTACTTCTATGGCGACATTCCGTGCACGAGAGACCTCACTGCGCAGGAAATATATGAGGCATACGAGCTTAACACGGGAAACGTGATTGTCGAGACGGTCGGCGATACCGACGCGCTCGCAGTTCCGGGTATCGTGGTAAAAAATCACGGTCCTTTCGCATGGGGCAAGACTGCCAAGGGTGCCGTATACAATGCGGTCGTTCTTGAGGCTGTGGCTGAGATGGCATACAACACGATGACACTCAACCCGAGAGTCCAGAGAGTTCCGCAGCACCTTCTCGATAAGCATTATTTCAGAAAGCACGGAGCAAATGCTTACTACGGACAGGGCGAGAATGAGGATCACTGAGATAGATTGAAAGGATTGCAGGATATGTGTGAGTTCAAACTGGTAGAATTGGAATTGTTCAATTTCAGAAGCTTTGAAAATCAAAAATTTGAATTGAATCCACAAATGAATGTTTTTGCCGGAAAAAACGGTTCGGGAAAGACGGCGGTTTTGGAGGCGGCAGGCATTATGCTGGGGGCATATCTTGCAGCCTTTAAGACGTATGTTCCAAGTCGATTTGTTAGAAATATTCATCCCGATGATGTCCATTTAAAGATGTTGAATGCAGATAGAAAAGATATTCTCACAACAGGGGCTATTCCTCAGTATCCATGTAAGGTGAGCTGTAAAGCAAAATGGAGTGAACAGGACGGAGAGATAGATTATCAGAGGGTTGTCTTAAAGGCAGACGGGAGAACAAAGTTCGGCGGCTCGAATCCTATGCAGTCATTGGTTGTATCGTGGGAGGACACGATTGCAATGGCTAACCATGCGGATGAAAATATTGTATTGCCATTGGTTCTGTATCTCAGTTCTGCGAGACTTTGGAATGAAGATAATGCAACATCGCGAAAAAAAGGAGTTTACAGCAGAACAGAGGGATACAATCGATGTCTTGAGAGAAATAGAGGAATAGAGCAGGCATTTGAATATATAAAAATGCTTCGTGATGTGGCTGGTGAAGAAAATGACGGCAATAATTTTCCTGCATATACGGCAATTTTAGGTGCGGTAAATACTGCATTTAAGGATGAGCTTGCGCCAGGAGAACAGGTTATTTTTTCAACAAGGTATGAAAAAGATATAATTGCGTTAAAAAAATCCGACGGAACAGTCATACCGTTTAGTTCATTGAGTGATGGTTACAGAAACGTCATAAAAATAATATTGGACATTGCAACGAGAATGTGTATTTTAAATCCATATTTGCAGAATGAGGCTTTAAGTAAAACACCAGGGGTTGTTATAATTGATGAGCTGGATTTAAGTCTGCATCCGACATGGCAGAAACGAATTGTAGATATCCTAAAAACTTTGTTCCCAAGGATACAGTTTATCTGTGCGACGCATTCTCCGTTTATTATTCAGTCATTGGAGGATGGTGAACTTATTACATTAGATAAGATGGTTAATAGTGACTATTCAGGGGAGGGTATAGAGGATATTGCTGAGGATATTATGGGAGTTGATATGCCGCAATACAGTGAAAAAAGGCGCAAAATGTATGAAGCGGCAGATGCTTATTATAGGGCATTAAAGCAGGGAAAGACGCAGGAGGAGATGGAACGTCTGGAAGAGCGTCTTAATGAACTGGAAGCGGAGTACAGTGATAATCCTGCATATTGTGCATTGATTCGTCAGAAGTATACTGTAAGAAAGTGGGAAGTCGAAAAACATGAGACCGGTAAATAAAGGGGAGTCGCCGTATCAGTTTATAAAAGATTATAAAGATGCGCAGTCGTTTCTTGAGAATAGAATCGGGATATACTGTTCATATTGTGAAATGCCTATCATTAATGCACCTGAAGTAGAGCACATCGTATCTAAAACCAATGGCGGAGATAAAACGAAATGGGAGAATTTGCTGCTGGGTTGTAAATATTGTAACAGTAGAAAGCTTTCAATAACTACACCGATAAATGCAGGAGAATATTTATGGCCGGATAGTTATAATTCGGCGATTGCGTATACATACGATGGTGCTGTACCAAAAGTGGCGAAGGAAAGGCTGTTAAGGATTGAGCCTGAAGGAGAGATTTATAAAAAAGCCCAAAAATTATTCGATTTGGTAAAACTTGACAACATGCCGACACCAAAACAGAAGGACCGACGTTTTAAGCAGAGATATCAAGTATATCAATATGCTAGAGAATGGCTGACAGATTGGAATAAAATAAAAACCGCACAGGATGAAAACAAAGAGATTGCCAAAAGACAAATTATTAATATGGCATTGGTTTCGGGCTTTTTCTCTGTGTGGATGAATGTATTTGGCGAAGAACCAGAAATAAGATTGAAATTGATTGAGAGTTTTCCAGGGACACAGACGCAGTATTATGATGAAGATGGGCAGGAAAAAGAGATATTAATAGTTGAAGATACATAAATAAAATATTTTAAGAAGCATGACGGCTTTGGGATTTATCGAAATCCCGAAGCCGTTTTTGTTGTTTCTTTTACCATTTTCCCCGTAATCCCGCTTTTGCCGGATATGTCAGTTGCCTGTGTGGGAAATGACTGGTATAATAATTAATGTAATTATTTATAAGAAGTCTGCTCGTTGAAGGAATGGCATGGCATTTTACATGTTTGGTGATTACATAAGAGAACAGAGAGAAAGAATGGGAGTTACACAGGAAGATTTATGTGAGGGAATATGTTCGCCGGGAACGTTGTCAAAGATAGAGAACGGGCGTCAGGGCGTGCGGCTCAATCAGTACATAGCGCTCATGGAGAGGCTTGGACTGCCTGTACAGCCGATGGGAGTGCAGGTGACGGAGGAGGAGATGAGGTGGCACAGAGTAAAATCGAAAATTCAATATACGACAGCGTTAGGAAACTGGAATATTGAAGAGGAACTTGAACAACTGGAACATATTAAGAAGAACCACACAAAGGAAGATAAACAGTTTATTCTATTTAACAGAGCTGTCGTGAACATGAAACAGGGAGAGAGCATTGACAATGTTATAAGTATGCTGCTGGAGGCAATGAGAATTACCTGTTCGAGATTTGATATAGACAGGACTGCCAGTGTGAAGCTGTTAACAATGGATGAAATTCTCATAATATCTAATATTGCAACGGCACTTAAAGCAAAAGGAAACTTAATGCAGGCAATTAAGTGGGAATATTTCCTAAAAGAATATATGGAAAATGAACAACTTGAATACGATGGCGTTGGCAGAATTTATCCGTTGGTGTTGTTTAATTTGTCTAATTGTCTTGGAGAATGTAACAGATTTGAGGAAGCGGTGGAACTTTGCGATATAGGGATAGCTTATTGCAATGAACATGGAAAACTGAACGCATATACTGAACTTATATATAATAAGAGCAGATACCTTTTTAAACTCAAAAGGGATGACGAGGCAAAAAGGTATATGCTCTATACATATTGCGTAGCCACGGTAAGAAATCATGAAAAGATAAAAGATATTGCTAAAAAATGTCTTGATGACTTAGGAATTGATACGGTTATATAGTCGCGGACAAGTCATCGAGAGCAGGGGGTTCATATAACAAGTCAAAGTCATAGTTGTAGTTAAAAAAGTGATTAGGCAGAGCAATGTTAAATAATTGAATGGTTAACATGATGCTGAATATAAGTACTTTGCATTTTTTCTTCATAGGAAACACCTCACTATTGTTGTTTATTATATGTGGCATAATTATCATATTGTAATGTACATAAAAAGAACATAAAGTTATAAGAAAGTTAAAACTTTCGCGTAACTTCATGTTCAAAGTGCCGAGTGTATGCTACAATGAATTTGTATTTGAATACATCGTTACAATAACTTATCGTCAATCGACATTAAGGAGGTAATTCCTAATGAACTTGTTGGCGAGATTACAGATATGGAGATAGACAATTTGCTTGAATCAGAGCAGGTTGCCGACGGCGATGTCATTAATATTATTGATGTCGGTTATAATAATGACAATGTGTTGCAGACATACAGAGGGACAGAAGTCAGAACAGAGCTGACATGGGGAAGATGTACGGGAACGGCACTTGTTCCTACTAAATATTTATTGTACAGTATTGACCATGTGGTATCATAAGAACGGTAAGTACATAATGTAGTATCTGTACAATATATTACAGACTTATAAGGGTGATTTTGTGGTAAGGAGGAATAACAATATGAGTAAAATTTTTAAATGGGTAATTGGTGTTTTATTTCCGATAATTGATGTCTGTATTTTTATTTTAGGAATTAACATGATTCTCGAATGTGCGTCAGGATATTATTCCTCTAATTACCGAGCCGCGATTATTGCCGGTATGTTGATTTGTGTATTTGCGGGTATATGTTTTGTCGTTTATATTAAAGAGCTGCTTCGTAAAATTTTCTCATAATATTTATGATAAAGTAAAGCTCTGAACTTATCTTAACCCAAGGTATTATAATGCTTATTATAGTGCTTTGGGTTAAAGTGGTATACAGCTTTGCAAAGGAGACACCACCATGAAAATAACCAACCGAACAATCATATTCTTCGCGGGGGCGCGCAGTGCCGAGGAGACGGCGGCGATTATTCAGGACAGGGTTAAGCTCTATCTTGAGGAGGATTAGAAGCCGCAAAAGATTGTAATACCTGATTGCCAAAATATAAGTAAAATGCTAAAATCCAGATGTGTCCAGAGAAATATTCTGGGCATATCTGGATTTTTTACGAAAAATGGGAGTGAAAAGGTAATGAAGAATGAAAGCAGGGATTTGACAAAGGGACCGCTTGCCAGGCAGATATTGGTGTTCAGTATACCGCTTGTGCTGTCGAATCTTTTACAGGTACTTTTTAATATGTCAGATATTGCGGTGGTCGGTCAGTTCGCCGGCTCACACGCACTCGGAAGTGTGGGTTCCACGACGACATTGGTTACACTGTTTACCACATTTCTCATAGGTGTATCGGGTGGTGTCAACGTAATGACGGCGCAGTACATCGGTGCGAAGAAGGATAAGGATGTGCGCGAGGTAGTGCACTCGGCGGCGTGGATGTGCACTCTCATGGGAGTGATACTTCTCTTAATCGGACTTATATTTTCAAGACTGATACTTGAAGTTATGAAGACGAAGGAGGAGCTCATAGACGGGGCAGCATTGTATCTCAGGATATATTTTCTGGGAATGCCTGCTCTCGGCATATATAACTTCGGCAATGCAGTCTTCTCGGCAATAGGAGATACCAAGAAGCCCGTGTATATTCTTGCGTTTTCGGGTGTTGTTAATATTCTTCTCAACCTGTTTTTTGTTATTGTGTGCAAGCTTTCCGTTGCCGGAGTTGCGATTGCGAGCATCACATCGCAGTATATGTCAGCCGTGCTTATAATGATTGCACTTATGAGAGCCGATGAGAGAATACGCTTCTCATTTAAACATATTAAGTTTTATCAGGACAAGGTAAAAGACCTCTTTAAGCTCGGATTCCCTGCCGGAATACAGAATGCGATATTCCAGTTCGCGAACTTGTTCGTGCAGGTTGGTGTCAATTCTTTTGATGCTGTCATCGTTGAGGGAAACTCGGCAGCAACCAATGCGGACGCGCTTGTATATGATGTCATGGCGGCATTCTACACTGCATGCGCAAGCTTCATGGGGCAGAACTATGGTGCGGGAAATAAAAAGAGAGTCAGAAACAGCTACATTATAAGCCTTGCATACTCATTCGGAATAGGAATGGTCATGGGAATTACGATTAATATATTTGGCAGACCGTTCCTGTCGCTTTTTACCAAGGACAGTGCGGTTATTGATGCGGGAATGTTAAGGCTTAACATAATGAGTATTTCCTATGGATTTTCAGCGTTTATGGACTGTACCATCGCGGCATCGAGAGGACTTGGAAAGACGGTTGTTCCTACCTACATAGTTATAATGGGTTCGTGTGTGTTCCGCGTGGTATGGATATACACGGTGTTCGCGTACTTCAGGACGGTTCCGTCGCTGTATATTCTCTACATTTGTTCATGGACACTCACGGCAATTGCGGAGTTCATATATTTCAGACGTGTATACAAGGAACGTATCGAGGTATTGTAATAAAAATGCTTTGACATTATTAGTGTATGGCTTTAAAATGACGATAGTGAAACAATAATTGTTTTCCGTAATTTTTTAATACTATGATACCGGGGGCAAAAGGTCAAAATATCTTTTGACCTCAACATCATACTATCAAAGGCGAGAGCAGAATAGGAGAGGTATTATGAAGTTTTTTATTGACACAGCGAAGGTTGAGGACATTAAGAAGGCGAATGATATGGGAGTTATCTGTGGCGTAACAACGAACCCATCGCTCATTGCCAAGGAGGGCAGAGACTTCAACGAGGTTATCAAGGAGATCGCTTCAATCGTTGACGGACCTATCAGCGGAGAGGTTAAGGCTACAACTCAGGACGCTGAGGGCATGATTAAGGAGGGAAGAGAGATTGCGGCAATCCATCCTAACATGGTAGTTAAGATTCCTATGACCGTTGAGGGACTTAAGGCTACAAAGGTTCTTGCGGCTGAGGGAATCAAGGTCAATGTGACACTTATCTTTTCGGCTAATCAGGCGCTTCTTGCTGCAAGAGCAGGTGCGGCTTATGTTTCTCCGTTCCTCGGACGACTTGATGATATATCACAGCCGGGCATTGAACTCATCCGTACAATCTCTGATATTTTCATGAACTATCCTGAGATTGAGACAGAGATTATTGCAGCGAGTGTTCGTAATCCGATTCATGTAACAGACTGTGCACTTGCAGGTGCGGACATTGCAACTGTTCCATATTCGGTAATCGAGCAGATGACAAAGCATCCTCTTACCACAGCAGGTATCGAGAAGTTCGTTAAGGACTATGAAGCTGTGTTCGGAAAGCAGAATTAATATAGAAAATAAGGAGATTTACTATGCGTGACAATATTGAAAAGATGTCTGTGAATGCCATTCGTGTGCTTGCAGCAGATGCGGTACAGAAGGCTAACTCAGGACATCCGGGACTTCCACTCGGCTCAGCGGCTATGGCTTATGAGCTCTGGGCTAATCACATGAATCACAATCCTGCCGATCCTAAGTGGTTTAACAGAGACAGATTCATTCTTTCAGGCGGACATGGTTCAACACTTTTATATTCGCTTCTCCATCTCTTCGGATATGGTCTTACCAAGGAAGACCTTGCTCAGTTCCGTCAGTGGGGCTCACTCACACCGGGACATCCGGAGTACGGTCATACGGTCGGCGTAGAAGCTACAACAGGACCACTCGGTGCAGGTATGGGTATGGCAGTAGGTATGGCAGTTGCGGAGGCACATCTTGCGGCAGTGTTCAACAAGGAGAATTTCCCTGTGGTTGACCACTACACCTATGTTCTCGGCGGTGATGGCTGTATGATGGAGGGCATCTCCTCCGAGGCATTCTCACTCGCGGGAACACTCGGACTCAGTAAGCTCATCGTGCTCTATGATTCCAACAAGATTTCAATAGAGGGCGGCACGGATATTGCGTTTACCGAGGATGTAAGAAAGCGCTTTGAGGCATTCGGCTTCCAGACACTCGTTGTCGAGGATGGCAATAATATAGAAGAAATCGGTAAGGCTATCGAGGAGGCGAAGGCTGACAAGACAAGACCTACAATGATTACGGTTAAGACCAGGATCGGCTTCGGTTGTCCTGCCAAGGAGGGCAAGGCATCAGCTCACGGCGAGCCTCTCGGCGTTGACAATGTAGCCGCTCTCAAGGAGAATCTCGGCTGGCCTTCACAGGAGCCTTTCTATGTACCTGATGAGGTATATGCCAACTACAAGGAGAAGGCAGAGAAGGGTGTTGCAGCAGAGGAAGCATGGAACAAGCTTTTTGCCGATTACTGCAAGGCATATCCTGAGATGAAGAAGCTTTGGGATGAGTATTTTGACGAGGATGCGGCAGAGAAGGTTCTTACGGATGAGAACTTCTGGAGTTATGAGGACAAGCCTCAGGCTACACGTAACCTTTCAGGAGTACAGATTAACAAGTTAAAGAACATGCTTCCTAACCTTATGGGAGGTTCTGCTGACCTTGCGCCTTCGACTAAGACGTACATGTCCGACATGGGAGATTTCTCCAAGGATAACTATGCGGGAAGAAATATGCACTTCGGTGTAAGAGAACTTGCAATGACGGCTATCGGCAACGGTATGATGCTTCACGGCGGCTTGAGGGCTTTCGTGTCAACCTTCTTTGTATTCAGTGATTATGTTAAGCCTATGGCAAGACTTTCAGCTATCATGGGGGTTCCGCTTACATTCGTACTCACACATGACAGCATCGGTGTTGGCGAGGACGGTCCTACACATGAGCCTATCGAGCAGCTTGCAATGTTCCGTTCACTTCCTAACTTCACGGTATATAGACCGTGCGATGCGACTGAGACGGCTGCAGCCTGGGCTTATGCAGTTACTTCCAAGAATACACCTACAGCGCTCGTTCTCACAAGACAGAACCTTCCTCAGATAAATGGCTCATCTAAGGACGCTTTAAAGGGAGCTTATGTTATAGCTGATTCCGAGAAGAGCGTACCTGATGCAATTCTCATAGCATCCGGCTCAGAGGTTTCACTTGCTGTAGATGCAAAGGCAGAGCTTATGAAGGACGGCATTGACGTGAGAGTCGTTTCCATGCCTTCGATGGATGTGTTTGACCAGCAGAGTGATGAGTACAAGGAATCCGTACTTCCAAAGAGCGTGAGAAAGAGAGTTGCAATCGAGGCACTTTCCGACTTCGGCTGGGGCAAGTATGTAGGTCTTGACGGAGCTTACGTCACAATGCACAGCTTCGGAGCAAGTGCTCCTGCAGCAACACTCTTCAAGGAGTTCGGCTTCACGGTTGATAATGTGGTTAAGACGGTAAAAGGACTCTAAGGTCTTGCAATGAAAATGGCGCTTTCTATTGTGAAAGCATAAAGCAGCATGATTAAAATAACGGCAGGGGGCATATCATATAGGTGAGTGTCCCCTGCCGGTTGCTTTTCGGGAACTTGGGATATGAAGATTGGAGGCTGAAAATGAAAGACAGTAAAAAGGAAGCCGCGCTGATTCTTGGGCTTGCGGCAGTCGTCGCTGTGGCAGCGGCGGTATTGACATGTGTGCTTCTCATGCCGAAGCTTAGAATGGGCAACAGGTTAAAGGAGCTTTTGAAGGAAAATTATACATACAGTGCCGAGGTGTCCGTCGAGGGTATGGATTTCGGTCTGCTCGGCGACAGCCTCGAGGGGGAGCTTGCGGGAAGCCACAGCACCGATGTGATATACGCTGATGTCTCATACAAGGGCTTTGAGTATCTCGAGGCGTATGTGAGTGCTGATGGAAAGGTGATGTTGAACGTCGAGAAGCTTTTCGAGAGCGCAATCGCGAGAGCGGAGGAAAAGACAGGTATTCCGCTCGATTTCATGAAGAGCAGGCTCACTGACCTGACTATCTCATCAGATCAGATTGAGGACATAACAGGCGTTAAGCTGGTGACTATGGCTGATGCCGGAGTTACACAGAATTCCCTTCAGGAGTTCATACAGGCTGTGAAGCTTCTCTCCGCCGTAAAGCAGGTCAAGGAAAATGATATGGCGGCAGAGTATAAGCTCCTCGGCGATGATGCGATGTACTTCATGCTCAAGTTAAACGATGACATGACCAAGGTGTATATCGGAGTGCCGAAGGATAAATCGGACAAGAGCACATCATTCGTTGTCGAGTACACGGGCAATGAACCGGCTGACGGAGCGGATGCAGTAGTGTGGAAAATCAAGCTTGATTATGAAGTGGGTGATGTCGGAGAGATAGAGATACCTGATGAAACCCTGTCGAAGGACACGATAGAGATACTTAAGAAGGTGTATGGGTATCTGGAATAAATAGATATTAAAATTTAACTCGGTCGCGACCGAGTCGGATGCGACCGAGTTAAATTGATGCAACAATTTTGATTACATTGTGTATATGTATGTCTGTTATCTGTTATCGATATCCACCACGATATGTCTTGGCTGACCTGTAATCATGATAGGTGTGAGCTCCGCCTGTATGAGTGGGCGGATGTAGTTGACGAGCTTTTCACTCACGCCGCTTCCGTCCGGCTTAATCCATTCAACAGGGACCTTCTTTTCGATGTTGGCAATCTTGTGTACATCGTAGAGGTCTGTTGTGCAGATGTAAGGGTCTTCGGAGACTCTCTTTAATATTACCATCTTGCCTGTCTCACCTTCAAAAGCAGACTTAACTGCATAACCGCCTACCTGATAAGCTTCGGTTATATCGACTCTTGATGTGAGATGTCCGGCACATCGCTGGAGGGTTGAGAGCTCAATCGCCCTTGACTTGCAGCCTATCTCCTCGCTTACAAGCAAAGAAAGGTACTTGGCTGTACCGGAGAGCTGCTTATGACCAAAGGAATCGACATACTCTGTGTGCTGTCCGTGCTCAAATACATACTTGCCGTCGGCTGTCTTGATACCCTCTGAAACAGCGACAACGACGGATTTTTTAACCTTCTGAATTTCTTTTATTTTTTCGATAAATAAATCCACGTCAAAAGGAAGCTCTGGAAGATAGAGTAAATCAACGCCCTCGCAGTCCTCACAGTGAGCGAGTGCAGCCGCACCGGTGAGCCAGCCTGCGTTACGTCCCATAATCTCGATGATGGTCACGTTCTTTACATCGTACACAAGACCGTCGCGGATAAGCTCCTTAGTAGCCGAAGCGATGTACTTTGCCGCACTTCCGAAGCCCGGAGTGTGGTCTGTCACGGCGAGGTCATTGTCGATTGTCTTAGGAACACCGATAAAGCGAATCGGACTGTTCATAAGGATTGCGTAATCGGACAGCTTCTTGATTGTGTCCATGGAATCATTTCCGCCTATGTAGAAAAAGGCTGTGATGCCGTACTCGTTAAGTATCTCAAATATCCTGTCATACAGTGCCCTGTCGTCGCAGATATCAGGGAGCTTGTATCTGCATGAACCAAGAAATGAGGAAGGCGTCCTCTTGAGCAGTTCCAAATCCATATCCGAGCGGATTTTCTCGCTCATATCTATAATGTTCTTCTCCAGAAATCCCTGTATTCCGTACCTCATGCCGTATACTTTCTCTGCACCAAGATCCTTGGCTGTCTTGAATACACCTGCAAGACTTGAGTTGATTACAGCGGTTGGACCGCCGGACTGACCTACAATTACATTACCTGCCATCATAGCCTCCTAAATTTTAATCCCGAATGGGTTCGTGCAATTGCACATAAATTCATTGTAGCACACAGGGTACACGCAGACAAGAATTGATAAAAAATAGACAGTCCGCTGGGACAAGGTGGGTGGACCAGACCCCTCTGCTGTTTTTTCGTGTAAATACACTTACCAAAGCCAAAAAACTATTATTTTTCATCAGAATACAATTTAAAATGTATTGACAAAAATAAACGGGGGG
>ERZ772818.2059-NODE-2059-length-16198-cov-5.161061_pt1 | contig 16198 bp, 9 predicted proteins | sample MGYA00580837_ERZ772818 | MGnify/ENA primary metagenome ERZ772818 (study PRJEB29015, sample SAMEA2737671) | human gut metagenome | biome: human gut; feature: human-associated habitat; material: faeces | place: China | collected 2012 ...
CAAATTTTGCGGCATGCGCGATGGCGACGGTGGCAGGCTGTCAATCGTCGCGGAGTGCAACGGCGCGTATTGGGACTCGATATGCTTCTTGCGGTCAGCGTACCGGAGGTGCGCTGTTATGGAAGAGTCGGCGTGTATGCTGATGGGTGCGGCTTCTGGCAATCAGCGTAAAATAAAAGCGCACCGGCATTCGGCGCGCTTTTATGTCTTTTTTAGGCGTTGAAACGCTATTCTTCGTAGTGTATTGGAATTTCGCGGTTCATGCTTTGGTCGAGCGAAATCAGGGTTTCTGTCGCCACGACACCATGGATCATCTGGATTTTGTCGTTGAGAAGCTCCATAAGATGCTGATTGTCGCGGGCATAAAGCTTTATCAGCATTGTGTACGGGCCGGTGGTGAAGTGGCATTCAACAACTTCTGGTATTTTCTCCAATTCAGGCACAACGTCCTTATACATAGAGCCTTTCTCCAATTTCACGCCGATGTAGGTGCAGGTTGTGTAGCCAAGCACTTTCGGGTTTACGTGGTAGCCCGAACCGGTGATTACCTTCAAATCAATCATCCGCTGTATGCGTTGGTGTATGGCAGCGCGCGACACCCCGCATACCACAGCCACGTCTTTCGACGGGATTCGTGCGTTTCGCATCACGATTTCAAGAATCTTACGGTCAAGATTGTCTATTTTTTCCATCTTTATCTTTTTTCTGCCACAAAGATATGGCAAATTTTTAGAAAATCATCAAAAATGATTGACAATTTACACGTAAATAGGCAAAAAAGCCCCAAAATATAGCAAAATGGCACAGTGTTACAGCCGTTGCAGGAAGTCGACGAGGTTCACCTCGCGGCTCAGTTCCATCTTTTTTCGCAGACGGTAACGTGCCATTTCCACACTGCGGTACGACATGTTGAGCAGTGGGGCAATCTCCTTGCTGCTGAGACCCATCTTCAGATAAGCGCACAGCCTCTGGTCATTGATGTTGAGCTGTGGGAACCGCTCGGCGAGGCGTTTGAGGTAGTTCTCGTAGACCACGTCGAAGTTTTGGGCGAATTTATGCCAGTCGTCATCGTGCGAGATGTTCTCTTTGATGAGTTTCTGAATCTTCATCAGCTGCTTTGCCGACGTTTTCGAGATGGTGTCGCCGCTCTCCTGTAATTTGTTGATTTGGTTTGAGATGTCGATGAGAATCTCGTTTTTGCGCATCACGTTCATCGTGGCGTTTGACAGTTCCTGCGACTTGTGGCGCACGTCGTGTTCCAGCTGCGTGCTTTTCAGCCGTGAGATTTCGTTTTCACGTCGCAGCGACTCCTCTTCGGTCTGGCGTTTGTATTCACGCATTTCCTCCTCCTTGCGTTTCGCCACCATCAGCGCCGACTTGCGCGCCTTTCCCCGCACGTATATGAATAGGAAATATGTTGACGAGATGATGAAAAGGATGTAGAACGTTATCGCCCAGGTGCTTCTGTACCATGGCGGCGCGATGCGGAAGGTGAAGGAGTATTCTGAGCGGCTGTCGTCGTAGCGGTTGAACGAACGGATGTGCAGCGTGTATGTGCCTTCGTGTAATTGCGTGTATTCCTTTGAGTTGGCGGTGGTGTAGGCGCTCCATCCAGTGTCGTAGTTTTCAAGATAATAACTGTAGAGCACGGCACCCTCCTCGCGGAATTCCGGGCATATAAACTCGAAGCGCAGCGAGTTGAGATCGTACGGCAAGTCGAACACGTTGTTGTGGAGCGCACCGCCGGCGGTGTATATCAGTGAGTCGGGGTTGGTGGCGAAAATGTTGCTCACAAACAGTTTGCTCTTCCAGCTCACGCGGTGGTCGCGGTCAACGTCGATGGCGTAGAAACCGTCCTCGTTTGTCACGATAAGCTTGCGGGGCGAGATGAAGTCGAAATGTTCAAACCCGACAATCAGTTTGTCGAGCAAGGGCTTGTAGGTGATTGAGTCGACGTTGTATGTGCCTGTGGCATTGTAGAATGCGGCACAGATGTATTGTCCTGACACGCCCCACACGTCTTTCGCCGGCGACTGGTAGAGTCTCACCGACGTGTGCTCGCCGAAGATGCTGTTCAGCTTCTCGTTGGGCACCATCTTGTCGGTGTGCGGGTTGTAGCGGAAAAATCCGCCCTCGGTCGAGAAGGCGAGTTCGCCGTCGATTTTGTAGAGTGTGTTGTTGCGGTCGGTGGGGAATCCCTTTGTGTGGTTGTACAGTTCCACTTTGTCGAATTTAGTGAACGAAGCGTTCGGGTGCAGTTTGTATATGCCTTTCATCCAATGGCTTATCCAAATATTTCCAAACTCGTCCTCTATGATTCGTCCGCCAGCCTCGTTGTAGCCCGTCACACGGTTTGCCATTGTCCATTGTCCGCCGACGCGGCGCAGCAGGTAGAAGCTCTCATAGGTCGACGCCAACGCCATGTCGGGGTGGCGGTGCAGGGGAACTACCGCCCAAGTGCCTGGTATTCCGCTTATTTGCCGTACCTCGGAGCCTCTTAGTTGATACAGTCCGCGGTCGCTGCTCACAAGCACGTCGTTTCCGAGAGTGTCGATGCTCCACACCTGACTTTTCAGAAGCGAAGATGGTTTTGCCGGTTCTGCCGCCGCCGACAGCGGATAGGCAGTGGCATAGAGTCCGCGGTTTGTGCCGAGCAACAGGGTGTTTCCGAGAAGCATCGACGCATAGCCGGCGCCGTAAATGTTTGACGTGCCGAAAATTGTCGACACCGGGGAATTGTAGAGCACGTAGTCGATGCCGTTGTCAAGACCGAGCCAGATGTTGTCCATCCGGTCGAAATCGATGCTCAGCACAGTGTTGTTCTGCAGTCCGGTCGACATATTCACGAATGTGTTGCTGCCGTTGGTTATGTCTTTGATTATTATGCCGTTGTTTACGGTGCCAAACACCAACTCGCGCTCGTTTGTGGCAGCGCAAAACACCTGATTGGCTTTCAGAAACGGGTCAATGTCCATCTCAAACGGGCGCACCGTGGCTCCGTCGAAGATAAACACTCCGCAGAACTCCGTGACAATGAGGATGTTGCCTTTTTGATAAGGCAACAGCGCGCACACGCGCATGCCTTTCACGTGCTCGCCTCCAGGGGCGCTTGTAAACGTTTTCCCGTTGAGTTGGCAGATGCCGCCCTCTTTCGATGCGATGTAGAGCCTGCCGCGGATGAGCGCGGAAGTCGTGATTTTATATTTATAAGGTATGGAAATCGATTTGCTGCCGTCGAATCGCAGCAGGTTGAAGTCGCTCTGAAACCAAATGTATTTGCCCGACTTGTGGATGTTCCACACCTCGGTGAAGTGGCGGTTGCGTTTCGGCAACGTGGGCATCAGACTTTTATAAACGAAGCATCCCCGGTCGGGGTCGTTGTGGTAGTAGCCGAATTCCTCCGATCCGCCGGCATAGATGCGCGACGTGCTTTCGTCGACCATCAGCGAGCGCACCGACGTGTAGTTGCCGATGGGGCATAGTGTCCAGTTCTTGCTGTCGTAGATGAGCATGCCTGAATTGTTGGCAAAGAGCATTCGTCCGTAACTGTCCTGCTTGATGTCCCAGTTTTGTGTGCCTCCATGATATGCGGAGCGGGTGTAGTTGCGCACAAGCGGATAGCTTGCCGATGCGGCGACGGAGCATACCGTCGCCAGGAATATTGCCAGCAGCATTCCGGCGAGGCGTGATTTTTTTAGTGTGAAGTCAAAAATTTCCATTGTTTGAAGAATGCATTCATTTAACGGTCCAAAATTCGTAAAAAATATATGTTGAGGAACAAATAAAAATATGTTATAAAACATGTTTTTTGTAACACCTTAAAATACAAGCATATAAAAATCAAGAAGAAGGAAATGTTGAGTAGAGAAATGGCGCTTGTTGAGTTTTTTGTGAGTGCTTTTTTTTGGGTAGGGATACATTGTACTATAATTTTGCAGTGTCAAACCGAACAAAAAACTGCGAGTTTTGACCTAATAGGAATATTCATTAAAATTTTATACCAAACTTATGAAGAAACAGATTCTACTATTTTGTTTTTTGTTTTTCGCAATGATAGGCTTTGCGGAAAACGTGAACATTACAGGAGTTGTTACTTCTGCCGAAGACGGTGAGCCGCTGATTGGCGCATCCGTCCAAGTAAAAGGCAACCCTTCGCAAGGAGTAGCCACCGATATTGATGGCAATTACACCATTTCTGTTCCGGCGGGTGCAACGCTCCAGTATTCTTTTGTGGGCTGCAAGACCCAGGAAAAAACAGTTGTAAAGTCGGGCACATATAATATTGTGCTTGCAAGCGACTCACACATGCTCAACGAGGTTGTGGCTATCGGCTACGGCGTGATGAAGAAAAGCGACCTTACCGGTTCGGTTACCAGTGTCGATGCCGACAAGCTTAAGAAAACTCCAGCCTCCAACTTTGCAAACGCCCTTCAGGGACAGGCTGCAGGTGTGACCATCAACTCAAACAGTGGACAGCCGGTTGCCGCTCCTGAGGTGCGCATCCGCGGTGTCGGTACGGTCAACGGCGCTTCTCCTATATATGTAGTCGATGGTGTTATCGTTGACGACATCTCGTTCCTCAGCCCTAACGACATCCAGTCGACCGAGGTGCTGAAAGACGCCAGCGCAACAGCCATCTATGGTTCGCGCGGTGCCAACGGTGTCATCATTGTCACCACACGCAGCGGTGCCACCGACGAGAAAACCCGTGTCACTCTCGATGCCTATGTCGGCGTTCAGCAGCGTTGGCGCAAACTTGACGTGATGAACGCCAAGGACTTCGCCGACACGCGTATCGCCATCAACGGCACAAAATCAGAAAAGGCGTTCTACGAGAAGCAGGGATTCAACAAATGGTTGTCGGCGTTCAGCCTCGGCACATCTGAATATTTCCCTACAGTCTACGACCCGGAGAAAAATCCTACAGGCTTCGACTATTCATCGGTCGACACCGATTGGCAGGACGAAGTGTTCCAGAACGCATTGATTCAAAACTATCACCTTGCCATCGACGGTGGCAGCAAGAAAACCACATATTCGCTCAGCGGAAGCTGGTATTCGCAGGAAGGTACGCTTATCGGTTCTAAATACCGCCGTTTCACCGTGCGTCTCAACACGTCACACCAAGTGAAGAAATGGCTTAAGGTGGGCGAGAACATTTCGTTTATGGCGTCAACGGCGCGCAACGCGATGAACAACTCGGAGAGTGCTGGCGCCTCTGTGCTTTCAGCCGCTCTCGCAATGGCTCCATGGGATCCTGTCCGCTATCCGGAAGGCTCTGTAAGCCGCAAGGGCAAGGACCTCAGCGGACAGATTGCCGCAGGTTCAAACTTCAAGAATGTGACCAACCCGTTCTCTATGGTGGAGATGAGCCACCCGAAAGACCGCTACGAGCGCTTTGTGGGCAACGTGTTTGCCGAAATCAACCCGATCGAGGGCTTGACATTCCGCTCAAGCTACAGCTTCGACTACAACATCCACACCAACAAGACATTTAAAGAAGCATACGAATTCTCAAGCTACGACAAGAACGACAAAAACTTCCTGTCGTCGCTCATCGGACGCTACTACAACTGGACTGTAGACAACATCCTCACCTATGCCCGCACAATCGGCAAGCACGATTTCTCGGCAATGGTAGGTCAGACAGTCGAGGAATACAACTATTACGGAATCAGCGGCTCTGGTTCGACAATTCTCAACCCTGTTGAGAAAAACTGGTTCCTTTCAAAGGTGACCGACGATTTCGGCCGTCCTGCCGACTCAATCTCGCGCAACCGCCGCGTGTCAATGCTCGGACGTCTGCACTACAGCTTCAACAACCGCTACCTCGTTACGGTCAACTTCCGTGCCGACGGTTCAAGCAAGTTCCCTGACAAACCTTGGGGCTATTTCCCATCAACCGCTTTGGCATGGAAAATCAGCGAGGAAAGCTTCATGAAAGATTTCAACAATCTCGACCTCCTCAAAATCCGTGCAGGATGGGGTCGCGTAGGTAACGACAACATCGGCAACGGCGCGTTTACTTTGAAGGTGTTCGATGATGGCCCTACATTCGTTGACTATGTGTTTGGTAAAGACCAGCAGCTCGCCAACGGTGCCACAGTGCTCACTTGGGTGAACAATGGCGGACACTGGGAAAACACAGAACAATGGAGTGCCGGCGTGGACTTCGGTTTGTGGAAAAACAAACTCACAGGTTCTGTCGACTTCTTCCTCCGCAACACAAAGGATATGCTTATGAATGTCACCGCTCCGGCTCACGTGGGCAACCGCTACTCGGCAATGAGCAACGTCGGAACAGTGCGCAACCGCGGCGTGGAGATCACTCTTGAACACCGCAACCAGATTGGTGATTTCGGATATTCTATCGGCGGCAACGTGTCGTTTATCGACAACGAGCTCACCGGACTTAACGGTGGTTCGCCAATCTACTCAAACTACAGCAACGTGATGGTTGTCGACCAGGGCTACCCATTGTATTACTACTGGGGATATCAGTATGAAGGTATCTACAAGACCGACCAAGAGGTGCTCGACTATCTGCACGGCTACGATGCGACAACAACTCCGTTCCATGCCGGCGACTCAAAATACAAAGACAACAACGGCGACGGCGTGATTGACGACAAAGACCGCGTGAAACTCGGCTCTTCAATCCCTTCAATCAACTATGGTATCAACATCGGAATGAATTGGAAGAATTTTGACCTGCAACTCTTCTTCCAGGGCGTGGCAGGCAACAAAATCTACAACCAGCTCCGTCACCGTCTTGAAGGTACAGGCACCAACAGCGTGCTCAGCCCTGTTATGAAGAACGCGTGGATGCAGCACACCAACGATGCTGGCGAGACATACTACGACGGCTCGATTCCAAACCCGAAAAACTCGGTCAACTACTATGTCTCAGACCGCTTCCTCGAGAATGGATCATACTTCCGCCTGAAAAACCTGCAACTCGGCTACACTATCCCGACCGCTGCAATCCGCAAGATTGGTTTGGAGTCATGCCGCCTTTACCTGCAGGGAAGCAACTTGCTGACAGCCACAAAATACACCGGCTTCGACCCGGAAGTGGGCGGCGGTGTTGACTATGGCAACTATCCTCAGGCACGTTCATTCATCTTTGGAGCCAATATCTCTTTCTAACTTAAAATCGAAAAAACAACTATGAAGGTTAAATATTTTTTGAAAGCATTCTGCGGAGCGGCGCTCCTGGTGGCTGCCACTTCATGCAACGACTGGCTGAAGGAGGAAGAGCCTGGAAAATCAACCCCGGAGGACTACTTCGCTCTGGGAAAGGCGGCAATCCGTGCGGTCAACGCTGCCTACACTCCGCTCGCATGGGAATTCAACAGCACATACTTCAGTGAGTGGTTTATTGGCGACATCGCCTCTGACGATGCTCTGAAGGGCGGTCAGAACCTGTCGGATATGGCTGACGCCTACGACATCGAGAACTTTAAGACAAATGCCAACAACTCGTTGCTGCGCGATTTCTATCGCGCGCAGTTCCAAGGCATACAGCGTTGCAACCTCGCAATGCAGGAGGTTGAGGCTATCGAGCCCGATGCGGATATGACAGCCGAGCGCAAAACGTGCTTGATGGGCGAGGCTTATTACATGCGCGCTTACTATTATTTCCGCCTTGTACGCATATTTGGCGGTGTGCCTTATGTCGACAAGGTGATCGACAGCAGCAAGGACTGGAAGCAGCCACGTGCCACTGCCGAGGAAATCTACAACCACATCATCGACGACCTCAAGCTGGCTGAGCAGATGCTTTGGAACAAGAGCAAATATGCCGACGCCGACCTCGGACGCGCAACTAAGGGCGCAGCGCAGGCAATGCTTCTGAAAACTTATCTCTATATGCACGACTACAACAATGCATACGAATGGGGTAAGAAATTCTTTGAAGAGCAGAAGAACGAATACAGCCTTTGCCCGAACTACTCAGACAACTTCACTCTCGCCGGAGAGAACGGTCCTGAATCGGTGTTTGAAATCCAGTATATGGCAGATCCTACGAGCGACTACGGCGAAGGTTTCGGCTTCACCCGCGGTTCGTTCACCACAATCCTCACTCGTAGCCGTGCGGCTTCGCTCGGTGGAAATGCAGGCTGGGGCTTCAACCATCCGACGCAGAACCTCTACGATGAGTTTGAGCCGGGCGACCCACGCCGCGAAGCCACTATCAGCAAGCCTTCTGACTCAGAGGTGGAAGCCAATACCGACTTGACTTATCTCGGCAGCCCGTACAACAACAATAAGACTTCATTCTACGAGAATGGCATATTTGTGGCTCTTGACCACGCAACACGCAGCCCGATGAACTATCGTCTTATCCGCCTGTCGGACGTGATGCTGATGTATGCCGAGGCTGCTCTTGAAAGCGGCAAGGATATCGCAGTGGCAAAAACAATGCTCAACAAGGTGCGCGAACGTGTCGGAATGCCGGCATTCCCTGGATATCGCGGCTACAGCGACTACAGCGACGACGACTTGCGCGAGGCAATCCGCCATGAGCGTCGTGTGGAGTTGGCAATGGAAGGCCACCGCTGGTTCGACCTTTGCCGTTGGGGCATCGCCTATGAGGTGATGGATAAGGACAACGGTTCTTACGGCAAAAACGAGAGTGCCGAGGCACGCGCCGAAATGGCATCGTTTGTAAAAGGCAAGCACGAGCTGTTCCCGATTCCGGCAGAGGAAATCAACCTTAACCCGATGGAGCAGAACAACGGATACTAAAAACAACAAAAACAGGAAGGCGGACACACGTCTGTCCGCCCTCCTTAAAAATAAAAACTTAATCATTTAATCATTCACTAAAAATTTACCAATTATGAAAAATTTGACTCTTTTGGCTGCTATGGCAGTTTGTGGCGTAGGTATCGCCAATGCACAGTATGTAGGTGACCCTGCATTGTCAAAAACAACTTCAACAGGCAACTTGTATGACGTTGTTCTTCTCGACAATGCCAGCATCGAGTCTTTGAAGACTTCTGGCAAGACTGTTCAAGACCTTCGTACGGACGACGTAAACCGTTTCCTCTATGTTTGGGACAATACTTTCGTTGCTGGTGACGGCTCTTATCCTGGCGTAGACATGCAGATGGACGGCTACGTTTCTTTTGACGTGTCAACAATTGGCTGGTCAGGCGCTGGATTCAACATTGCAAACGCTGCTGCCGATCTCAAGCACTTCACTGACAACACTCACTTCCACTGCGGTCTTCGCTCAACAAATGGCATCAAAAATGTAGCGCTTATCATCGGTGACGGTTATGCTTTTGACAACAAGAACGACAAATGGACTCCTGCAAAGATTTCTGTCGGAGCAGAGGCTTTTGTTGACAATGGCGCTTCTTATCCATTGGTAGGCAACTTCAGCGCTGACGGCGAATGGGTGGCTGTCGACATCACTTTGGGTCAGCTCAAGAAATTGTGGCCTGACTTCAACTACAAGGCTGTAGGTTTCGGTGGCAACCTCTTAGCAGTCCTTGGTGGCGGCACAGCAGGCAAAAACATCTGCCTCGACGCTGCTTATTTCTACACTCCTGGCGAAGGTTCTGTTGAAGGCATCGCAGCCGACGCTGACATCATCGTTACTGCACGCACAATCAACGCTGCCGGCGCAGAGGAAATCGCTCTCTACAACCTCGCAGGTCAGCTCGTTAAGAAGGTAAACTCTTCTGTAATGGGTGTTGAGAACGTTGCTGCAGGCGCCTACATCGTGAAGGCTGGCAATGCTGTGAAGAAAGTCGTTTTGAAATAATATTGTTTCAACAAAAATTCAGGTTGGCGGATGGAAATCCGCCAACTTAACTTCTAAAAGTCCGGCGGCAAATGCTGCCGGCAATCATACAGACCGCCACGACTGCGACTGTGGCAAAACAAAAACTCGAAACAATATTAAAGAAAAAATAATGAATCTCAGCAAGAAACTACTCTTCATGGCGTTGGCTTCGTGCGCAGCGCTTCCAGCAGTGGCCAAAGACGCTCAAGTGGGCACTGGCGAGACCGACGGATACCGGTTGGTGTGGCAGGATTTGTTTGACGACTCCGAGCTGCGTCCGGACCGTTGGAACATTGAGGTGAACGGTTCAGGCGGCGGTAACAATGAGCTGCAGTTCTACACCGACCGCAAGAGCAACGTGCGTCTCGGTGATGACGGCAAGGGCAACCATTGCCTTATTCTGACGGCTGTGCGCGAGGTGTATAACGGCAAGCAGTTCACTTCGGGACGCATAAATTCAAAAAACAAGGTGGCGTTTACCCACGGAAAGGTGGAGGCTGCCATAAGACTGCCGAAAACAGCCAACGGCTTGTGGCCGGCATTCTGGATGATGGGCAACGACTTTGACCAAGTGGGCTGGCCTAAATGCGGCGAGACCGACATTATGGAGTTCGGTCACATCGACGGCATCAACCGCGGTGTGCAGGACCGCTATTTCAACGGTGCATGCCATTGGGGACAGTCGTGGAACAACCATCCCAACTATGCCCGTGCGGTGACCTACAACTACAGTCTTCAGGACGATGAGTACCACATCTATACCTGCATCTGGAATCAGGAGCGCATAGCTATGTATGTCGATCTCGACAAGTATCCGAATGCCGCTCCTTATTATGAGATGACAATTCCCGCAACCGGCGACACCGGCGCACCGGGATATTACTTCCACAAGGAGAACTTCATATTGTTCAACCTCGCTGTGGGAGGCAATTTCCCAAATATTGGGGATGCTGCGGGCATCACCGCGCTCAACAACGGAAACGGCAACCAGGCAAGCATGTATGTGAACTATGTGAAGGTGTATCAGAAAGGCACTGCCGACGAGTCGCTCAACACGCTGTCGCCTGGCGATGAGCAGGGTGGCGCGTCTGTCGGTGATGTGGTTGCCGAAACTGAAATTGCATTCGACGGCAATACGGTAGCAGTGTCGGTTCCATCGACAATCTGCGTCTACAACATCAACGGAAGCCTTGTGCGCTCGGCTTGCGGCACGGAGATTTCTGTGGCTGACCTGCAGGGCGGTGTCTACATTGTGAAATGCGGACAGGCGACAAAGAAAATTGTAATCCGATAACTTGTAATGAACAGACTGACAAAGATATTATTTATAGCAATGGCTGTCGCAGTCGGTTTTGATGCCTACGCTGTTCCGAAAAAAGACGGATACAAGCTGGTGTGGAAGGACAATTTCGACGGCTCCGCTCTCAACCGCGACTACTGGAACGTGGAGGTCAACGGCTCGGGCTGCGGCAACAATGAGTTGCAGTACTATGTCGACAATGCTGACAACGTGGCTGTGCGCGACGGAAATCTCGTCATCACAGCCCGTCGTCAGGACTACGACGGACACGCGTTTACTTCCGGACGCGTCAACACCTGTGGAAAGGTGAGGTTTACATACGGAATAGTTGAGACGCGCATCAAACTGCCGAAGACAGCCAATGGCTTGTGGCCGGCATTCTGGATGATGGGCGACGACATCAAGAAGTGCGGATGGCCGGCATGCGGCGAGACCGATGTGCTCGAGATGGGGCATGCCGACGGCATCATGGACGGAACGCAGGAACGCTTGTTCAACGGCGCGCTCCACTGGGGTGTCAGCTCCGACAAGCACTGTCAGCAGGTGGCTGCCGGAAAGCATCAGTCGAGCCTCCAGGACGGAGAGTTTCACATATATACTGTTGTGTGGACTCCGACACGGATAGAAATGTTTGTCGACAACGCCGACAAGCCATATCTGTCGGCGGCGATAGGCAAGAACAGCGACAAGCACGCCTTCTTCAACAAGGCCAACTTCCTGTTGTTCAACCTCGCCGTAGGCGGCGATTTCCCAAACATCCACAATGCCGACAATGTGACAGCGATACCTGCCGGCGGCGCGGAGATGCTTGTCGACTATGTGCGTGTTTATCAGCCAAAGAAACAAATATCATTGAATATCAAAAAATAACAGAAAAACTTCCTACCTAATATGAACGATCAGAACATAATGAAGAAAGTAGTGCTGTTGTGCCTGTTCACCGTCTTTGCGGTGGGCTATGCACTTTCAGCCGGAAACGATGATATCGAGAAAAAAATCGATCAGCTGCTGTCGAAGATGACTTTGGAAGAGAAAATCGGTCAGATCAACCAGCAGACAGGACAGGGCTACAGCCCTGAGATGGTGCAGATTGTGAAAGCCGGCGGCATAGGCTCTATTCTCAATGAGGTGGACCCAGTGGTGGTCAACAAATTGCAGAAAGAGGCTATGAAAAACAGCCGTCTGCACATCCCGTTGATTTTTGCACGCGACGTGATTCATGGATTCAAGACAATCTTCCCTATACCTCTTGGACAGGCGGCTTCGTGGAATCTTGCCCTCATCGAGCAGGGTGCGCGCATTGCTGCTGAGGAGGCTTCGTCGACAGGTGTGCGCTGGACATTCTCTCCGATGGTCGACATCTCGCGCGATGCCCGTTGGGGACGCTGCGCCGAGTCGGCCGGCGAGGATCCTTATCTTGCAGGAAAAGTGGGCGTGGCGATGGTGCGCGGATATCAGACCGACGACCTGTCACAGCCAAACACTATGGCTGCCTGCACAAAGCACTTTGTAGGCTACGGTGCGGCAGAGGGTGGCAAAGACTATAATTCAACGTGGATTCCAGATGTTGTGATGCACGATGTTTATCTGCCGCCGTTTAAGGCGTGTGCCAAAGCGGGCAGCGCAACGTTTATGTGTGCGTTCAACGACAACAACGGCATCCCGGCTTCGGCCAACCGCTACCTTATGCGCGACGTGCTTCGCGACAAGTGGGGCTGGGACGGCGTGATGTGCAGCGACTGGGGTTCGATTATGCAACTCGTGCCGCAAGGCTATTGCACCGACCTTAAGGACGCGGCGCTCAAGGCTGCGCTTGCCGGTGTCGATGTGGATATGGAAAGCTATGCGTATACCCGCCATCTGAAAGCTCTTGTTGAAGAGGGCAAAGTGGAAGAGAAAGTAATCGATGGGCTGGTACGCAACGTGTTGCGTCTGAAATTCCGTCTCGGACTGTTTGACAATCCGTATGTTGACATGAAACGCGCAAACCAATTCTACGCTCCGGAGTCGCTTGAGGCAGCGGAACGTATGGTTGAGGAAAGCACCGTATTGCTGAAAAACAACGGTGTGCTGCCGTTCACGGGCAAGAAGGTGGCGCTTGTGGGACCGATGGCTGATGCCAAGCACGACCAGAACGGCACTTGGTGCTTCGACCTTGACAAGACCCACACTGTAACTCCGCTCGAGACTTTGCGTCAGACACTTGGCGACAATCTTGTGTTCGAGCCGGGACTCACATACAGCCGCGACAAAAGCGAGGAGGGAATCCGCAAAGCTGTGGAGGCTGCCAAGCAGGCCGACATCGTGGTGATGGTGGCTGGCGAGGAGGCTGTGCTTTCGGGCGAGGCTCACTGCCGTGCCGACCTTTCTCTGCCTGGCGCGCAGACTGAGATGCTCAAAGCGCTGAAAGCCACAGGTAAGCCGGTAGTACTTGTTGTTATGGCAGGACGTCCGCTGACAATCAGCCAGGAGGTCGACCTTGCCGACGCCACTCTCTTCATGTTCCATCCGGGAACAATGGGAGGTCCGGCACTTGCAAAGCTGCTTGCCGGCGAGGCAGTGCCGTCGGGCAAACTGCCTATGTCGTTCCCGCGGATGGCTGGTCAGGAGCCTATGTACTACAACCATAACAATTCAGGCCGTCCGGCAAGCAACATCGTGCTGATGGACGACATCGAGCTCGAGGCAGGGCAGACATCCACTGGATGCACAGGCTACTATCTTGATGCCGGCGACGGACCTGCGTTTCCATTCGGCTACGGACTGTCGTACACCACGTTTGCCTACGGCGACGTGCGCCTCTCATCGGCAACGATGGACAAGACGGGAGAGATTGAAGTGGCTTGCACAATCAGCAACACTGGCAAAGTGGAGGCTTCCGAGACTGCGCAGCTCTATGTGCGCGACCTTGTCGGCTCGCTGACACGTCCGGTGCGCGAACTTAAGGGCTTTGAAAAAATCACGTTGAAACCAGGCGAGAGCCGCGACGTTAAATTCACGCTGAAGGCATCCGACTTGGCATTCCACACCTCGAGCGAGACGACCGTTGTGGAGCCGGGCGATTTCCAAGTGTGGGTGTCGACCGACAGTGCCAGCGGAACACCTGTGAAATTTACTGTAACTGAATAATACGACAATAGCAATGAATAAAAACAATATCATACTGACAGTTACGTCTTTGGCTTTGGCGATTGGCGTACTCTCTGCCGACGCTAAGAGCTTCAAGCGCGGAGTGAGCGAGAACGCTTTCAACCTGAAGGAAGAAATCGATGTGATAAAGACCGGAACGTCATGGTTCTACACGTGGGGCAACGTGCCTAACAACAACATCAAGGACTTGCCTGATGCCGATTTCGAGTTTGTTCCGATGTGCTGGAATGCCAACTACAATGCCGACAACATCCGCAGTTATTGCAAATCGCATCCAGAGACTAAATATCTGCTCGGTTTCAACGAGCCGAACTTCAAGAATCAGGCAAATATGACCCCTGAGGCGGCTGCAGCGGCATGGCCTGCTGTTCAGGCTCTTGCCAAAGAACTTGGACTGAAACTTGTGGGTCCGGCGGTAAACTATTCTCCCGACGGCCCTGAGAACGACCCGTATACATGGTATGCCAAGTTTGTGAATCTCGTGGGCAAGGACGCATTCGACTACATTGCCATCCATAACTATTCAGGCGGCGTGGACGGAATGCGCACAATGATTGACAAATTCTACGGACTCTACGGCAAGCAGATATGGCTCACGGAATTCTGCAACTGGCCGGGCAACAACACCGTGACCCCGGAGGCGCAGATCACGTCGATGGTGGCGCAGGTGGAATATCTTGAAAAGAGCGAGAAGGTGTATCGCTACGCATGGTTCAAGGCAAAAGGCTCGATAACCACATCGCCAGCCTACGGATTGATAGTGCCGAAAAACGGTGTTGGAGAGCGCGAGCTGTCGGAGCAGGGCAAAGTGTATGTGAATATGTCAGACTTCGACCAGACTCGCTACCACTCTATGACAGAGGTGGTGCCCGCGGTTGAATATGTCAATTCAAACACCCTTGTGCTCGGATCGTCGTTCGACGGCAAAAACCCGTCGCCGATTGAGATTACGAAATTCAATTCAGGCGCCTATGCCGACTATCAGTTTGATGTGCCTGCGGCGGGCAGCTATACGCTTACCCTCCGAGTGAGCGGCATGGGCGAGCCTACGCGTTTCGACCCGACAGTGGGCATCTACAGTGTGGACAACGACGGCAAAGAGCTGTCGACACTTGCTGACAACAGACAATTTCAACTTCCAAACGATAACCAATCCTATGTCGATGTGCAGTTTGCCGTGTCGCTTGCTGCCGGCAAGCAGCGTATCCGCGTTAAAGACGGCGGACCATACTCGCCGAGCGGCATTCACATCAGCTGCCTTACGTTCAATTCTAACGGCAGTGTTTCCGACATGACAATCGACACTGAAAAAGTGGCTTGCCATTTTGCCGGCGAATGCCTGCAGTTTACGGGCAACGCAGCCATCGACACCGCCTCGGTCTACGACCTTAACGGACGATTGGTGGCTGCCGGTGAGGTTGAGGGCAACGCCCTTGCCGCAGAAGGTCTTGCCGATGGCGTTTATGTGGTCAAAGCCGTAACGGCAGAAGGTGCGGCAATGACACTGAAAGTTGTGAAATAGAGTAATTTTTTATCATACATTTATAATAGTTAGGTTCTTTCCGTTAGTGGAAATAAAAGTAAGAAAGGTTTGTTAAATAGGTGTCCGGGTCTGCGTGAGCAAATCCGGGCTTTTTTATGACTTCGTCATTGCGTCACCCAGAAATCTTCATTGAAAAGTTTAGCTGTCAAACGCACATTTTTTCTCTTGTTTATGCTGCTTTTCGGAATAAAACGCTATTTTTGTGGTGTAAAATATGATACTAATATCAAAAATAACACTCTAATATGATATTTGAACGAAAGAAATATTTGGATGAACTTATCGCAGGACGTGGGAATGGTCTTGTGAAGATTATAACAGGTGTCAGACGATGTGGGAAGTCTTTCCTGCTGTTTGATATCTGGCATAACTGGTTGTTGGAACATGGGGTGACTGATAGTCACAT
>ERZ772818.2065-NODE-2065-length-16163-cov-10.438850_pt1 | contig 16163 bp, 10 predicted proteins | sample MGYA00580837_ERZ772818 | MGnify/ENA primary metagenome ERZ772818 (study PRJEB29015, sample SAMEA2737671) | human gut metagenome | biome: human gut; feature: human-associated habitat; material: faeces | place: China | collected 2012 ...
AACCGCCGTACACGGTTTTGCAGACCGCTGACTAAGCCACTCATCCAAGGAACCATTATTTCTCGTTTGCGGTTGCAAAGGTAGTACAAATTTTGAAACTACCAACTATCCGCAGCAATTTTTCTTTGTACTTTTTTTCTTTACATCGCACTCTCCGCGTTTCTTATCCATCATATCCTTTAGTTCACAGCCACTTACACAGCTGTCACAAGGATTCTGATTTTCTCGCGTACGACGAAAAAAACGAAATATTCCATATATGACGCGGGCAATGCAGAGTACAACCAGTACTCCGACTACCCAATCTTGCCAATTATTCATACAAACAATCCTCCAATCTGATAAACAGCAAATGATACAAGCCAAGCCAATCCCGTTGTGTAACAAGCAGCAAAAAGCGCCCATTTCCAACTACCCGATTCCTGTTTTATAGCCGCTATCGCCGCAATACACGGGAAGTAAATCAATACAAACAACATATAACAGAAAGCAACCAATGGAGTAATCGGAATTCGTTCTGCCAAACTTACTGAATCAGCATCCGGATCATCTGCATATAAGACACCTAATGTACTTACTACCAATTCTTTCGCTCCCACACCGGAAAGCAAGCCAATACCTAGTTTCCAATCAAATCCCAGTGGTTTTATAACTGGCTCTATACCACGTCCCAACTGGCCGATATAAGAATTTTCCTGCTGCTCGGCAACTGTTTCATAAGCATCATGATTCGGATAATACCCCAAGAACCAGATTATAATAGAAGCAATCATAATAATGCCTCCCATCTTTTTCAAATACTGCGCTCCCTTTTCCCATGTGTGACGGAAGATCGATTTTGCTGTCGGCATCCGGTAAGGTGGAAGTTCCATCACAAATGGAGTATCATCACCCTTCACCAGAAACTTGCTAAACAAGCGGGCCATTACCACAGCCAGTACAATACCAATCACATAAATACTTAACAACACCAGACTTGCATTGTTCGGGAAGAAAGCACCCACCAACAATAAATAAATTGGCAGACGCGCACTGCAAGACATCAAAGGATTTACCAACATTGTAATAAGACGGCTCTTCCGGTTCTCAATAGTACGGGAAGCTATAATAGCAGGTACATTGCATCCAAATCCCATAATCAAAGGAATGAATGATTTTCCGTGCAATCCCATTTTATGCATGATTTTATCCATGATAAAAGCTGCACGAGCCATATAACCCGAATCTTCCATAAGAGAAATGCAGAAATACAAAATCAAGATATTCGGCAAAAAGACAATAACCGCTCCTACCCCACCAATAATTCCATCAATCAGCAAATCTTTAAATGGACCTTCCGCCATATTATTGCGTAACAAGTCACCAATCTGCTCGACAAGCCATTCAATCCCCATCATCGGATATTCTCCAATGACAAACGTACCCTCAAACATCAGATACATAAAAAGGAAGAAAATAGGAAATCCCCAGACACGGTGAGTTACGATCGAATCCAGCACTTTTGTTGTCTGCGCCTGCTCCAAGTGATTATCTGTGAATGTCTCCTTCAGTGCACCACTGATAAATCCATATTTAGCATCCGTAATAGCCGATTCACAATCCTCATTCATTGTGTCCTGAACACGCTTCGACATCTTATCACGGACATGGAATATCTCATCCGCATTTGGTAATGTCCGCACAATGCGCTCAATGTCAGGATCATTCTCCAACAATTTAATGGATAGGAAACGGGTAGAATATTTATGACGGATAAATTCGTTTTTGGACACTTCACTTTTTACAGCTTCAATCGCTTTTTCGATATCAGGACCATGATTGATATGAATATGCCGGAAGACACGCCCCGTCTTTTTATGTTCACGTACATAATCTTCCAAATGCTCTTCCTCGTGGTTCTTACGATCTTCCAGAGAATCATGCCATTCGGTCAAATCCTTAAGAACTTCCGGATTCATATTTCCCTGTTTATCAAAGAAGTCTACTCCTTCATACAGATTGATAACAACATGAAACAAGGTATCCAATCCACGATTTTTCTTACTGACAGTAGGCAACATCGGCACCCCGAACAACTTACTCAACAGATGATAATCCAATGTATTTCCACTGGCTTCCAACTCATCATAAATATTCAGAGCTACCACCATGCGGACATTCATATCTATCAATTGAGTAGTCAGATATAAGTTTCGCTCCAGATTAGAGGAATCGACTACATTAATAATCACGTCCGGAGTTTCATCGATAATATGACGACGCACATAGATTTCTTCCGGCGTATAAGCAGACAAAGAATAAGTTCCCGGCAAATCGACAATACGGAAATGATAGCCTTCGAAATCAAAATAACCTTCTTTGGCATCCACGGTTACGCCGCTGTAGTTTCCAACATGCTCATGAGCACCGGATGCAAGATTAAATAAAGAAGTCTTGCCACTGTTCGGGTTTCCGACCAAAGCAACATTAATGGTACGGCGTTTACCTAACGCCAACCGTTTCATATCTTCTTCTTTTACTGAAAGGTCTTCAGGCAATCCTTCATGATAAACGGTCTTCTCGGCCAGTTTCTTTGCTTCCTCTTCGCTGATAACTTCGATCATTTCAGCTTCCTGACGACGAAGAGAAATTTCATAACCTAAAACTTTATATTTTATGGGATCTTTTAGCGGAGCATTCAACAGCACTTCAACCGTTTTACCTTTAATGAAGCCCATCTCCACAATACGTTTACGAAAACCACCGTGCCCCAATACCTTTACAATAACACCTTTTTCTCCTGTTTTTAATTCGGACAAACGCATAACTCTCAAAATTTTTGGCAAAGATAATTCATAACTTCGGAGCATGCAAATTATTTAGAATGTTTTTAAATAGCAGCTTTTTTCATCCTCTAAAAGATTCAGAAAAAATAAAAAAACTTATTGATAAACTCGTATCTTTGCAGGTATGATACAACAACGCGTTACAAAATATATAGAAAAGGAACATTTATTCTCACCGGATGATAAAATCCTGGTCGCATTGAGTGGTGGTGCCGACTCGGTGGCATTACTATATATTCTGCATACAGCAGGCTATCATTGCGAAGCCGCACATTGTAATTTCCACCTGCGAGGCAAAGAGTCAGACCGGGACGAGTTATTTGTCCGCCAACTTTGCGAAAGAATGGAAATCCATTTACATACCATTGATTTCAACACGACCCAATATGCAACGGAAAAACATATTTCGATTGAAATGGCCGCACGGGAACTCCGCTACCAATGGTTCGAGAAAATTAGAAAAGAATGTCAGGCAGATGTTGTCGCTGTGGCCCATCACCAGGATGATAGCATAGAAACTATACTACTTAACTTGATTCGGGGAACAGGAATTACCGGTCTGTTAGGAATCCGCCCCCATAATGGAACCATCGTACGCCCTCTGCTTTGTATCAACCGGGAAGAGATAATTCGTTACCTGCAAAACATCGGACAAGATTATGTGACAGACAGCACCAATCTGGAAGACGAATATACCCGTAATAAAATCCGACTCAACCTCCTTCCCCTCATGCAGGAAATTAATCCGTCAATCAAAAACACTCTGATAGATACGAGTAATTATCTGAATGATGTAGCCACTATATATAATAAATGTATAGAGGAAACTAAAAAGAAAGTCATTACGGCAGAAGGTATCCGAATCAGTGATTTAGTAAAGGAACCGGCACCCGAAGCCATCTTATTCGAAGTCCTGCATCCTCTAGGATTCAATTCCGCACAAATCAAAGATATCGCCCATTCGCTTCATAGCCAACCGGGCAAGCAATTCTGTAGCAAAGAATGGAGAGTGATAAAAGACAGAGAATTCCTATTAATAGAAACAGCTGAATCTGAAAATGAGACTCTTCCTCCTTTTCAAATTATCAAAGAAGAAAAAGAATACACCCCGGATTTTCTCATTCCACGTGAAAAGGAAATTGCCTGTTTTGATGCCGACAAACTGAATGGAGAAATTCATTACCGGAAATGGCAGCCGGGAGACACTTTTATTCCTTTTGGAATGAAAGGAAAGAAAAAAATAAGCGATTATCTGACCGACCGCAAATTTTCTATCAGCCAAAAAGAACGCCAATGGGTACTCTGCTGTGGAGAACACATCGCATGGCTGATAGGCGAACGAACAGACAACCGCTTTCGTATTGATGAAACGACTAAGCGCGTCGTGATTTACAAAATAGTCTGAGGCAACTTCTGTTTCTTGAAACAATCTGATAACAAAGCTGCAAAAGGAGTTTCATACACCCTTGCTTTCCTAACGCAAGCTTTTACACAAGCGCAACATTTGATACATTTAGCCTCATCCGTATGTAGCTCATCCCCTTTCGTTATAGCCCCTGCCGGACAACGGACCACACATAACCCGCAATGGGTACACAAATCCTCATCTTCCACCCAAGGAACGCGGGGAAGCGGTGTACCACTTTTACGTAACTTGATGACTTTCCTCAAAAAACGGAACAAAGGAAAGAATGGTTGACTCGGACGTTTGATAGTACGTACATCCACCGGATAAAGGGTATCCATACTATCAGCTGTCTGTATTTTTTCCATGATTTTCTTCCTAAACTCCGCAGCAAAGGCTAAATCCGATTCATCAGGACGTCCCACTGCAATCGGGTATTTGTCGGTACTATATGAATGTTCTCCAATAAAAGTTGCCCCGGCAATTACTTTAAATCCATGAGGAATAGCAAAAGCATCCAATTCCATTAAAGCTTTTTCATAAGCGCGATTTCCGTAAACCACTACCAAAACGGTAGGAGTATCCACTCCACGGATATACTGCAAACGTTCCATTGCCAAAGGAGCGACATGTCCTCCATACACAGGCACTACAATAATAGCCAAAGAAGATGTAGGAATCACAATTTCATCCGCAATCTGCTGCGTCACATTGATAGGAAAAATATTTTTTATGCCCGTCCCGTGAACAATCGCCTCCGCAACTTGTTTAGATGTGTGTGTAGGCGAAAAATAAATTAAATGAGCTTCATTTACTGTCATACTATTTTCTTTTATGTAGCAAAGATACACTTTTACGTGGAAAAAAATGTTTGATTGTTCATGAAACCAAAAAAAATTATTATCTTTGCCCCGTTGAAACATTCTACGATTCAACATATACATCCCTAATTCAGAATAAAAAACAAAACGTATGCTCGCATATCTGTAGCCATGAGCTGTAGTAATGCTGTCCATAATTCAGCAAAAAAGAAATATTAATAACTTACCATACTATATGTATAACATTATCCAATTAAACGACAAAAATCTGTCGGAACTTCAAGTTATTGCCAAAGAGTTAGGCATAAAAAAAGCAGACTCATACAAAAAAGAAGACCTTGTTTATAAAATACTCGATGAACAGGCCATTGTAGGAGCTACAAAGAAAGTTGCCGCAGATAAGCTAAAAGAAGAACGCAAAAATGAAGAACAAAAGAAAAAGCGTTCACGGGTAGCTCCTACCAAAAAAGAAGACAAAGTGGTTTCCGCAACAAAGAGTGAAGAGGTTAACAAGACAAAAGAGACCGCTCCTGTAAAAGCTGCACCACAACTTTCCAAGAAAGAAGAAAGTACAAACAAAGAAAAAGAAACTGTTGTTGTAGAAGCTAAAGCGGAAAACACTGCTACTCCCAAGCGTAAAGTAGGCCGTCCTCGTAAGAGCTCTGATGCAGAAGAGAAAAAAGAAGTAGAAAATGCAAAACCGGCAGCACCCAAAGTAGTGGAACCTAAACCTGTTGTTGCAGAGAAAGCTACTGGTGCTACGGAAAAGCCAGCTCCGGTACAACAGCAAACAGCTGAGAAGAAAGCAAAAAACAAACCAGCTGCAGAAGCAAATAAGCCTGTTGCAGAAACAAATAAACCGGCTACTGAACCTAACAAACCTGTTGTAGAAAAAAAGGTAATAGATAAACCACAAAAGAAAGCTGCACCCGTTATCGACGAGGAAAGCAATATCTTATCCAGCGTTGACGACGATGATTTTATTCCAATCGAAGATCTGCCTTCTGAAAAAATAGAGCTTCCTACCGAATTATTCGGAAAATTCGAAGCTACTAAAACAGAATCAGCACAGACAGCACCGGAACAGCCATCTCATCCTCAACAGCAACAACAATCTCAACAGCAGCAGTCCCAGCAGCAACGTCCGCGTATTGTTCGCTCACGCGACAATAACAACGGTAATAACAATGCTAACAACAATGGAAATAATGGCAATAACGCCAATAATAATTTCCAGCGTAACAACAATAACCAGAATCAGGTTCAGAACCCAAATCAGAATCAGAACCAGAACCAACAACGCTTACCGATGCCACGTGCCGCTCAGCAGAACAATGCGGGTGAAAATCTTCCGGTACAACAGCAGCAGGAACGTAAGGTTATTGAACGCGAAAAGCCTTATGAATTCGACGATATTCTCAACGGAGTAGGTGTTCTGGAAATTATGCAGGATGGATACGGATTCCTCCGTTCTTCCGACTATAACTACCTTTCTTCTCCGGACGATATTTACGTATCACAGTCTCAAATCAAACTATTTGGTCTGAAAACCGGTGATGTAGTAGAAGGAGTTATCCGTCCACCCAAAGAAGGAGAAAAATATTTCCCATTGGTAAAGGTTTCGAAGATCAACGGACGTGATGCAGCTTTCGTTCGCGACCGTGTTCCTTTCGAACATCTGACACCTCTCTTCCCGGATGAAAAGTTTAAACTTTGCAAAGGCGGTTATTCAGACTCTATGTCTGCCCGTGTCGTCGATCTTTTCGCTCCTATCGGTAAAGGCCAGCGTGCATTGATCGTTGCCCAGCCAAAGACAGGTAAGACCATCTTAATGAAAGATATCGCAAACGCTATCGCAGCCAACCACCCGGAAGTTTACATGATTATGCTGCTGATTGACGAACGCCCGGAAGAAGTAACAGACATGGCGCGCAGCGTTAATGCAGAAGTAATTGCTTCTACTTTCGACGAACCGGCAGAACGCCACGTAAAAATTGCAGGTATCGTATTGGAAAAGGCAAAACGTCTGGTAGAATGTGGTCACGACGTAGTTATCTTCCTTGATTCTATTACTCGTCTGGCTCGTGCATACAATACAGTATCTCCTGCATCCGGTAAAGTTCTTTCCGGTGGTGTGGATGCAAATGCACTTCATAAACCTAAACGCTTCTTCGGTGCTGCCCGTAATATTGAAAACGGTGGTTCACTGACTATTATTGCTACCGCATTGATCGATACCGGTTCTAAAATGGACGAAGTTATCTTCGAAGAATTCAAGGGTACAGGTAACATGGAGTTGCAGCTCGACCGCAACCTGTCCAACAAACGCATCTTCCCGGCAGTCAACATTACCGCATCCAGCACTCGTCGCGACGACCTGTTGCTTGATAAAACAACCCTTGACCGCATGTGGATATTACGCAAATATCTTGCCGACATGAATCCGATCGAAGCAATGGACTTTGTTAAAGACCGTCTGGAAAAAACCAGAGACAACGACGAATTCCTGATGAGCATGAACAGCTAATCAACAGCAAACTTATAAATGAACGGTGAACAAACTGCGCCATAACAAGTGCAGTTTATTCACCGTTTTCTTTTTCGGTAACCCATTTTATGACTTATCACCTGCCGTTTATCACTTATCATTCAACTCCCATCACCGATAGTTACCCCTAACCGCTTGCCACACCTTTCATTTTTGTACAAAATACTTTCATTTGCGTCCAAAACTACTACCTCGCCCTTTTTTACGTTTCCTTTTTTCCTACTTTTGCTTCCAAATCAAATATTACTTAATTCTAACCAGTAATGAAAACTATTTATCCATTCATGGGATTAGCCCTGTGCAGCGTGACAGCGCAGGCCCAAGAAAAGCCCAATTTCCTGATTATCCAGTGCGACCATCTGACACAACGCGTTGTGGGAGCTTACGGACAAACACAAGGCTGCACCCTCCCTATTGACGAAGTCGCTTCACGAGGAGTTATCTTCTCCAATGCTTATGTAGGCTGCCCTCTCAGCCAACCCTCACGCGCTGCTTTATGGAGTGGCATGATGCCTCATCAAACCAATGTACGTTCCAACTCCAGCGAACCTATCAACCCACGTATTCCCGAAAATGTACCGACATTAGGAAGTCTTTTTTCTGAAAACGGTTACGAAGCCGTACACTTCGGAAAAACGCATGACATGGGTTCACTTAGAGGATTCAAGCATAAAGAACCAGTAGCCAAGCCATTCACTGATCCGGAATTCCCGGTCAATAACGACAGCTTCCTGGATGTAGGAACATGCGAAGACGCTGTTGCTTATCTAAGTAATCCGCCGGAAGAACCATTCATCTGTATCGCAGATTTTCAGAACCCTCACAATATCTGTGGATTTGTAGGAGCGAACGAAGGAGTACATACCGACCGCCCCATTAGCGGAACCCTTCCGGAACTACCAGCCAATTTCAATGTAGAAGACTGGAGCAATATCCCTAAACCTGTACAATACATCTGCTGCAGTCATCGCCGCATGACCCAGGCCTCTCATTGGAATGAAGAGAATTACCGTCATTACATTGCTGCTTTCCAACACTATACCAAGATGGTTTCCAAGCAAGTAGACAGCGTATTGAAAGCACTTTACTCCACTCCTGCCGGAAAAAACACAATCGTTATTATCATGGCTGACCATGGTGATGGGATGGCTTCACACCGCATGGTGACCAAACACATCAGCTTCTACGATGAAATGACCAACGTACCGTTTATCTTTGCAGGTCCCGGCATCAAACAACAGAAAAAGCCCATAGACCAAGTATTGACACAGCCTACACTGGATCTTCTGCCTACCCTTTGTGATTTGGCAGGAATTCCTGTTCCGGCCGAAAAACCGGGAATCAGCCTTGCACCTATATTAAAAGGAGAGAAACAGAAAAAAACTCACCCTTATGTCGTTTCCGAATGGCATAGCGAATATGAATATGTCGTTACTCCCGGACGTATGGTACGCGGACCGAGATACAAGTACACTCACTATCTGGAAGGTAACGGAGAAGAGCTATATGATATGAAAAAGGATCCGGGAGAACGCAAGAATCTCGCCAAAGACCCTAAATACAGTAAAGTCCTCGCCGAACACCGTGCCATGCTTGATGATTACATCGCCCGCACCAAAGACGATTACCGGAGTTTGAAAGTAGATGCCGATCCACGATGCAGAAACCATACTCCCGGCTACCCCAACCACGAGGGCCCTGGGGTACGAGAGATACTCAAAAGAAAATAAATTATAAAAAAGAGTGAAGATTTCTTTGTAATCTTCACTCTTTTTAGTTCTTTTGCAGATAAACTTACAAGCAAGCAATTCTTATATCAGGTGAAAAAACACAGACGTCATATAATTGCAATAGTCGTAACCGCATTAATATCGGTCACCTTATATGCTGCACGTACAAATTCAGATCGTCTTTCTTTATTACAACCTTTACTTGAATACAATCATCCATTTAGTCCGGACGCCCCTGTCGACAGCATCATTGCCTGGGAAAAACTTTTAGAACCGGAATTACAAAAGGAACAACAATACCCACTCCTATTCCAGATAAATCTGCTGACCGTTCAAGCCTTAATCACAGAAGGCAACATCAGTCTCGCCATCAACCAGGCCAATCAGATGTACCAGAAAGCCAGAGAAATGGACTATCCTTTGGGAACAGCACTCGCATTACACGCCATTGGAAATACCTATTTAAGTTCGTCAACACCACAAGTTGCCATCAAATCGTATAAGGAAGCATTAGAAATCATTCAGAAACTCCCTCATGCCAACCAATATATCAAAACGATCTTGTCCCAATTTATCCTGACGAAGCTCAACTATCACCAAATGACAGATATAGAAGACAATATCCGGGAACTCGAATCTGTTATCAACAAGGATACGAATCCCCAAGACGATTTCCACCTTGTTTATTGTCAGGCATTCTATCGCATCCAGATGCATCATCTTCCGGAAGCATTAAACTATATACGACAAACCGAACAAATCAGCCGGCAACACCAGTACCCATATTTTCATTTAATGATTAAATACCTGTATTCACGCTACTACACTGAATCCAAAGAATACACGCAGGCACTAACCACACTTGACGAATTACTTTCGCATACCAAAGCAGCCAACTCATACAGATCCCTGCAAGTACTGAAAGATCGTGCACACATACTTACACTAATGGGAAACAGCAAGGAAGCATGTGAAGCTTATGAAATATTCAATACGTACAAAGACTCTTTGGACGCAATGAATTATATTCGCCAAATCAATGAATTGCACACCCTCTACCAAATAGATAAAAATGAACTGGACAACTTAAACAGACAGAAGACAATCCTCTACTGGAGCTGGTTCACCATCCTATTCATAGTCATACTGATTGTATTTTTCATCCTTTTGGTCAGACGAGGAAATAAAAAACTGCGCCAATCACAGCAGGAACTGGAAAAAGTGAAAAAGCAAGAAGAAAATTCCATCCGGACAAAGAGCCTTTTCCTTTCCAACATGAGCCATGAAATTCGCACGCCGCTCAATGCGTTGTCCGGCTTCTCCTCCATCCTGACGGAAGAATCCATCGACAACGAGACCCGGAAACAGTGTAGCGATATTATTCAGCAAAATTCAGAACTGTTACTCAAGCTGATTAACGACGTAATCGACTTGTCCAGTCTCGAAGTAGGCAAGATGAAATTCAAATATGAGCGATGTGATGCAGTGGCAATATGCAGAAACGTTATCGACATGGTTGAGAAAATAAAACAAACGAATGCTAACGTCCGTTTTTCGACCTCTCTCCATTCATTAGAATTGACGACAGACAATGCAAGGTTACAACAATTATTAATCAACCTTCTCATCAATGCAACCAAATTTACTCCGCAAGGTTCCATCACCATGGAACTGGAAAAACAGACAGAAGACATAGCACTGTTTTCCGTGACCGACACCGGTTGCGGTATCTCTCCGGAGAATCAGAATAAAATATTCAACCGTTTTGAGAAACTGAATGAAAATGCTCAAGGGACAGGACTCGGTCTGTCTATCTGCCAACTCATTATCGAGCAGCTGGGCGGCAAAATATGGATTGACTCCAATTATGAGGAAGGAGCCCGTTTCCTGTTCACACACCCCATTTACCATGAGCAACAAGGAAAGGAGGAAGCCGAATGAAACAAGTCCTGCTCCTGATCCTTCTATTATGCTGCACCCTCACCGGAAAAGCCAGCACCGAGATTGTTTTGGAATCCGACAGCCTGATAAAGGTGTTGGAAACATTACCGTACGATACGACACGGCTGAATGTTCTCAATCAAATCATCAGAATAGAACAAAACAACCAGCAATGTATCCAATATTCAGATGCATTAATGAAAGAAGCATTGCAACTGGGAAATGACAAATATGCCGGTCTGGCTGCTTACTACCATATTTTATACTATTACAATCGTAATAATCAAGACAGTGTAGCCAAATGGCTCACCATAATGGAGCCTCATGCCCGGAAATCAGATTTATGGAATTACTTCTTTGATGCCAAACGTTTCCAGATAGACCTGTACACATTCAACGAACAATACGAACTTGCTATCAACGAATCTCAAAAGATGCAACAGCAAGCCTCCCAAATGAATAGTAACCGGGGTAGTATGGCTGCCTATCAATGCTTGAGTAATGCATATATCGGCAGCCAGCGCTGGGATAAAGGAATAGAAGCACTGGAGGCTGCCTACCAGCTACTCACTCCGACAGAAAATCCGGTGGTCCGTATCTCGGTATTGTCACAGTTAGTATCCGTTGTCAAAGAAAAGAAGGATAATAAAAAACTACTCAAATATTTGCAGGAACTGGAAAACACTCTTCATAACCACATCAGTGCAAACCCATCCTTAAAAGCGGGATTTGCCGATGTATACCTGTTCAATGAACTGTTCTACAGCTATTATTACCTGAATACCCATCAGCCGCAACAAGCCTATGAACATCTCGTAAAATCTAAAGAATATCTGGACGAGAATACTTATTTCATGTATAAAGTACTCTATTTCGACACATTTGCCAAATATTACCAGGCAATTGGAGCCTACCAACAGGCATCGGATTATATCGACACGACACTGACGATGTTGAAGAAAGACTTCACAAGCGACTATGCTGAACAGCTACTCGAAAAGGCCAGAATATGGAAACAGGCAGGGCAAAGCGGAAAAGCCATCCCCCTGTATGAGCAGGCACTTGCCATCAAAGACTCGACAGCCACTGTACTCTCAAACAATCAGATGGCACAGATACAAAGCAAATACAATATCGAAAAAACAGAACTGGATCAAAAAAGGGAAAACAACCGGATCCAGCTCACCTATCTGATCTTTATATTTGTTATCCTGATTCTGCTTTTTATCTTTATGGCACGACTCTTTATGGTACGGAAGGCACTCAAATACGCGGAAAACGAAATCCGGAAAACAACAGAAAACGTGCGGAAGACCAATGAAATAAAAAATCGCTTCCTGTCCAACATGAGCTATAACATCCGTACCCCACTCAACAATGTGGTCGGTTTCTCACAACTCATAGCCAGCGAACCCAATATAGACAGGGAAATAAGGCAAGAATACTCAAACATCATCCACAAAAGTTCGGAGAAGTTAATGAGACTTGTCAATGACGTTCTCGACTTATCCCGTTTGGAAGCTCAGATGATGAAGTTCCAGTTGCAAGACTATGATGCCACTACCCTATGCAAGGAAGCATGCAGCATGGCGCAGATGAGGAACGAAGAAACAGGTATCCAGATTGAATTTTCCAGCGAAACGGACGCCCAAATTCATACCGATATAATGCGACTGACACAGGCCTTGATTAGCGTACTGGTGTACCCACAAGAACACCGGCAAGCACGAATCATCCGGTTCACATTAAGCCAGAATGAAGACATGCTTTGTTTCCGGATCACTAATTCACCTTTGGCAGACCATGCATTCGTATCACAGGAAACCATCATCCGGCATGATATCAACCTGTTGTTACTAAAACATTTCGGAGGAAACTATCTCGTCAACGATAAAACTCCCGGAGGTCCGGAAATTGTTTTCATCTACCCCATCGTTTCCGAATCGAAATAAAGCACTATCTTTGCAAAGTGTAAACTTAAACACTTAATTATGTACACCAACAAACAGATTTGGAGTGTCAGTTATCCGATACTACTAAGCTTGCTGGCACAAAATGTCATCAATGTCACCGACACAGCATTCCTCGGACACGTGAGTGAAGTAGCCCTTGGAGCATCAGCTATGGGCGGGTTATTCTATATATGCGTATTCACCATCGCATTCGGATTCAGTACCGGTTCGCAGATAGTCATCGCACGACGCAATGGCGAAGGACGCTATTCGGATGTCGGTCCCGTCATGATTCAAGGAATCATGTTCCTGTTCGTCATGGCCCTGCTGCTATTCGGATTCACCAAAGCATTCGGTGGAAACATCATGCGTTTGCTAGTTTCTTCAGAATCCATCTACGAAGGAACAATGGAGTTTCTGAACTGGCGTATTTACGGATTCTTTTTCTCTTTTATCAATGTCATGTTCCGGGCATTGTACATCGGCATTACACGCACTAAAGTGCTAACCATCAATGCTATTGTCATGGCATTAACTAATGTCGTACTGGACTATGCATTAATTTTCGGAAAGTTCGGTTTGCCGGAAATGGGTATCAAAGGGGCTGCTATTGCTTCCGTATTGGCAGAAGCCTCCTCCATTCTCTTTTTCGTCATCTATACGTATGCCACGGTCGATTTAAAGAAATACGGTATGAACCGCCTGCGCACATTCGACCCAGCATTGCTGATGCGGATTCTTAGTATCTCCTGCTTCACCATGCTGCAATATTTCCTGTCGATGGCTACCTGGTTCGTTTTCTTCGTAGCCGTAGAACGGTTGGGACAACGGGAACTGGCGATTGCCAATATCGTCCGGAGTATTTATGTCGTATTGCTGATTCCGGTCAACGCACTGGCTACGACTACCAACAGTCTTGTCAGCAATGCTATTGGTGCAGAAGGCATCCAGCACGTGATGCCGCTCATTAATAAAATTGCGCGTTTCTCCTTTTTCATCATGCTGGGGTTAGTAGCGGTATCGGCACTGTTTCCGCAATTCCTGCTCTCCATTTACACTAGTGAAGCTGCGCTCATTACGGAATCCGTACCCTCGGTATATGTAATTTGTTGCGCCATGCTTATCGCATCCGTAGCCAACGTGGTGTTTAACGGTATCTCCGGAACAGGAAATACACAGGCAGCCCTGTTGCTCGAAACGATTACAATTATCATCTACGGATCATACATCATTTTCATCGGAATGTGGCTGAAAGCACCGATCGAAATTTGCTTTACGATTGAGATTGTGTATTATAGCTTGCTGTTGATAACAAGTTATATTTATCTCAAAAAAGCAAAATGGCAGAATAAAAAGATATAAATACAAGAGATTTTTGTACATTTGCAAGCTCAAATAAAGAGTAGACGGAAAAGTCCCTCTTTCGGCCAAGTAAATTGTAATTAGTAATTCGTAATTAAATAACTATGTTCGATAATTTAAGTGAAAGACTAGAACGGTCATTCAAGATTCTGAAAGGTGAAGGCAAAATCACCGAAATCAACGTGGCGGAGACGCTGAAAGACGTACGTAAAGCACTTCTCGACGCCGACGTAAACTACAAGGTGGCAAAGAATTTCACGGATACAGTGAAAGAAAAAGCGCTTGGCCAGAACGTTCTTACGGCTGTGAAGCCAAGCCAATTGATGGTGAAAATCGTGCATGATGAACTTACACAATTGATGGGTGGAGAGACAGCCGAGATCAACATTGACGCCCGTCCGGCAGTTATCCTGATGTCAGGTTTGCAGGGTTCGGGCAAGACCACCTTCTCCGGTAAACTGGCACGAATGCTGAAAACCAAGAAGAACCGTAAGCCATTATTGGTGGCTTGTGACGTTTACCGTCCGGCAGCTATCGAACAGTTACGTGTATTGGCAGAACAGATTGAAGTACCGATGTACTGCGAACTGGACAGCAAGAATCCGGTAGAAATCGCACAACACGCCATTCAGGAAGCCAAAGCCAAAGGATACGACCTCGTTATCGTCGATACAGCCGGACGTCTGGCAGTAGACGAGCAGATGATGAACGAGATCGCCGCTATCAAAAAAGCAATCAACCCGGACGAAATTCTGTTCGTGGTAGACTCCATGACCGGTCAGGACGCTGTAAACACAGCTAAAGAATTCAATGAACGTCTGGACTTCAACGGTGTGGTACTGACCAAACTCGATGGTGATACCCGCGGTGGTGCGGCTCTTTCTATCCGTTCGGTAGTGAACAAACCGATTAAATTCGTAGGTACAGGTGAAAAGCTGGAAGCAATCGATCAGTTCCACCCTGCCCGTATGGCCGACCGTATTCTCGGTATGGGTGACATCGTTTCATTGGTAGAACGCGCACAGGAACAATACGATGAAGAAGAAGCCAAACGCTTACAGAAGAAAATTGCCAAAAACCAATTCGACTTCAACGACTTCCTTAGCCAGATTGCACAAATCAAGAAAATGGGTAATCTGAAAGACCTCGCTTCCATGATTCCGGGAGTAGGAAAAGCAATCAAAGATATTGATATTGACGACAATGCTTTCAAGAGCATCGAAGCCATCATTTATTCCATGACTCCGGCAGAACGTTCCAATCCGGAAATACTGAACGGTTCACGCCGTACGCGTATCGCCAAAGGTAGCGGAACGACTATCCAAGAAGTGAATCGCCTATTGAAACAGTTCGACCAGACACGCAAAATGATGAAAATGGTGACTAGCAGCAAAATGGGTAAGATGATGCCTAAGATGAAAAAGTAATCATTCTGTAGATCCAAATCTAATGATAAGTAAAAAGAGGAAGTTTCGGCTCCCTCTTTTTTTATCCCCCCCATCTCTTGACAAAAATTCCAATCCCTTTGGAGAGTTCAGTTATTTATTTTACTTTTGTCCATCACCAATAAATACTCTGA
>ERZ772818.2066-NODE-2066-length-16161-cov-7.311313_pt1 | contig 16161 bp, 12 predicted proteins | sample MGYA00580837_ERZ772818 | MGnify/ENA primary metagenome ERZ772818 (study PRJEB29015, sample SAMEA2737671) | human gut metagenome | biome: human gut; feature: human-associated habitat; material: faeces | place: China | collected 2012 ...
CATACCGTAGTAACTGAAACGTTCTGCCGTGCTCGTTGCGAAAATTAGGTAAAGGCCTTTCGGATGCCCTTTCAATGAACTCATGAAATTATGTGTTTAGTAGTTTATGGGGTGCAAAGGTACTAAAAAGTAGATTAAATGCCTCAAAAAAGAAGATTCTTATGGAATAGAAAAATACAGGATGGCATGCAAGAAGTCTCAGTTACCCACCTTATTAAGTTTTCAACAGTGTAAATAATCAAGTGGATATTCTCCTTAAATGTGGGTCAGTCGCCATTTATCCAAAAGTAAATTCAACATTCTCAATACTGGCATAGAGCATTCCTTCTTTTTTTCTAAGCAGGATTTTGTTTTCCCTTGCCAACCAGCCGATAGCAATCGCTACATCCTCGAACGTCAAACCTAACTCATGGCACAAAGTGAACATAGACTGTTCGCCCTTTTCATTTAAGATGCGCCATACTTTCCCGGCATTTGAGCCAATTCTTTTCTTTTCCATCATGCAAACTTTAGAAGATTAAACAATTTATATTTATAATCTAAACATTGTGAGCACAGGAGAATAACGTAAAGCACATTACTGCACTACAAAGATATCATTTTTTTCGAAAAAAGCAAATAATCAAGACATTAGCTGCTATTATTAGTTACATTCTAATCATTTATGCCGATCTCTGCTAAAAAATAGCACAAATAAAGAAACAGTTCAATTCTTTTTCATAAGTTTGCAGACGAGAACTAAACTAATATCATACATTTAAAACTTTAACTAGCATGACTACCAAAAAACTAACAGGAATACTTTCGTTATTCCTTTGTATTATTTGCCTCGTGAGCTGTAATGACAATGATGACAACTTTTCTCCAATCACTCTGGAATATGAAGATCCTCAAATTAAGTTCGACAACGAGAGCCGTTCTTACACACTGACTCCGTTCAGCAAAGAAACGACACCACTCTTTATCAAGGGTGGAGACGGAACTTACAAAGTGACCAATGAGAATGAGAAAGTGGTACAAGTAAACTACCACAACGGAAGTTTAACATTGAAGGCAAAGGAAATAGGACGCGCATCCATCAAGATAGAAGACAGCTCGAATAATATGTATATACTGTCTGTCGTTGTAAAATATCGTACTCTTACTCATAAGGCGTTTACAGCAAAAGTCATTGTGAAGGGAGACGAGCTTACATCTGAAGAACACATTGAATTAATGAACAAAGTGGGCAATTCATATCCGATTAATAAATATGTATTTACTTTTATGAATGCGGAAGACAGCAAAGGAACAGTAGATTTGTATTATTCAGATAATAACATGAAAACAGGCAACTTTGAAAAAGAACATATAGTGCTGAATGAAGAAAACGCCATTCCCATCAAAGGTGAATACAAATTGCGTGAGTATTACCGAATAACAATTAAGGAAGATAATGGCAAAGTTATTGATACTTTCTATATTACCAAGAACTTTCTGCAGTTCCTGGATACAAGAATGAATGCTCATCCGTTAATTCAGTACTGTTTTGTCAGAGATTTAACCGCACAGTACAAACAAGATTACCTTGCGCTGGAAAATGCATATCTGATTCAAATAGCAGAATGAGAACTACACTAATCTTCTTCTTTAGCAGAGTGAATAGAGTATTTATTATATGAGCAAACTCCCCATTAGATTTAGCAAAAAACAATAAGCTATTAGCTAATCAAGAATATGCCCATAGCATATTTATCACAATCACCTCTTCCACCCTTTTCCTGAACCTTCGATGAATAAGGCGATTGCGGGTGAAAGAGGTGAACCAGAGGAATATACAGTAGTAGAAACACGCATGGGAAGGTTAACAAACAGCCATGAATGTTCTCCGGAGAGAGTAAAAGTAAATGAGATAACAATGCTTGTTATACTGCGTTACAAGCATTGAAAGCCATCATAACAAGCATTGATATCTACCATAACAACCATTAATATCTGACTTCTCAACTATTAATAACTAACACATCAACTATTAATACCTGACAACTCAAGTATTAATACCTGAAGTTCCTTCCCAAAAAGCCGAAAACCAACCGGAATAAAGGATTAATTCAGAGTTTTTGTGTAAGTTTGTGCGTCGAAAACTAAAAGAATATCGCACAAGAACGAGCCTGTGGGCATCGGCCGCCTGGAGCGCTTTGTGGCCGACTGGCACCGCGAGAACGTGCACACCGCACCCGTCGTGCCGGAGTGGAACGGCCACAAGGTGGCCATCATCGGTGCAGGCCCTGCCGGCCTGACCGCTGCCGGCGACCTGGCCAAGCTGGGCTACAAGGTGACCGTGTACGAGGCCCTGCATGTGGCCGGCGGCGTGCTGATGTACGGCATCCCCGAGTTCCGTCTGCCCAAGGCCATCGTGCAGCAGGAGATCGACGGCCTGAAGAAGATGGGCGTGGATTTTGAGTGCAACATGGTCATCGGCAAGGTGCTGACCATCGACGAGCTGATGGGCGAGTACGGCTACGAGGCCGTGTTCGTGGGCTCCGGTGCCGGCCTGCCCCGGTTCATGGGCATCCCCGGCGAGAGCCTGAAGGGCGTGTACTCCGCCAACGAGTTCCTGACCCGTTCCAACCTGATGAAGGCTTACCTGCCCACCAGCAAGACCCCCATCCGCACCGGCAAGAAGGTCGCCGTCGTGGGCGGCGGCAACGTGGCCATGGATGCTGCCCGCAGCGCCATGCGTCTGGGTGCCGAGACCGTGTACATCGTCTACCGCCGCGGCATGGCCGAGCTGCCTGCCCGTAAGGAAGAGGTGGAGCACGCCGAGGAAGAGGGCATCATCTTCAAGACCCTGTGCAACCCCGTGGAGATCCACGCCAACGACGAAGGCTTCGTCAAGTCCATCACCTGCGTGGAGATGGAGCTGGGCGAGCCCGATGCTTCCGGCCGCCGCCGCCCCATCGAGAAGAAGGGCAGCGAGTTTGAGCTGGATGTGGACACCGTGATCATGAGCCTGGGCACCAGCCCCAACCCGCTGATCCGCTCCACCACCCCCGGCCTGGAGACCAACAAGCACGGCTGCATCGTCACCGACGGCGACGACGGCAAGACCAGCCGTGACGGCGTGTACGCCGGCGGCGATGCCGTGACCGGTGCCGCTACCGTCATCAAGGCCATGGGCGCCGGCAAGGCAGCCGCCAAGGCCATCCACGAGTACATCCAGAACAAGTAATTGCTGCCGCAAGGCAGTCCCCTCCCCTGTTTCCTTCGGGAAACGGGGGATTTTTTTGTGCCATTCCGGAGGGCTGCAATAACAAGGCGAAGGTTTTGTTCCAACTATAGCAAACCAACTTTTTAATGCGACTGCAACAACGTTGGTTTGCATATCGCAGATATGCTGTTACGGTTACGCTAATTTCTAGCCTTGCGATAAAAAAAGCAGAACCTCCTGCGAAGTTCTGCCTTTTTGTGATGGCATATTTGCTCTGTTTTGTCAAATGATCACAGTTTAAAACGGGAATCTCACTGATAGCCATGACAGACGGTGCTGGAACCAAGCGGGACATCATAGCAATCTCCGTGCCAGGGGTCTTCGGGATAAGTGCACGATAAGCAAACGTCACATACACGAAGGTTCAGCGGGCTGACATAATCTTCCCCATAGAGATAGTGGATACACTTCTGTGCACGCATGCTCCCTTTTTGCACTTCAGAACTTGCAAGTGTTACCTTCAGATCGGTTCCTCCGCAAATAGGGCACTGTGTGGTCTGCGGTGTCAAAGAAAGCTTTTCCAATTCTTCCTGCGGGGTAAGGGAGGTGTTCTTTTTTACGGATTCCGGTGTTGCCTGGACGGTTTCCGGTGCAGAACTGGCCGGAATCTCTCTGGTTTCTGTCCGACTGCAGCCGCACAGAAGCAACATCAGAGAAACAAGCAGGCATATAGCCAGTTGTATGCCTAAGCGAAGTTGTTTCATGGTCAAGCCTCCTTTTTTGAATAGAATAAAAATGGTGGTCACCCTGTACTTAACGTAGCAGAGCTGATCATATCTGTCAATATATTGTTCTACAAATAGTACTTACAACAAATAAGTTCGTAGCTATAACCAAAATGCCAACACCGGAATTGGAGAAAATGCCGTGGGAGCCTCTGAAAATTTATAGCAAACCAACTTTTTTAATGCAACAGCAACCGCGTTGGTTTGCATATCACAGATATGCTGTTACATCTGCGCTTTTTTAGCCTTGCGATAAAGCGCTGTGCGGCCGAGATCGTTCTGTTTGCTCTTCTTTTAAACTAACCGGCACACTTCCCCTGTTTCTTTCGGGAAACGGGGGATTTTTTTGCGCTCATCGTCCGGAGCTTGTCGGGGCGAGGCCCCTCCATCTTGCTGGCGCAAGACCGCTCTGTCGCTTAAAAGCCCCACTGGGGCTTTCATTGCTCCGCTGCACTTCGCAAACGCGAATCTGGGGCGATTCATTTACTTTTGTGATGGTTTTATGATATAATGAACTTAACTTTATAAGGTGCTGCACCGCCTGCGGGCTGCGGCACCGCTTTTGGAGGGAACTGCCCATGCACCCGCTGCTCATTCTGGTACTGGTCTTTGATCTGCTCATCGCCGTGTCCTCGGTGCTGAACCTTGTGAATATGATGCGCGTCAACCTGATGGTGGAGGAGCGCAGGGCCGAGGCTCTGACCGTGCAGCGGGTACGGGTGCAGAAGGCCGCCGCCGGGAAGGGCGGCATCCTGGCTTCCTGGTACGGCGTGTACGCCTGCCCGGCCAAGGACGGCACCGGCGAGTTCACCTCTTCAAATCCCTATGGCAGCGAGGCCGCCGTGCCCGCTTCCACCACCGTGGTGCCCCTCAAGTCCTCCGGTGTGCTGGAGCAGTGCGACATCGCCGCCCACCTGCGCCGCCGCCTTGTCCCGCTGTGGATCACGGCGGCCGCATTCTCGGCTCTGCTGGCGGCTTTCGTCCGCCTCTGAGCAGGCTCTTTTCCCCTTCTCGTCTTTTCGGCACACGGCTTTTCCCCGGCGGCCCTCTGACCCACAGGCTGCCGGGGCGCGGTACGATGCCGGGAAAATATAAGTATAAAGGAAGGCAATTATGGAACTACTAAAACTACTCGGCATTGTCATCGTCATCGCTGGCTTTGCACTGAAGCTGGACTCCATTCTGGTCATTCTGGTGGCAGCCGTTGTGACTGCACTGGTTGGCGGTCTGGGCCCGGTCACCCTGCTGGAAACGCTGGGCAGCACCTTTGTGGCAAACCGCAGCATGGCCATCTTCATCATCGTGATGCTGGTCACCGGCACGCTGGAGCGCAACGGCCTGCGTGAAGCAGCCGCTGCCCTGATCGGCAAGTTCAAGGGTGCCACCTCCGGCCTGGTCATCGGCATCTACGGCGTGATGCGCTCGGTCTTTGCAGCCTTCAACGTGGGCTTTGGCGGCGTGGCCGGTTTCGTGCGCCCCGTCATCATGCCCATGGCCGAAGGTGCCATTGTGGCACAGGGCTATGAGCCCAATGAGGAGCATGTCGAGGAGCTGAAGGGTATGGCTTCCGGCATGGAGAACATCACCTGGTTCTTCGGTCAGGTCCTGTTCGTGGGCGGCTCCGGCGGCCTGCTGGTGCAGAGCACTTTGGCCGGCCTGGGCATCGAGGTGGAGCTGGCCCAGCTGGCTGCCATCGAGATCCCCGTGTGCATCATTGCCACTGTGGTCGCCATCGTATTCTATGTGATCAAGGATCGCAAGATGATCCAGAAGTACTATAAGTAAGGGAGGACAGAAGAATGAGCTTTTTTATGAGTGCTGATTACAGCCTGTCCACCAAGGTGATGGAGATCATCTACTTTATCATCGGCCTGCTGTGCATCTACTGCGGTGTGAAGAACCTGAAGGATAAGGAGAACCCGGAACCCGTGGGCACCTTTATCTTCTGGGCCGTGCTGGGCGTCGTGCTTGCCCTGGGCCGCTGGCTGCCCTCTCTGGTGAGCGGCATCCTGGTGGTGGTGATGTGCATCCCCGCCATCCTCAAGAAGGTCAAGAAGGGCGCTGTCTCTGCTGCCACCAAGGCCGAGACCGAGGCTACCTATGAGAAGATCGGCATGAAGATCTTTGTCCCCACCCTGAGCATCGGCATGCTGGCCGTCATCTGCGCCATCACCGGCATGGGCATCGGCCTGTCCGCCCTGAACGGCGTGGCTCTGGGCGTTCTCGTGGCCATCATCCTGCTGATGATCATGAACCGCGACAACAAGCCCTCCACCTTCCTGAATGATTCCGAGCGCATGCTGTCCACCGTGGGCCCCCTGTCCATGCTGCCCATGCTGCTGGCCTGCCTTGGCTCCGTCTTCACCGCTGCCGGTGTCGGCGATGTGATCTCTGACCTGGTCAGCCACATCATCCCCGAGGGCAATGTGAACGCCGGTATCGTGGTGTACGCCATCGGCATGATGCTGTTCACCATGATCATGGGCAACGCCTACGCCGCTATCACCGTGATGACCGTGGGCATCGGCTACCCGTTCGTGCTGGCCCACGGCGCAAACCCGGTGGTCATCGGCATGTTGGCTTTGACCTGCGGCTTCTGCGGCACCCTGTGCACCCCCATGGCTGCAAACTTCAACACCGTGCCCGTGGCACTGCTGGATATGAAGAAGCCCATGGGCGTCATCAAGAATCAGGTTCCTGTCGCCATCATCATGATGGTGGTCCAGATCGTGATGATGATCCTCCTGAAGTGATTTTTTTGTTAGATCGAGTGATTCAATGGAACAAGCAATTCAGCACGGAGCCGATATCATTATTCGCGACTGGGTCCGGCTCCGTGCAGGCGAACGCATCCTGATCGTATCCAGCCAGAAGTATGCTGTCGAGGTGGCGGCCATGCAGCAAGCCGCACAGGCGGTGGGCAGCGTGGCGGATGTGTTGATGCTGGACGACCTGCACGAGCAGGTGGGCCAGTATTTCGATGACCGCGAGGACGCCTTTGACCCCTACAACGCCGTGATCGGTGCTGCCGAGTATTCCCTCATCACCACACGGGCCGTCAAGCGGGTCATCGCCCGCCGCAACCGGTTTTTGTCGCTGCCGCTGAGCACCAGCAACGGGCAGTCACTGCTGAGCTACGACTTCCTGAACATGAGCCTGCCCAAAAGCAGGATCATGGCCAGCATCATCATGGCCTGCTACCAGAACGCCCGACACATCCATGTGACCACGGAGCTTGGCACGAACCTGGATTTCAACATCGAGGGGCGTGTGCCCGGCTTCTTCAACGGCTGCTGCCACGACGGCAAGGGTCTTTCCTCTGCCAGCGTGGAAGTGTATGTGGCACCGGTGGAGAGCGACACCAACGGCATCCTGATCCTGGACGGCTCCATGGGCTATATCGGCATCGTGGACAGCCCCGTGCGGGTGGAGCTGCGCGGCGGCCGCATCGTGGAGATCGAGGACAATGCCAGCGGCAGGCGGCTCAAGCAGTTTCTGGCCCGCTTCCACGACCCGGAGAACATGGTGGTGGCGGCGGAGTTTGGCATCGGGCTCAACACCCACTCCCGCTGTGCAGGCAACTGCTACATCGAGGACGAATCCACCTATGGCACCTTCCATATCGGGTTCGGGCGCAACATTGCGCTGGGCGGTGTGCAGGATGCTTCCGGCCATTACGATCTGGTCACCCACGCTCCCTGCATCTATGTGGACAACCGCATGATCATGGATCACGGACAGCTCACCGTTCTGGAGCCGTCCATTTATATCTGAGAATCGAGGCTTTTTACTATGAAGATTCTGCTCACTGGTTTCGACCCCTTTGGCGGCGAGACCGTCAACCCCGCTTTTGAGGCGGTAAAGCTGTTGCCCGACACCATCGCCGGTGCCGAGATCGTCAAGCAGGAAGTGCCCACCGAGTTCATCCGTGCCGGTGAGGTGCTGGAAGCTGCCATTCAGGCAAACCAGCCCGATGTGGTCATCTGCATCGGTCAGGCCGGCGGCCGCTCCGCCATCACCCCGGAAAAGGTGGCCATCAACCTGATGGACGGCCGCATCGCCGACAACGCCGGTTATCAGCCCATCGACGTGACCATCCAGCAGGACGGCGAGACCGCCTACTTCACTTCTCTGCCCGTGAAGGCCATGGTGCAGAGCATCAAGGATGCAGGCATCCCCTCCGCCCTGTCCTACACTGCAGGCTCCTATGTGTGCAACTACCTGATGTACACCCTGCTGTACCTCATCGACAAGAAGTACCCCAACATCCGGGGCGGCTTCATCCATGTGCCTTACGCCATGGAGCAGGTGGTCAACAAGCCCCTGGGCACCCCCAGCATGGACCTGCACCAGATCGCCCGCGGCCTGGAGAAGGCCGTGGAGGCCGTTGTGAAGAACGACGCCGACCCGGCTGTGAACATGGGCACCACCCACTGAGCACCCCCGCAGAGCCCTTCAAGGCACCCGCTGTGCATCCGCATGGCGGGTGCTTTTTTTGTGGACGCTGGCGCGACAGTTCCCTGTACGCTTGCGGGAAACCGGAACAGAACGATTTAAAATGGCTCCGCGTGCGCTGCGCCATAATTAGAGGAAATATTATTTTTTATTGCAACTCCGGAAAATCTGCGGATTTTCCGGAGTTGCCTTTTCACCAGAGGGGTCATGGCGGGGAGTGGCATCTGATACCGGAATGACATCGCACCGGGAGGGACGTTACGGGATTCCTTTCCGCAAAACGCGAGTTCTCCTTCTGCGCTTTGGCCGCAGGCCAACACCAGCCGATGCCACTTCCCGTAACGACCCTTCCCGTGAAAAAGCAAATCCGGCGGGGCCGCAGCCCTGCCGGATTTGCAAAATCTAAAATAATTCTTCTGCTATTTATGCCCAGAGCAACGCGGAGGGCATTCTAAATCGTTTGCCTTCCAGAGAACAGGCCACTTTCCTTAACGCCCATCCGTGAAAAAGCAAGCCCGGAAAATCCGCAGATTTTCCGGGATTGCATATCTTTAAAAATAATTTTCCGCTGATATTGCCAGAGCAAAGCGGAGGCAATTCCAAATCGTCCTGCTTACTCCGTGATCCGCCCTGCCGCGCTGGTCTCCAAGACCGGGTAACCGGTGCGGGTGCAGCGCACGGCACAGCGGGCGCGGCCTCCGGTGGTGCAGGTGAACAGGGTCAGGTCCCAGGCGTCCTCGTCGCTGGCCGTGATCATCTTGTCGATGTCGGTGGGCTGGATGGTCTCCACGTTGGACACCTCATAGCTCCAGCGCTGGCCGTCCATGTCGGTAAAGTACACCTCGCTGCCCAGGGCCAGCCACTTGATGGGGCTGAAATGCTTGGCGTAGTTGTGGGCGCAGACCACCATGTTGTCGGCGTAGGTGGAGCCGGAGTAGCGGCCCGGGGCCACCTTGAGGCCCGCATAGCTCCACTCGCTCATCACGGGCAGTTCCAACCCGATGGACGGGACGGACAGATAGCCGATGTAGCCCCAGCCGTCGATGTCGGTGACGGTCATCTCCTGCTCCGGGTCCAGCTCCGGCTGGACCACCGGCTCTTCGTCCTTCGTCTTGTCCTCCATGGTCTCGGTCAGGGTCTCTTCCAGCTTGCCCAGGGCGTCCTGCGAAGCCTTGTCGGCGCGGTTGGCGTCCCACTGGTTATAGCCCAGCAGGGCCAGCGCGCCCAGAATGAGCAGGATGCCCACGATCATGCAGGCGCGGCCGATCTTCTGCTTTGTGTTCATGCCAGCGTCTCCTTCCGGTCCAGCACCCAGCCGACGGCAAACAGCAGCACGCCGCTGCAGGCCATGAACGGGATGGGCCAGTTCAGCTGGCCGCTCTGGGGCAGTGCATTGCCGTCCGGGCGGCCCGGAGCCACCGGGTTGTCCGGGTTGCCGGGGTTCACCGGGTTATCCGGCGTACCGGGCGACACCGGGCGGTTGGGGTCGTTGGGATCGACCGGCATGTCCGGGTTGTCCGGCTCATCCGGGGTGCCGGGCTGGGTGGGCTTCTCCGGCTCGGACGGTTTGCCCGGTTCCGAAGGCGTGCTGGGAGTTTCCGGTTCGGGCGGGGTCACCTCCTGCGTGGGCGCGCCCACCTTGGGGGTGGCGTCCACGGTGTAGAGCCAGCCGCTTTCGTCCGCCATGGGCAGCGACATCAGGAAGGAATTGATGGCCTCGTAGCCCTTGGAGTTCTCGGTCTGCACCACGAGGTACAGGCCCAGCGGCAGCGCGTCAAAGGAGACGATGCCCTGCTCGCTGATCTTATGGGTGGTGCCGGCGGCGCGGGCGGGCAGCTTGGCTTCCAGCCTGGAAGCCAGCGTGCTGTCCGTCAGGTCGCCCAGCGCGATGCCGCAGCCCGTAAAGTCGGCGGTGTACACAAAGTGCAGGTCGCCGTTGGTGCGGGCCACGTCCGCCACCTTGTACATGGTGAGTGCGCCGCCCCGCAGGGGGACGTCGTTCTGGTGGTCGTACAGGGTCACGTCCATGCTGCCGGTGCGGCTCAGGTCGATGTTGGCGCTGGCCGCGGGGGCTGCCAGCGCGGGCAGTGCACAGCACACGGCCATGCACAGCGCCAGCAGAAGAGCGGCAAACCGGTTGTTTTTGTTTTGTTTCATGGCTGCTCACTCCTCCTCGTTCTGTTTCCGTTTGCGGACCAGCAGCAGGGCTGCTGCAGCGGCCAGTGCGCCGCCCAGCACCCCGAAGGGTGCCGTGCCCATGCCGCCGGTGGACGGCAGCTCGTAGCCGGTGTAAACGTAGTTCTGCACCGTGATATTGCCGGTCTGCACGCCGTTGTTGGAGATGTACACGTTCCAGTTGCCGGTGGTCGTTTCCTCCACCAGGTAGTGGTACGCATTGCCGTTCTTGTCCGTCAGGGGCAGCTTGTCCCCCGACTCGGACCAGGTCCAGTTGTTACCTGCGGTCAGGTCGGCTTCGGCAAACAACGTTCTGTCCTTGTCATTGTCGGTGTACTGCCAGACCTTGATGTGGATGCTGTCCACCGCCGGTTCCACCGGCTGGCGGGTATCGGCATCCAGCCAGAGCTTGCTGACGGTCAGGTTGCTGTAGCGGTTGGTATACTGGGCCGTGGTGGTCTGGGCGGCACTGCCCACCTGGACATCTTCAAACTGGATGATTTTTTCTCCATCCATCGCCGTCCCCTTGCCCGTAGCGGTATCAAAAGCCGTCTGGGGGGTCTCGTTGCTCTTGTGGAACAGCACATAGTGGGGGGTCTCGTCCTTCTGGTAGTTCTGGGGTGCTTTGGTCTCCACGATCTTATACAGCAGATCCGGCTTCAGGGTCTGTTCGCTGCCGTTTTCCAGCACCGTCAGGCTCACCTGGCCATTTTCGCCGGTGGTGACAACGCCCTTATCGCCGCCGTTCCAGCGCTGCCATGCCTGGGTTTTCAGGTCATACTGCCAGATGGTAAACTCTGCCCCCGGCAATGCCACGCCGGAGTAATCGTCCACCTTGTGGAGCAGGAACTGTCCGGTGGAGGCCGTGGCGGCAGATGCATAGGTAAACTTGATGGAATCCGATTCGGTGGAGTCCCCATTGCCCAGCTTGACGGTGTTGTCCACGTTGTAATCCTCAGCAGCACTGCCCTGCTTTACATCACATTGGTACACCAGGATCATGGCGGCCTGGTTGGGGATCACCATGTGGAGCCAACCCTCGTCATCTGCCGGCAGCACCTGATACAGGTTGCGAGGCACTTCATCCCCTCGGGTCACGGTGTTGGTGGTTTCGTCATACTGGAAGTAATACAGCTTTACAGACTCCGGGTCTCCCCGGACAATGGCACCGTTCTGGGCCTTTACGTCGTCCCACAGCTCAATGGTCGGGGCCTTGTTGGCTTCCACCGACAGGTCCTTCCGGGCCGGGTTCACCACCACCTGGTACTCGATGCGGTCGGTTTTGCCCTCCACCAGCTTTCCGGTCTTTTTCAGGGGGTCCACAGTCTTTTCCACCGTGGTGTGGAGGGTCTCGGTCAGCTCGCCCCACTGGGCCGTGTTGGTGTAGATCACCTGGCCCACCGAGGGGTTCTTCCAGCGGGGATCGTCGTCCACGCTCACCTTGTACAGAATGCGGAACTTGTGTTGTTTGTTCTTGCTCCGGTTGTAGTCGCGGATGGTAATGGTCAGCTGCCGGGTGGCTTTCTCGTAGGCCACCGTGGCAGCGGCACCCTTCAACTCGCTGACCTTATCCGGGGCCCCTTTGTCCATGCCGATCGTTACCCAGTCGGTCTTGAACTCGGTGTTTTCCGGCAGGGTATCGGTGATGACGATGTCGGCATCATCCTCGGCAGCGGTCTGCACCACCAGCTGATAGTGGAGGTTTTTGCCGTCGAGTTTACTGTACTGGTAGGTCTGGTCTCCGCTTTGGTAACCAGATTCGTCCTGATCGCTGTTCGCCGACACCCGTTTTTCAAAGCTCTTGTAACTGTGGTAGGTGTCCTCTGCCGTAGCACTCTGAGAGCTGCCTTGGATGCTGACGCTGTTTTTGTAGGTCCATTTTTCTCCGGTGGGCACATTGCTCTGATCCTCGTGGGTAGGGAGGTCCTTTACCTCCACACGCCGCACCGGGTTGCCATCTGCCTTGTCTATCTGGATGGTAAAGCTCCGCACCCGGGTGGAGGGGTCGTTGGCAGTCACCGTGCCGCCGGTGCCGTTAGCACCGCTGTAGTAGGTGACGGCAATGACCCCGGCGGCCTTAGCATCAGCATAGTTCATGGTGCCGCCGTCGTGGAGGGTCAGGGTCAGGCCGTTTTCCAAAGCCTTCTCCAGCTCTGCGGCGTAGGCGTAGTGGGTGTCACTCTGGGTCTGGCCGCTTTCGTTCACAGCGTCCTTGAGGGTCTCCACCAGGGTAAAGCTGCTTTCGCCAGCTGCATTGGCGGCAGAGATATCCCATTTTGCCAGGCCCTTGCTGCTGCTGGACAGCTCCTTGCTCAGGGTCCAAGCCCCCTGCCCGATGTTCACGGTAGCCGAGGCCTCAAAGGTGTGTTTGCTCTTGGTCTCGATCTGTGCTGTGTTGGTCACCGAGCCGCCACCCAGGGGGGTGGTGGTCTCAAAGGTGATCTTCAGCTCTGTTCCACTATAGTTCTTCGGGATGGTATAGCCCTTTTGCAGAAATTCCTCTGCCGATATCGTATCGTCGCCTACCTTTACATCCCCTACAATTTTCACACTGTCTGGCAAGGCATCTGTGATCCTGCAGCCCTGCAGCATATAGGACCCCAGCTTGGTCCCCAGAAAAGAATGCGGTATCTTTACAGTGATCGTCCACTGGATGCGGCCTGTTTTGGGGTCGTACTCGCCTTTCTTCTCAATGCGAGGGGTTTTACATGTGTAGTATGCTTCAGCCTTCTTTTCCTCCTGGGAGCCTGCCTGCGCTGTTGCCGTATTGAAGATCATACCGACACCGTCGGGCATTTCGTCAAAGTCCGCATAGTTCCGCTGAACGTCATAGTACCAGATGTACTTTTCTTCAATCCCCAATGCTTCCAGGTCCTTAATGACCACCTGGGGGTTGCCGTTGCTGTCCTCCTGGATCTTGCAGTCGGGGAACGGCAGGATCTCCGTTCGTTTACCCGAAGCGTCCTCCTTGTAAAGTTTAAAGGAGTTTTTCAGGTAGGTGCCGCCCTTCAGGTAATCACCAGCACTGATTCCACTCTGATTCGTGTTCAGGGTATCCGTAAGGGTCACCGGGTCTTTGGTACCGTTGGTGGTCTCCACCGTCACCATATAATGGTTTATGAAGGTGCCACTTTCCGGATGATTTTCAAAGGCACTCCAATAGCCGGTGTACCCTTTACTGATCTTTATATCTGCCGTTTTCTTCTTGATGGTCAGAGTAAAGCCATTTTCAAAGGTGATGGTTTTGTTATTCTCAAAATCATCTGCCCATACTTTCTGAGAGAACTGGAAGGTTCCGGTAAACTCCCGGTTGCCGTTGGCATCCAAACCGGTGAACTTATCACTTTTGTCAAAGGTCAGCTTTGCCAGGCCGTCGGTGTCGATGGTATAGGTGCCAATGACCTTGTTGTTGTCGGTCTCGTCCTTGATATTGCCGGAGGTGGGCTGCTTGGGCTTCATGGCATCCGGCAGCTGGTAGCACAGGGTCGGCCGGTCCGGCGTCAGGGTGCCTGGAAGCAGCTTGTAGGTCACGGTGACCTGCACGTTGGTACCGCTTTCCACTTCATTCCCCATCAGGGTCTCCCAGGAGCCATTGACCTTCTTCTCGAACGCTATCTTAGTGATCCAGGTGGGGTCCAGCATCACCTCCGTATCGGCAGTTTCTGCCAGCAGGGCCGGGGCATCGGGGTCCTGCTGCCGGGCCTCGCCGACCCATTCCACCGTGGCACCAAAGCCATCCTCATCTTCCAGCAGCGCATAGCTGCCGTCCAGCTCCTCCTGGGAGCCTGCCGGGTCCTCCGGGGCCACAGCGGTGGTCTCGGCGGCATAGGCGCCGGTCACCGAGATGACACTGGTCACGTCGGACATGGCAGCGGACACCTCGGCCACCTTGCCGTCCACGTTGCCGGAGATCACGGTCAGGGTCCCGGCGTCGGGGTCCACGGCGGACACGACGCCCACCGTCTCGGTGGTCACGGTGCGGGTGTCCACCTGCGGCTCGGAAGCCGTGAGCTGGGCGGCGGTGTCGGGGTCCTCGTCCAGGTCCAGCAGGGCGATGCCATAGGAGCTCTCGTCCACGGCCACCTGCTCGGTGGTGAGGGTGTTGTAGATGACGATATCGCCGGGCCTTGCGGTGGAGCCGTCGGCGTCGGTGAGCCACTGAGAGCCGCGCAGGTCACTGTGCAGGGCCATCACGCCCGCACGCTGGGGCACCACCGTCTGGGGCACACCCGCAAAGTGCAGGCAGTAGGACAGGAACATCACGTCCCAGGCGCCGTAGGGGTTGCCGTACCAGGCACCATAGCGGGAGTAGCCGCGCAGCACCTGCTGGTCCTCCACATCCAGCTTGAAGTTCTTGTCGCTCTGCTGGTAGTCCAGCTGGGACTTTGCCACGGTGAGCAGGTCCTCGGCCCAGTTGCCGTTCAGGGCCACGTTGGCCGCGGCCTGCCATTCCTCGGCAGTCTCCACGTCGGCCTGGGTATCGGCCAGGCACTCCACGGTGTGGTGGTGCTCCGGGATGGTGCACACCAGCTCCTCGGTGTAGCAGGCGTCGGTGTGGTGATGCAGCACCGGCTCGTCCGGGGTGGTCTCGGCCGGCTCAGGGGGCAAGTCCACCACAGGGCGGCTGGCAGGCATTTCCTGATAGGCGGGGTTGGGTTCCTCCACCAGTTCGCCTTCGTCCAGGCCGCACACCAGCTCATACTCGGTGGTGTAGCAGCTGTCGTCGTGGATATGCTCGAACTCGCCGCAGATGAGCGCACCGTACTCGTCAAAGCAGTCGTCGGTGTGCTCGTGCTCTTCCTGATAGCAGGTCAGCACCCGGTGCTCCTCGTAGCAGGCATCGGTGTGCTCATGGGGCACCCAGATGGTCTCCGGCTCGGTCTGCACCGGCTCTTCCGGCTCTTCCGGCTCGGCCGCGCTGTAGGCGGACACCAGATCGGCGCTGCTGTCCGAAGAGGTGACGGGCGTTTCCGGCTCGCCCTCCTCGTAACCGCAGGTGAGCACTTTTTCGTAGCAGGCCGCCGTGTGCTGGTGCTCCTCGTAGCCGCAGTGGTAGTCGGCAGTCATGGTGATGCCCACCCCATGGAGCTGCCAGTTGACGAACAGGGTGGTGAGCAGGGCCAGCACCAGCATCATGGCCACATAGCGCCGGGCCTGTACATGCTGCCTGCGGAACCGCTCGATCAACCCGTTGATGATATCCTTCATAGTAAACACGTCCTCTTGGTTCGCTCTGTGCCCTGGCAGCCGCACACCGCTGCAGGCCCACAGAAGAGTCAGTTCATCGTTTGTGCAACAAAAGCGTCACAAAATTTTCGATACACTGTCATTATACCATTTTAGGGCGTTCGTTTCAACTCAGGGGCGTGCTTTTCCGGCAAAAGAGTGCACACGATGCGCACCATGCAAGGGGTCAGGGGCAGCCACAGCACCGTGCAGCCCAGATTGAACAGGGTGTGGGCGTTGGCGATCTGCCGGGCCAGCACGGCGCTCTCCGGCCCGTGGGGCGAGACCAGCCGCACCAGCGCGGTGAACTGGGGCAGCAGCAGCCAGCAC
>ERZ772818.2067-NODE-2067-length-16145-cov-4.128900_pt1 | contig 16145 bp, 11 predicted proteins | sample MGYA00580837_ERZ772818 | MGnify/ENA primary metagenome ERZ772818 (study PRJEB29015, sample SAMEA2737671) | human gut metagenome | biome: human gut; feature: human-associated habitat; material: faeces | place: China | collected 2012 ...
GTCCGGTAAAAGGAATTCTGGAGTACATGTTGGATGAAATTCAAAAAGAAATGCTCAGTTACAACAATATGATTTCTCCACCATATTTTCCCAAAGTGATTCCGCTAGAAGTTGATGGAAAATGGATTCTTGTTATTGTGGCGAGAACCGGACAGCAGCGTCCTTACAAATCACCAGAACATGTTACCGGTAAAAAAGACAAGAAGTATAATTATTATATTCGTTATCTAACCAGTTCTGTTAAGGCAAATGCTGAGCAGGAAAGGGAATTGATTAATATGTCAGACCAGACTCCTTATGATTGCAGAGCGAATCATAAGGCTATTTTTGATGACATTTCACCTGTCCTTTTGGAAGATCATTTGAGAAAAACAGGTAGTAGACTGGCAAAACAGGTTAAGGAACGAGGCGTAGAGGAGATATTAGAAGATATGCAATTGCTGGTAGGACCGCCGGAACTACGTTATATTCAAAATGTAGCAATCATGATGTTTTGTGAGCATCCGGACCGGTTTTTCCCATACACTTATGTTCAGATGACGTCATTTCCGCAGGGAAGTGTAGAAAATCCAAGTGTTAGTGAGGATTTTCCTAATATCACAGGCTCCGTACCACAGATGATTCAGGCAACAATGGAACGATTTAGAAATCTTTTTATACGAGAAAAAGTAATCAAGGTTCCAAATCAGATGGAGGCTTTGAGGATTAAGAATTATCCGTATCAGGCAATTGAGGAGGCTGTTGTTAATGCTTTTTACCATAGAGATTATATGTCTTGTGAGCCGGTAACAGTAGAGATAGAGCCGGATTGCATTAATATTATGAATTTCCCGGGAATTGACCGATCCATTTCCGAAAAGACGATAGCAGAAGGTAAGAGATTCGTTTCAAGATACTATCGTAATAGAAGACTGGGGGAATTTTTGAAAGAATTGGACTTGTCAGAAGGTCATTCTTCTGGTATTCCGACAATACAAGAAGAATTGGAAAAGAACGGTTCTCCACGAGCGGAATTCTTTACAGATGAAGATAGACGAGCTATGAGGATTAGGATTCCGATTCATCCAGCGTTTTTGGAGGAAAATAATGGGGTAATAGAAAATACTGAAAAAGCGACGAAAAAAATGACTAAAAAGATGAAACAATATTCTTTGATCTTAAATTTTATGGCAGATGGAGAATGGCATAAAACATCGGAAATCACTGAAATTCTTGGACTTAAAGACACGAGAACAAAGGAGTTATTAAAGGAATTGGTTTCGTTGGATAAGCTTGTGGATAACGGAAAAACAAAAGGGAAGCAGTATAGATTAAAATAATTCGTCGCTGAAAAAGCGACGAAAAAAGCGACGAATTATAGTCACAGCGACTGTGAATTTTAACCTTGTGCTATTTAGATATTAACACTAGAAAATTAAGAAATGAAGGGGAAGTTAATGAAGAAAACAAAAAGAAGACATGTAATAGTTGCCAATTTTATAAAGTTTTTTCGGGATTGTGTTTATGAGGTAAAGAACGCTGTTATGCGATGTGCAGATAAGTTGCAACTTAATGTCAATAATACACAAAATTATGGTTATGTTGATTTAGCTCCAACAGATGATGCGGATAACATATCTGAATACTTGAGGGCGTTGGAGTGGGCATTAAATGATAAAAACATTACCAACATAGCTCTTGCAGGGCCTTATGGGGCTGGCAAAAGCAGTATTATAGAGACATTTCTTAGAATCCATCCAAGTATTAAGTATATTAATGTTTCTCTTGCTATGTTTAGAAAGAATGACCAAGACACAATAGAGTTTAAAGGTACTGAAGACACGGCAAAGCCAGAAAGTAATCAAAATATGACAGAGGATACGGCAGGAGAGAATTTTGAAAAACAATTAGAGGAGGGTATTCTCAAGCAACTGTTTTATAAAGTTCATTATTCAAGAATTCCCCAGAGTAGGTATCGAAAACTTCATAAAGTTTCATTAGGCATAAGCCTTATGCATGTGATGTTCACCTTAGTATTAATAATAGGACTGATGTTTTTTCTTGCACCAGGGAAACTAGAGGAGTTAAAAAATGCATATTTCAATATGATGTCTATATTGTTTGGAAAGAGAGAACTCTATTATGTGTTATTTACTGGTGTAATGGGAATGGTTATAATAGCAATTATGACTGTCCTGTTTAGATGGATAAATACAAAGTGGAGATCTATAGAGATTAATATTGCAGACAAGGCTGTTATAAAGGCAGATGAGAAAGATGAGGCATTATCTTTAAATAAAAATATGGATGAAATTGTATATTTTTTTGAAGAGACCGAGTATCGTTTCATATTTTTTGAAGACCTTGATCGGTTAGAAAATCCTGCAATTTTTATACATCTTCGTGAGTTGAATACACTTTTAAATAATTGTGATGGAATCAAAGGGCGTATTGTATTTATTTATGCGGTAAAAGATGATATATTCACAGATGCAGATAGAACAAAGTTTTTTGAATTTATAATACCGGTTATTCCTGTTATAAATGCGACAAACTCTGGCGAAATATTATTGCAAAAACTTGATATGTCAAAGGATAAAGGAATTACGCACGAAATATTCCAGGAATTTGTATTAGATGTTGCGCCTTTTATTGAAGATATGCGAATACTCCAAAATATATATAATGAATTTATAATATATAAAGAAACAATTTGTATAGAACAAGACCTTAAGCTATCGGATGAAGAAATGTTTGCGTTAATTATATTTAAGAACTTATTCCCAAAAGAATTTGCAGATCTTCAAATGGAGTGTGGAGTTGTTAAGCAAGCCTTCATAGACAAAGATGCCTATATTGAAAAACAATGTTTTGAATGGGAAAATAAAGTAAAACAGTTAACAACAAAATTAGAAAAATACAATGATGATTGCTTTAAACAGCTGAAGGAAATTAAAGCAGCTATGTTATGTGCCCTTGCTAATTGGAAAGGAACTGCTCAGAATGTGAATAATGGATATTATGAAAATTATCGTGCAATTGATATAATGCGTGATGATTATGATATGTCATTATTGAAAAAAATAAAGTCTGCAAGAGTTGAATATCAAACATGGAATAATAGTAATTCGTCCAGAACTGAAAATGATTTTCAAGTAACCATCAAACCATATTGTGAGAGGATTGACAATCTTAAATGGGTACAACAAAAGGGTATTGTTGCAATAAAAAAAGAAATTGAAGAGTTGAAAAGTAAGATACATGAACTTTCTAGCTGGTCCCTTAAAAAGCTTTTAGCAGAATTTGATATTGAGGAAGTGTTATCAAATAAAGTTATGGAAAATAAACTTCTTATTTTTATGTTGCGAAGAGGCTATATTAATGAGAAGTATGCAAATTATATTAATTATTTTAAAGGAACCAGTATTACGAAAGAGGATATGAACTTCATATTGGCAGTAAAGAATATGGAAAAGTTGCCATATAATTACAATTTAACTAAAGTTGGGATGGTGATACAACGGTTACAGGTCTATGAATTTGAGCAAAGAAGTATTTTTAATTATACTCTTTTGGAGAAGTTGTTGTCAGACGATACGAATATTGAAAAACGTAATGCATTCCTATCTCAGTTATCAGATGAGAAAGAAGATAGTTGGAATTTTCTGGACGATTTTATGGAGAAAACGCAATATAGAAACAAATTGATAAATTTATTAGCGATGAATTGGAATGCGATGTGGAATTTTATCACAGAAAATGTTGCGTTAACTGATGATAGAAAAATATTTTATTTAAAATTGCTTATTGAAAATGTAGATATAAAAAGATTACATGATCTAAATAATAGTAATAAAATAAGCAGTTTTATTGAAGAGAAAAGTGATATTTTGCAGAAATTATCGGATGTTCCGAATCCAAAACTTATTTCATTAATAAAAGGGCTGGAAATTAAATTTCATGATATATCAATCGAAAATATTTCGGACGAAATTCTGGAATATATTTTTGGACATCAGCATTATGAATTGAATTCCACAATGATCCGTAGAATTGTTGAATTTAAAAATGATACACTTATATCTGGAGTAGATACTCAGAATTATACAACCATTATGATACTTGGATATGAACCTCTGATCTGCTTTGTACAGGAGAATCTTACGGTTTATGCGGAACGTCTTGTTTTAGCAAAGAAAAATACAAAAGAAGCAGTGGAGCAGGTCCTGGATTTATTAGAGAGAATTATGGAACAAGCAGGCGAAGATATGAGTGTTGGATTGCAATTAATTGAGCATGAAGAGTTCTCTTTAAATAAGATTTCAGAGTGCTGTGGGAACTTTGATGCTGATTATGCCCCAAAAGTAAAAATATTATGGGATGAATTGTTGCTCAGAGATAAAGTGAAATTGTCCTGGGAGAATATTAGGATATATTGGGAAAAATATGGATTATCAACCAACTTAATTAATTATATGGAAGTAAATGGAGATAAACTGGTCCATATGGAGAATAATTGTTTAGATGAAGTTTTTTCAAAGGAGCTTATTCAAAGCGAAATAAAAGATTCGGTAATTGAAAAAATATTGCATAATTTAGAAGTGGATGTGTCGGATATCCAGATAGAGAACCTACCAGACTCCAGATTATCTATATTAATAGGGCAAAAGCTTATTCCTTTTAATAAAGAGAGATATACTGAAATTGAGAACACTTATCCAGATTTGTGTGTTGATTTTATTTTGTATAATCAAAATGAATACATGAAAACCATGGATCAAATTCCAATGTCAAAGAACTTGTTTGGCAACCTGTTATTCTCTCCGAATCTTGAAAATGCTAATATGGAAATTTTATTGAAAACATTTTCAAGGGGGTTCATGACGACTCCAATTGCAAAGCACCTACTAACTACAGACATAAAGTTTACAAAAGCTTTATTCAGCATAGTATGGTCTTTTTTACCGGAGGATGACGATAAAAATAAGTTATTATTTAAATCTCTTTCTGTTCTGGAAGCTTCTGATTTTGAGAAATGTTTTGCAGATCTTCCTGGAAAATATAAGGAGTTTATTGATCGAAGCAGAAGACACAATATAGAAATTGCAGATACTCCGGATAACCGGAAACTTGTTGAAAGGTTAAAAGAGGTTGCCTATATAACAAGTTATTCATTGAAACAGAAAAAGTCCTATGATCCAGTAAAAGAAACTAATGAAATAAGAACTGTTATTTCATGTTTTATAAAGGCTATGAAAAGTTAACAGTTTTGAAGCAATTTGAGCCGATGTATTGCTGTGAGTCGGGACATTCGGATGGCGATAAGACTGTGCTTGAAAAGTATTTGAAAAGGCATAAAGAATGTTATGGGAATAATTTAGTAATTGAAAGTGATCGTTTCCCCAAAAATGATTATGTAGTCATTGATAGACGATATTTTTCAAATCGGAATATCAAATATAATGTAGAAAACTTGGTTGTAGAATTGTTTGATTCAGTTTATTTTAATTTAGGCTATATTGAGCCAATGCCCAAATTGTAAATATGGTAAATCAAAGGAGCAAAATGGAGTATATATGAAGAAAAATTTACATGACATAATTGAGGAGTTTAAGCGGTCAAATATCCAGTCTGAAGCTGAAGTACGCTCAAAGCTGATTGTTCCACTAACTGAATACCTGGGATATCCGTCTTGGCTAAGAGCAGAAGAATTTCCGGTATATGGATTCGAGGGAAGAACACGATTACCCGCTAAAAATGCAGATTACATTTTTTTTACGGACAAGGATTTTGCTAATTATAGAGAATTCAAAAATGAAGAACTTGATTGGGTTAAGGAACACAGTTTGCTGGTTATCGAGGCAAAAAAGACAAAAGAAATGCCAGAAGTTCTGGGACAGCCGATATACTATACGATTTGGACGAGAGCTGTTGCTTATTTAATTACAGATGGTATTTCTATTAAGGGATGCTTCTTTAATCCAATTAGTTCTGACAAGAAAATATTGGATTGTAAAGTTGCAGAACTGGAAAAGTTTTCTAACGAACTGCAGAATTTTTCTTATGAAAATATTAGAGCAATTAAGAAATTGAAACAGAATTCTGGCCAATTTAATCTGATTGAAACTGGAAATTTTGATCAAGTGGAAGGGATGCAAATACCAGAAGAGACTATCAATTATATGCGAGAAGCATTGGGCAAAAATGCAAACGGAAGAGATGATGTAGGAGTAGTTTCACTTTTTTGTGATTCAACAGCTATGTATCTAAAAAATGAAATGAGATATGATATTCCTGAATATATGTATGAGATACCGCGAGAAACAGTAGAAGCGGAGCTATACATTGATGAAAACATTTTTCCGTATCAAAAAGGAAAAGTTACGCATAACTACTGGAAGGATAATGATTTATATTTGTATGAAAGTGAATATATTGACATATTATTTGAATTTTCAAAAAATGTGTTGAAAAATTTTGAAATGGGATATCATGTATTAGACAATTGTGTAACCGAACGCTTGGAAAGCTTTAAGAAAGTAGAAAAATGCATGAACGCCAAAAATTTTTCATTTGTGCTAAATAATGGTAATAAACAAAATATGCTATCATGCCATATAGGAAGGTCGAAAAAAATATGGAAAAGCAGGGAAGCTATAAAAGAAAAAATGAAAATGTGGGTAGAGGAACTTGAAAAAATGCGCGCTTTAGAAGAATATTATGGGCTGTCATTCAAACTTGAACATTTATCAGGAGCAGAACATATTGCTGAATTATATACGGCAGTAGATTATGTTTATGATGGAATTTCCATGAATCAAAATTGCGTATTTAGAATGCCTGGAGGATTATTTAACGAAGATATCATAATTGAACAGCCAACTATTTTTCAGGAAAATACTTTAATCGATTTACCTTCGCGCTGGATACATGGATTTGAATTTATACCAGATAAAACAGCGATACTTCCGGGAACATTAGCTTTTAAGAATACTACAAAAGAGGATATCGTAGTTGCTGATATGTGTTGCTTATATCGAGTAGAAAAGAAAAACAAGCCTATGTAATTTTGTTTATATTTTCTGAAATTTTGTCTATGTACATATGTGCTTTTAAGAGAGTATTCTATTAATAAGTTTAAGAGATTTTTGTGCTATTAGAAAAATAATAACCAAAGAATTATGAAGTTACCAGAAGTATAGCATGAGTACGGAGGCAGTATTGGATATATGATCGGAGAAATAGCAAAGAACATTAATATTTTAGGCGATTTCTGTGGGAAACGGGACGTATGGGAACTTTCACATGAGAATTTGAACAAAAAATATGGTTTTGAAAAAGCAGATGTGATGGTTCTGTTTGGAGGAAGTATTATAGTGGGTGGAGATGTTTTGGCAAAAGCGATGAAAGAAGAGATAGCCAAAACATATGTAATTGTAGGCGGTGCAGGTCATACAACGGAAACATTACGTCAGAAGGTTCATGAGGAATATCCTGATATTGAAACCGCAGGTCTTTGTGAAGCAGAGGTTTTCGATCGTTATTTAATCCATAATTATGGAATACAGGCAGATTATCTGGAAACAGGATCTACAAACTGCGGGAATAACATTACATATTTGTTGGAACTGTTGGATCAGAATCATATTTCCTGGAACAGTATTATCTTATGCCAGGATGCAACTATGCAAAATAGGATGGATGCAGGATTTAGAAAATATGCACCAGGAAAAATAATTATTAATTATGCTGCATATTTTGCAGAAGTTATCCAAAAAGATGAAAAGTTATGTTACGCAAAAGAAATTCATGGAATGTGGAGTCTGGAACGGTATGTGAATCTGTTAATGGGGGAAATTCCAAGATTGACCGATAATGAAGAGGGGTATGGACCTAAGGGCAAGGATTTTATTGCACATGTTGAAGTTCCAATCATTGTTCAGGAGGCTTTTGACGAATTGAAGTATGTATACGGTGATAAAACAAGGAAAGCAAATTCTTTATATGCTTCTAAATGATGTTTCATGTTTTATAAAAAATTAGGAATATATGTATTTTTATAATTATATGAAAATCGAATAATGATATTATTGGAATATATACAATTTATGGAAAAATTGCTATATTGCACAGAACCAATAACTTAAAAAGAACTGGTAATTAGTTCCGAGTTCGCATAATCGAATATAAAAGATTTAACCACAAGTTACGGAATTATTTAACTATTTTCTGAAGGTATTTCACCTACATTATTGGGATAGACAATGGTATTCTTAACATAGTAGCTGCTAACCTGTATATGATGAAAGGCGAAATTAATGGTATATTTTGATATCCCGGAGGATCAGATACTGAATCTTCCCGACGAACAGCTTATTGCAATAGCGCAGTACTACCTGCTTATGCTTGATATTGACTGGGACACAGATCCTATATCAGACGAACAGGTAGAAAAAAGTTATCAAAGATTTTTAAAAAGACTTGCAGGGTAAATGACAAGGATTAAGAGCATGGTTTGACTATGCTCTTTTTATTGTTCAAAATATTTAGGGTTATTAAGACGTTGATTGACGAATGAGTGAACAAGAGATAAAATTATAAAAAAGCAGATTAACGGAGGAACGCCAATGAGTGATAATTATTTGAAATATATTCCCAAAATATTACAGGAAGATTTTATTGATAATAGGGTTATTCCGTTTGTTGGTGCAGGATTTTCTAAAAATGCTATTGCTCCAGAAAATGTAAGTATTTTAGATTGGGAAGGGCTGGGAAAAAAAGTAGCAACATATATTCCAAATTATACCTATACCAATGCTATTGATGCATTATCATTATTTGAAAGTGAATTTTCAAGAACTAAGCTCATAGAGCTTTTGGCAAAAGAACTCCATATTAATCAACTAAAGCCTGGAAAAACACATCGGTCATTTTGTGACCTTTATTTTGATACTATCTGTACAACAAATTTTGATTTTCTTATTGAACAGACACTAAATGAAAAACATATACCTTTTTCAATGGTAGTTTCAGAGGAAAGGCTTCCCATAAATACACATGAAAAGACTAAGCTCATTAAACTACATGGTGATTTTAATCATCCGGAAAAAATGGTAATAACAGAACATGATTACGATACATATATTGAAAAGAATAAAATTTTATCAACTTATATATCAAATTTTTTTATTACAAAAACGTTATTACTTATAGGATACAGTTTTGATGATAGCGATATTAGAACTCTGTGGCAAATTATCGGTTCACGTCTTGGAAAATTAAGCACACCTGCTTATGTAGTTTTGGTAAACGCCAGCCCTATAGAAATAGCACGCTTTGAAAGAAGAAATATTAAAGTCATAAATCTTCCGGGGGATAAAGCTGATTATCCGGATATTTTGAATGAATTTTTTGTGGAGGTTAAGCAAGTTGTTGATGAAAAAATACCAGAACGGATGGTGTTTACAAATGAGAAAGCATCTGAAGAATTAAAAATGCCTGAAATGTATAAGCGACTTTGCTTTATTTCAGCACCATATCAACGATTGGCTTTTATTAAGGATTTATTAAATCCAATATTATTGAATAACGGTATTTCTACTATATCTTTGGAAGAAACTATATTACCAGGTGATATTATAACTAGAAAAATTGATGCTATAATTTCGAAAGCGTCAATGGCCATTGTTGATCTTTCTGGTAGTAATGCCAACAATATATGGGAAGTGGAGAATATTGTAAGAAAAGATAAGTTGACTATATTGATTTCTGATGAAAATCAATTGGATGGTTTGCCTTCTGATTTACGTGGAAAACACCTTTTTAAATATAGCTTAGATAGTGATAATAAGGATTTTACAGATTCATTAACTCGTTTTTTACAAGAGAATGGCATGTGCCAAAAAAATGATTTAGATAGTGAAAAAGATTATTGGAGATTGTTTAAGAAGAATGAATATAATGCAGCGGTTATTGCTGCATTTAGATTTTTAGAGATAACTTTGTCAAGGAAATGTGGATTGAAAAGTAATTCATTGATGGAATCTTTAAACTTGTTAAATACAGATAGTGCTGAAGATAAAGACCTAATTTACAAAGTGAAGAAGTATAGAAAGGTACGTAATAACATTGTGCATAATAATAAGAATGTTGAAAAAGAAGAAGCTGAAGATATAATCTCATGCATTGAAAAACTCTGTGAATCAATAACAGGCGGAAAATAATGGTATAATAATATTTGTTATTAGTTGTATTGCTTAAAGGCATTTTTTCAAGCGATACTGTTTTCATAACGGTTCATTTTCCAGCGCAAACCTTGACACGACTAATCACTCTCTTTATAATGAGCTTATATTTCGTTCGAGCTTGATAATCGTAAATGGGGGAAGGTTTTTTGACAAAAGAAGCAATTTATAAGTACGTAAAAGAGCAATATGGCACATTACCGGAACATCTTTGGAAAAAGGATCCAGAGTCTGCTGTTTTAAGACACCAGAATGGAAAATGGTATGCAGTTATTATGAACGTAAAGAAAAATGTTCTGGGATTACAGGAGACTGGGAATGTAGATATCATGAATGTGAAGTGTGATCCGGAAATGACAGGTCTTATTACACAGTCATATGGTTATCTCCCAGGATATCATATGAATAAAAAGCATTGGATTACCATTCTTCTTGATGATTCCATTACGGAGGCAAAAACACTTGATTTTTTAGATATGAGTTACGATTTGATTAACAATGGGAAAATTAAACATTAATCCTTGGTGTTGTAGTGGTATATCTCTATTTTGAAGATTGCTTATCAGAGTATTATTGATAATATCCAACTTGCTCCGTATGGAATTCATAAGAGGCATGGATTTTAAGGACGCTTATACAAAATATGAAGCAAAGTAAAGAAAGATTATAAAGAATATTAAAATACATTGTAATCGTTGAGAAAACAGGTCCCTTGACTTGCAAGTGACTCATCCGCTGTAATGACAAAAGATTATTGGGAGAAATTATATAAATATCATTTTCTCGAAATGTGCACTGGCTCAAGTGAGTCGGTGCATTTTTTTCGGTAAGAATGATTTTCTAAAAAACAGACACATTTTCCTATAATTTTGACCTATCCCCAAAACGGATATCGGATATACTTTAATTTATAAAGATTTATACACTCTGAGTGAGTTCAAAAAGAGGAAAGCGGGGAATTTAGAATGTTTATATGGACTTCTGCCATATGGCTTCTTGGATGTATTGCAATTGGTTGTCTGATATTATATCTTATTATTAAGAAAGATGTTAAAAAGGCAATTCTGGAAGCAAAAGAAGAGACCAAAAAGTAATATTCCAAGACATAGTTAGGGAGGAAATCCGGTATGATCCGTATGGAAATCGCACTTTTCCTGGTGATGGGAATGGTAGCTTTTATTTATTTTTCATCTGAAAAGAAAATAACGAAACTGCACCGCACATTTTCTGTGCTGCTGGTCACCGTTCTTGTCTATCTGGCGTTTGACGGAATCACCGTTTATACAGTAAACCATCTGGATACGGTACCACCGCTGCTAAATAACCTTGCGCACCGTGTTTTTATGGGAAGTATGGCACTTGTCATTTTTTTATTTTACCGTTATATAGCCATATTGGTAGAGGAAGAAACCGGAAAGCCCAGAAAAATGGATAAAGCCGCCTGGGTGATCCTTGTGTTATCCGAGCTGGGAGAATGGCTCCTGCCCATTTATTACACGCAGACAAAATGGGGCAATTATTCAGACGGTATTTATACATATGTCTGTTATGCCAGTGTAGCATTCTATCTGCTCCTTTGCTCTGGAATGCTATTTGGAAACTGGAAAAAAATCAATGCGAAAAAGAAATTTGCAATCGGTGCAGCCCTGATCTTTGAATTAACCGTTTGTATGCTTCAAGGGCTGCATCATACCTGGCTGATCAGCGGAATGGGAATCACCCTTATGACCCTGGCCTTTTATCTGACACTGGAAAATCCGGACATTATCCGCGCAGAATTAACGGAACAGAAGATGTCCATGCTGTATCTGAAAAGCCAGGTAAATCCCCATTTTCTTTACAACACTTTGGATACCATCCGTATTCAGGCAGAATTGAACGGAGATAAAAAAGTGGCTGACCTTCTCATGCATTTATCAGATTTTTTCCGGATGAGCGTAAAGGTAGACCGTCAGATGGTGGAACTGGATGACGAACTGGATCTTTTAGACGCTTATCTGGAACTGATGTGTTACCGGTATCCCTCCCTTCACTGCGAATACGATATAGATCCGGATCTTGGTGGCGCGAAAGTGCCAAATTTTATCCTGCAGCCACTTGTGGAGAACAGCCTGCTCCATGGCTTGAAAAACAAAGGCTATAAAGGCGAGATAGTGATTTCTGCAGAAAAAAATGGAGAAGATATGCTGCTTACCATTATGGATACTGGAAGCGGGTTTGCAGAAGGCAAGAAGGAACAGGTAAACAACTTACTGGCAAATTATGCGAAACAGGCGGCAAAAATGGAGGGAAACAGTATTGGCATTTTGAATGTACAGAAAAGGATTAAGCTGCTTTGCGGCAGAAAATATGGACTATGGTATGCGTATAATGAAAAAGGCGGTGTGACAGCACATCTTCTGTTACCGTTAAAGGAGGCTGGGAAATGAAGAAAATGCGTGTGGTTCTTGTGGATGATGAGATCATGATCCGGGAAGGCTTTAAGAAATTGTTTAACTGGGAAGAGCACGACTGCCAAGTGGTGGGCGAGGCTTCAGACGGCATGGAAGCACTGACTGTAATAGAGGAACTGCTGCCAGACATTGTGATCATGGATATCAACATTCCAATCATGAACGGTCTGAAAGTAATCCAGACCTGCAGGCTCCGTTATCCGGACATGGCATTTATTATTGTATCTGGCTATGATGACTTTTCATATTGCAGGGAAGCGCTGCGGATGCAGATTACAGACTATATTTTAAAGCCGGTGAATTATGAGGAATTCGGCTCCTGCATCGACCGACTGAAAATAGCTTTGTATGAAAAGAAAAGGGCTGAAGTCCCGAAAGAACAGCAGAACCGTACTATAAGTGAGGTTCTCCGATATCTGCAGGAGCATCTGGAAGAAGAAATCAGTCTGAATGTGCTGGCTGATGAATTCCATCTCAGTCCAGCCTATATCAGCCAGCTTTTCAAAAACGAGATTGGAGTAAATTTCTTATCCTACCTGACTAGCAGCCGTATGGAAAAAGCTAAAAAGTTACTGATCGCCACCTCTCTTTCCATAGGCGAAATTTCTGTCCAGTGCGGGTATGGCGATTATAGAGTCTTTACAAAAGCGTTTAAGAAGGCAGAAGGCTGTACGCCATCCCAGTACCGCAGGGATTTCTATGAAGAATAAGTATTTAGGAAATGGCTTAAATATGATCCTGCCTATGGCTTTAAGGCATAAAAAATCCCTATAAAGGGCGGAAAGTAGATTTTGAAAAATAAAAGGGGAAAAATTGACAATGGAAGGGAACTTACAAAACAGATTGCTGATAATCGCCAGCGTTGGGCTGGCAGTTGCAGCACTGATCTTTATTTTCTGTCTGCTATTAATCTCTAAGCGGTCTGTGTCTATGTAAATAGACCTTTATCTAAAAAATTGACACAAACTGATAGAAAATGAGCCTATTCAAGCAACGGCTCTTCGTGTAAGATAGTATCCAGTAAGGAACCTCTTTTGTTTTTTATCAGATGAACCAGATAGGGGAATCTGATAAAAAACAGGATATTGAGGAAATAGGAAATGAAAAGTGAGACGCTAAGACGCAGTACTGATTTATAGGAAGCAGTTACTGCGTCTTTTGTTTTACTCAAAAATGAACAAATTAGTAGATTGGAGCAAAGAAAATAAGACGTGAAAAAGTAAAATGGAAAAAACTAGAGCATGTATCAGTCAGATTTACAAAATGAAACATCAAAAGTGATAATAAAGGAGTTGAAAGAAATGTTTGACAGGATTGATTTCCACGTCAGGGAACCGGAAGCAGGAAATTCCCACATCCCTGCATGGGCAAAAGAAGAACATATGGAACAAAGTGTTTCAGAAAAAGAACTTTGGAGTTATGAAAACAATAAAAAACGAGGAGACAAGATCATGAAAAAGTCAGTATTGTTATTAATTTTAACAGCCATGGTCATTACAGCAAGTGCCTGCGACGGATCTGATGTAACAGGTACCATGACGATGAACAGTAGTGCAAAGCAGGAGGCGAAAAGCACAGAGGCTTCTATAGCTGGGAATGAAACCTCCCAAAATACCACAACTACCTCTTCTGCCGTTACAGAACTGGACAATATGCTGAATGAAATCAACACGGATGTCCAGCCTGGAACAGCAGGCAGTTCCTTAAAAACTGTAAAAGTGGCAGCCAATCTTCTGGACTGGGGAACCGAAACCAGCCTTAGTCAGGAAGAAATCAAAAGTGAGACTGTCCGGTGGCTTTCGGATAAAGGAAACGACGAACAGGCGGAATTTTCCCAGAAGATAGCAGATGTATATGATGCATACCAGGAACTCCTTGGGGAGAATGCTGAAGAACTGCTTTCGTCAGCTGGTTATACTGGCAAAGGGTATCCATGGGGCAGCTCAAAAGTTGAGGCAATTGAAACTATCAAAGATGTGGTACAGCTTCCTGAGAATCGTGAGGATGTTGTAGCGATGGAACCTACAGAAACAGATGTGACGAGCAGTCAGGACAACCAGGATGGACAGTCGGATGCCGGGCAGTCATCTGATGGTAATTATCAGTCCCAGACAGATCAAACCGACTTCCCAGGACCAGATACTGCCATGCTTGTAAATCTGAGGGGTGATACCACAACGGTTTATAAACTGGCTGATGGAAGATATATGGACCGGACCAATACGGTATATACCTTTGATGGCGTTGACACCTGGATCGATGAATCCGGCGTAGAGTGGAATGAAACAGTCCAGACCTCTGAAGCAGAGGAAAATGTACAAGATCCTTATGATCTGTACTCCTGGGATCCGGAAACCGGAACCTATATCCCATATCAGCAGTCAGACGGAAATGGAGAGCCAATCGGAAGAGGAAATGGCTGGTACTATTATGATGACGAAGCCGGAACTTATATACTCTGGTAAAAAAGCGTGAAGGATATCCATGAGGCTGAGGATCTGATTTGGATGTAAGGACTGATTAGAATAAGCACAACGAGTCGGAGGTCACGGGTAGCAAAGTGGCTTCCGGCTTTTTTTGGCATTAAGGCGGTGATGTTTTCCTTGTGTAAAGTGGAGTGAGAGAGTATAATAAAATCAGTTTTTTGCATAATTTTAAAAGCTATAATAAAGAAATCGGCAAACCAGATGAAAGTCTGGGACGCAAAGCTACAGGGCCTGTAAAATGGCAGCCAGTTGCATGAAATGAGGTGCACTGTCTGTTTGGCAGTGCTTTTAATTTGTATATCTAAAGATATTATTCGAGAGGGACATGTTTATGAAAAAGTTGAACGATGAGGATATACAGGCATATTTTCTGGCTGGAAACTCCGGATTCTGGAAAGTAGAGTCTGAAGAAGGAAAAAAGACAAGACTGTATACAGATGAAATCACAGACGAACTGTTTGGAATTACAGAAGATCTGTCTCCGGAAAAATGTATGGAGTATGTGGCAGAACATATTTATCCGCAGGAGAGGGAGTGCTTCTGGGATTACATGGAAGAACTGAAAAGCCATGAATCAGAAGCTGTTTACCGTTATATGCATCCTGTAAAAGGAGTCATTTATATACGCTGCACAGGAAGGAGAGTCTCATCTCCAGACAACATGATCAGGCTTGTGGGTTACCATCTGGAAGCAGGAAATATTGTCCATTTTGAAAAAGAAAAACTTCTGGAGAACCGATTGCTGCAACAGAACCAGCAATTAAAGGATGAAAATAAAAACCAGATCTTTTATTATAAAGAACTTCTGGATACGATAAGTGTTGGAGTGCTGTCCTATACCTTGCCAGAGCATGAGATTGTCCATATGAATGCAGAGGCTATGCGTATCTATGGAGTGGAGACAATTGAGGAAGCACAGGAAAATCTTGGCAGACTCATAGGGGCTGTGTCCTATTTAAATCAGAATGTAATTGAGAAACTGA
>ERZ772818.2078-NODE-2078-length-16047-cov-7.121998_pt1 | contig 16047 bp, 9 predicted proteins | sample MGYA00580837_ERZ772818 | MGnify/ENA primary metagenome ERZ772818 (study PRJEB29015, sample SAMEA2737671) | human gut metagenome | biome: human gut; feature: human-associated habitat; material: faeces | place: China | collected 2012 ...
CTGCTTTCGGTGTGGCTGTCATACCAATTTGGGTAGCCGAACTAAAATATTCCAACACCTTGCGCCATGCGGAATCGTCTTTTGCACTTCCCCTATGACACTCATCGACAATAATTAAATCAAAGAAATTTGGCTGCACCTCCAAGAATGGGTCTGGTTTACCCTCTTTCCCGACCAATTGGTGGTATAAAGCCATATACACTTCGTATGACGAATCAATTTTTTCCTCCCCTTCTCCAACAGAAGTTATCTTGGTCATAAACTTCTTGAAAGGCTTGAAGTCTTGCACCATTGTTTGGTCAATGAGGATATTGCGGTCTGCAAGATAAAGAATCTTTTTCTTAACCCCACTTTTATGAAGACGATGGATAATCTGGAAAGCAGTAAAAGTCTTACCAGTACCGGTAGCCATTACCACAAGTACACGTTGTTGCCCTCTTGCGATGGCCTCTACTGTGCGATCAACTGCTATACGTTGATAATATCTTGGTTCATGGCTATGGGCATCATAGTAGAAAGGAGTTTCTATTATATTGAGTTCATCCGATGTATAGTTCTTAGATGCCAGATAACGGTTGTATAGTTCTTCCTCAGTCGGAAAGTCCTCTAACTTGATTTCTGTTTCTTTCCCCGTAATAAAGTCATGTTCCAAGAATGCATCACCATTACTGGAGTAGGCAAATTTCAAGTCAAGGATTTGGGCATAATCCATAGCTTGTTGAATGCCACCTCCAACTGCATGTTTATTATCTTTAGCTTCAACTACCGCAATTGGCTTACCTTTATGGTATAATAGATAATCGGCTTTTTTCCCCTCTGCTACTGAATGTTGGTTGCCAATAACAAGCACTCGACCATCTGTGAAATAATACTCTTCACGCATATTTACACTTACCGCCCATCCTTTTTGTTGGAGTGCAGGAGTAATGAACAGAGTGCGTATCTCTTGTTCTTTGAGTTCTTTCTTGTTTACTTCCATGACAATAACTCATTTGTGGCTTGCGCTACTAACAATCAAATCTTTTACATCAATATTAAGGGCATTGGCTATATCATTAAGCGTTTTGAGGTCTGGTTGAACAGAATTACTACACCATTTACTTACGGTACAATTGGATTTCCCAATCTGTTCTGCAAGCCATTTTCCGGTTTTCTGCTGTTCTGCGAGAACTATCTTTAGTCTATTAAAATTAGCCATAGAGTAAAATGTTTTAATTGCAACGCAAAATTATATAATTTATCCGATATGGACACTACTTCCTATAATAATAATTATCAGGAAGTAGGAATTTGGCTTAAATAAGGTATTTCGATAAGATATTCTCATCAATTTCAATCTTATGTCGTCCTGTGGTTGTGCGTAGATTCTTCCTGACAGTGTCAAATGTAGAGTTGGCAAACCATTCAGAGAACGTAGCCATTACAAATGAGGTAGTCATATCTCTGCCTATATTATATTGAAAAGCGATATTCCAAGCAAAGTTCTTCAGCGAGATTTGGGTGAGCGAGCTGTGCTTCTTGATATGAACCTCAGTCATGGAAAACACTTGATGGTTTGTCACGAAATAGCGGACAGATTCGCAAATTTGGAAAATCTCGGTTTCGTTCAAGTCAAAACGCTTAAAAGTTTCCCGTGTGTATCTTAGGATGGCATTTAGTTTTTTGTTTTCCTCTTCTTCTTTTCGCTGCTGGTATTGCTGTTGCTCACGTTGGTATTCATAGTGAAATAACTCCATTCGTTTCTTCTGAACTTCGACACAATCTTTTGCAGATGGAGGCAAGACAACTGATGATGAAGTATCAGTCTTTTCATTGGCTAACGCAAAGTGTGATGACGGGATTGCTTCTATAATATATCTTGCCACAATAATGCAAAGATGATACAGGAGTTTTAGGATGATATATCCGGTAGCCATAACAAATGGCAGTAAACTCATTCGTATGCCAAGCATATTGCATACTTGAAATGCAATCATTGAAGCCAGTAGCACAGCCATAACTTCGATAGTTAGTGAATGGAGTATATGTTGTTTTTGCTTCATACCTATTGTTATTTATTTCTTGATGCAAAGGTACGATAGATTTTCATAAAAAACGATAGATAAATCGTAGGTGCATTTTTGCAATCATATAGTAATCAATGCTTTTTGAAAATAAAAGCATAACAAGAGAAAATATCCAAGTCTATTTGAAAACAAGAGAAAACAGAAATTACACAAAAGAGATGTAGTTAAACTAAGTTAAAGTTCTTCTTGGGCGTTCTTTTCTGTTCTATATAGGCTGAGATATTGAGTAATCGAAGTAAAGCAATCATATTTGTACCAAGTAGTGCGTAAATGATTTATATTCAATAGTTATTATCTTTGAGGAAGGAAACCTAATTTTCGCAGCTCTCCGCGCAGGCGTTCGACCACGGCGGGGTGTTCGGCGGCGAGGTTGCGCCATTTTCGCATAACGAATCAAATTTAATCAATTTTCAGGATAATCGGGAGCGTAAAGCAACGTTTCCTCGCAAGGTGGGCAGATTTCTGCTTGAAAAGTTATGTATTAATATGAAATTCGACAATAATGCTTACAATCCGTAAGTTTAGCACCGGTAAAAACGACTGCATCGGCACAAAATTTCCCGTTTCAGCCTAATTAAACCTCCGAAAAGGCCTTTCAGACCGCTTTCAAGACGTCTCGTTCCCTGCAAAGCGGGATTAACAAAATTAAAGAAATTGTTATCTTTTCTCAATTTCGGGGGTGAAAAGCCCTCCTTCGGCAAATATTTCGACATTTTTTTACGGTTTCCTAAAACCGGACGACAAAAGGAGGTCATTTCTTAAAATATATCAAAAACAAACGCCCGTTTTCCGCTTCCGTCCCTTCCGATTCGCCGAACCGTCAACCCGGAATCCGACCGCGCACCGCTCAGATAATGATAAAATTTCAAAATAAGCAAACTCATTTCTACATTTTTGTAAAAATATTTTGAATATTATCCAACCCGATCGCAACAAATCGAAACAAAACCTTAAGTTATTAATTAAGAATCGAATAGACCGCATAAACACACCGGACAGAGCACCGAAACAGCCCTTTTCAGGCACTCCGGCTTACATTTCATCCATTTTGAATATTTGGCAAATTCATTTTAATTATTTTTCTTTGCCGCGTAAGAAAGTATCATCCACTTATGCAAAAAACGAAACTTCTACTCAACATTCTTGCACTTTTCCTATGTATCCTACCGGCCGTATCTATGGCTCAGGGGGGGGGAAACGTGACCGTCAGTGGCATCGTCACTTCGGCGGATGACAAGCAACCCCTGATCGGGGTCAACGTGATTTCCGGAGCCACGAGCGGAGTGAGCACACTCGCCGACGGCACCTACCGGATAACCGTTTCGGCGGGGACCACCCTCACCTTCCAGTACATCGGTTACAAACCGTTCGAATTCACGGTTCCCGCAGGCCGAAGCTCCGTTACCTGCGACGTCGCGCTGCAAGGCGATTCGCAGACGCTCGACGACGTGGTGGTGATCGCCTACGGCGTCCGCAAAAAGGGCACCATCGCAGGCTCGGTATCGACCGTCAAGGCCGAGAAGATCGAGGACACCCCGGCGGCGGCCTTCGATCAGGCCCTTCAGGGTCAGGTTCCGGGTCTGACGGTACTTTCCGACTCCGGTGAGCCGAGCGAGGCCGCAGCCATGGCCATCCGAGGCACCAACTCGATCAACTCCGGCACCGCGCCGCTCTACATTCTGGACGGCGTCGCCATTTCGAGCAGGGACTTCAACACCATCAACCCCTCCGACATCGAGAGCCTTTCGGTCCTCAAAGACGCTTCGTCCACCTCCATATACGGTGCGCGCGCGGCCAACGGCGTGATCGTCATCACCACCAAGCGCGGCCGCATGGCCGACCGCGCAAAGATCAACTACCGCATGCAGCTCGGTTTTTCGCAGATCGCCTACGGCAACTGGGACCTGATGAACACTTCGGAGCGCATCCAGTATGAGAAAGAGCTGGGGCTGACCGACGGCAAGAACTACAACGTGCTGGCCAAGACCGACGTCAACTGGCTCGACGAGGTGTTCAGCAACGCCGCGCTGCTCCAGAACTACGAGCTTTCCGTCTCCGGAGCCAGCGAAAAGACCAACTACTACGTTTCGGGCGGCTACTACAGTCAGGACGGTACGGCCGTGGGTTCGTCGTTCGAGCGCTACTCGATCCGCGCCAACGTCGAGCAGCGGGCCGCCAAGTGGCTCAAACTCGGTACCAATACGATGATGAACTACCAGAGCATCGAGAAGGCCGACGACGGGGAATACACCCTGACCACACCGATTTCGGCCGCACGCTTCATGCTTCCCTACTGGAACCCGCACCGCGCCGACGGTTCGCTGGCGTCGGTGAACGACGGTTCGTGGAAAGGCGAGGGGCAGAACCCGCTCGAATGGCTCAAGAACAACCCCGTAGACTACAAGAAGTACAAGATCATATCCACGGTCTTCGCCGAGGCGACCCCGATCGAAGGGCTTACGCTCCGTTCGCAGTTCGGCGTCGATTATTCGCACTCGACGGGCCGCGGCATCTCCTATCCGAGCTACGCCCCCAACCTCGGTTCGGGTACCGTACAGCGCAACTCCTCCGACGGAATGAGCCTTTCGGTCACCAATACGATCACCTACCGGTTCGACATCGACAACAAGCACATGTTCACCTTCCTCGCGGGGCAGGAGGGACTCGACTACCGGTACGAGGCCTTCTCCTTGCAGACCAAGGACCAGAACAACGACAAACTGGTGAACATCTCGTCGAGTCCGCGCGCCACCCGCTGGAGCGACACCACCGACGACAACTACGCCTATCTGTCGTTCTTCGGACGCGCCGAGTACAGCTATTCGGACCGTTACTACGCCGACTTCTCGCTGCGTACCGACGGCTCCTCGCGCTTCGGCGCCTCGAACCGCTGGGCCGGCTTCTGGTCGGTGGGCTTCATGTGGAACCTGCGCAACGAGAAATTCATGGAGAACTCCCGCCGCTGGCTGACGCTGGCGCAGATCGCCGTCAGCACCGGTACGTCGGGCAACTCGGAGATTCCCAACTACGAACACCTCGCGCTGGTGACCGGCGGCCAGAACTATTTCGGCAACGCCGGCATCGCCCCCACCCAGCCGGGCAACGAGGAGCTGAGCTGGGAGAAGCTCTGGACGACCAACGTGGCCCTGCATCTGGGCTTCTGGAACCGGCTCAATCTGGACGTCGAACTCTACAACAAGAAGACGACCGACATGCTGATGGAGGTTCCCGAATCCTATGCCGACAAAGGCTACGGCTACCACTGGAGCAACGTGGGCGGCATGGTCAACCGCGGCGTCGAGCTGAGCCTGTCGGGCGCCGTCGTCGCAAGCAAGGACTTCCTGTGGAGCGTGAACGCCAACGTATCCTACAACAAGAACAAGATCACCGAACTCTATAACGGCGTCACGGAGTACGAAATGTCCAGCACCAACACCAAGCTGGTCGTGGGACACCCCGTGGGCGAATTCTACATCAACCGCTTCGCCGGCGTCAATCCCGCCAACGGCGACGCCCTGTGGTACACCAAGCAGGGCGAGCTGACCACCGAACTCCGCGACGAGGACAAGGTGCTGACCGGCAAGAGCTTCTTCGCCCCGTGGCAGGGCGGCTTCGGCACGACGCTGACATGGAAGGGGCTTTCGCTCTCGGCGCAGTTCGCATGGGTGGCCGACCGCTGGATGATCAACAACGACCGCTATTTCGACGAGTCGAACGGCCGCTTCGTCTCCTTCAACCAGTCGAAACGCCTGCTCAACCGCTGGAAGAAACCGGGCGACATCACCGACATTCCGCGCCACGGCGTCTACACCGAGTTCGACGACCGCCTGCTGGAGGACGCTTCGTTCCTGCGTCTGAAGAACCTCATGCTCAGCTACACCTTCCCGCAGGAGTGGCTGCGCAAGACCCGGTTCATCGGAGGCGCCCGGATTTACGCACAGGCCCAGAACCTGTTTACGTTCACCAAATTCACGGGACTCGACCCTGAGGGTAACTCCAACATGTACCAAGCGCAGTATCCTATGGCCCGGCAATTCACCTTCGGACTCGACTTAACATTCTAAAACGGGACTATGAACATGTTACGCAATATAAAATTCCGACTTTCCGCCCTTGCGGTGCTTCTCCTCGCCACTTCGTGTCTGGACAAATACCCCGAATCCGCCATCCCCGAAAAGGATGCCATGAAGACCTTCGCGGATGCCGAGCAGACCCTCACGGGCATCTACGCCACCTTCAAGAGCAGCTCGCTTTTCAGCGGACGGCTCACGCTGCTGCCCGACATTCAGGCCGACCTCGTCTATGCCGTCGAGGGCAACAGCAACCAGTTCGGCAACTTCTGGCGCTGGGACGTCCGTCCGACCGACCTCGACCTCGAAGGCGTTTACGCCGACCTCTACACCGTCATCAGCCGCTGCAACTTCTTCCTCGAACGCATCGACGAAGTGATGCGGAACGAAATCAGCGACGACAACCTCGAAGACCTCGAAGAATACACCGGCGAAGTCTACGCCATCCGCGCGCTCTGCTATTCGGAGCTGCTCAAGAATTACTGCAAGGCCTACGACCCCGCCACCGCGCAATCGGAGCTGGGCGTGGTCATCCGCACCAAATACTCCACGCCGGAGCCGATCCGCCGCGCGTCGCTGTACGACTCCTATAAGTTCGTGCTCGACGATCTGGCGGAGGCCGAGAAGCGTCTCGACAAGGAGGAGGACGCCTACAGCAACGAGTACATCACCTCGGCGGCCGCTCAGGCGCTGCACGCCCGCGTGGCCCTCTACATGCAGGACTGGGATACCGCCATCGAATACGCGAGCATCCTGATCGACGACAAGAAGAACACCTTCAAGCTGGCCGACGCCAAAACCAAGTACAACGCCGACTACACCTTCTTCGACTACATGTGGGCCTACGACCTGAGCTACGAGATCATCTGGCGCATCGGCTTCACGGAGACATCCTACGGCAGTCCCCTCGGAACGGTGTTCCTGAACTTCACCAAGGACCTCACCTACTACTATCCCGACTACGTGCCGGCCACCGCGGCGCTGAACCTGTACGACGCCGCCGACCTGCGCTATTCGGGTTACTTCGCCGGCAAGGAGCAGGGGCTGACGATCGGCTACACCAACGGACTGGACTGGCCGATGCTGGTGAAATACTACGGCAACCGCAACTTCACCAGCAAGCTGATCTTCCACGTCTCGATGCCCAAGCCGTTCCGGCTGGCCGAGCAGTACCTGATCCGCGCCGAAGCCTACTGCCGCAAGAACGACTTCACGAAGGCCGGCAACGACCTCACGGCGCTGCGCAAGATGCGTTACGCTTCGGGCGGCACGCTGAACGTCTCGAAAAACAACTGGCTGCAGACCATCTCCGACGAGCGCGTGCGCGAACTCTACATGGAGGGTTTCCGCCTGCACGACCTCAAGCGCTGGGGCAAGGAGTACGCCGACCTGAACGGCGGCTACAGCATCCGCCGCACGCCGCAGTCGTGCTCGCAGCCCGAAGGCAGCTCGCTCAAGATCACTCCGGACAATCCGCTCTTCGTATGGCCGATTCCCCAGCACGAACTGGAGTCTCCCGGCTCGGAGATTCTGCCCAACGAAAGCAACCGATAGCAACAACGAACAGACCATAAACAATGAAACAAATTATCACGGTTTTATTTGCAACGGGACTCCTCGCCGCCCTCTTCACCGGCTGCAAGGAGGAGTACAAGACCTATTCGGACCGGGAGTTCGTCATGTTCGCCGACACTGCGGCGACCTACATGGTGCTTCAGGACAAGGAATACTTCTCGGTTCCCGTCACTTCGACCGTCGCGTGCGATTACGACCGCACGTTCGGCGTGGAGATCATCGACAAGGGCAGCAACGCCATCGAAGGGCTGCACTACGCCCTGCGTTCGAACACCATCACCATAAAGGCCGGCCAGCGCGCCGCCAACGTAGAGGTGCGCGGCCTGTACGACAACATCGAGCCGACCGACTCGCTGGGCTTCATCCTCAAGCTGGTCATGCCCGAACAGGTCAACTGGAATCTGTACCACGACCGGACCAAGGTCGTGATGATGAAGAGCTGCCCGTACGACGTCAACGACTTCACGGGCTGGTGCGTCGTGACCTCGCTCTTCCTCAACCAGTATCCCGGCATTGAGAACACTTCGCTCCAGCGGCTTATCCGCACCGAGAAGCACCCCACCGAGGAGAACATGATCATCCTTCACGACTGGCTCTTTTCGAGCTACGACGTGACGATCCGCCTCGACCCGGCCGATCCGGCCGAACCGCTGGTGACCATGGACAAGAACCAGATACTCGCAGACGAAGGCTCGGTCTTCGGACAGATCCTCGGCGACAACAAGATTCTGGTCACCAACAGCCCGCTCTACGACTCCTACTTCAATTCGTGTCAGAAATACGTCACGCTCTGGATCAAGGTCCACGTCGAGAACATGGGCGAGAACGTCGGTCTGGTAGGCCACTTCTACAACATCATCGAGTGGGTCAGCGACGAAGAGGCCGACCGGCTCCAGCGTGAAGAGGGCATGAAACCGGGCGGAGTCATCACGCCGCACGCGCGCTAAATCCATTAAAGCAGAAAAAGACAAGAGATATGAAAAGGCACTATTTACACTTGGTGATGTCACTGCTCGCGGGAGCATGTCTGGCGGCCGCTTCGTGTTCCGATTCGGACAAGGAGATCAAGGCTCCCAGCCCCAACTTCCCCGAAGCGGTCTCCCCGACCATCGGAGCCGGAGAGACCTTCACGATCGAAATCGACCCCAATCAGGATTGGGAGGCAAGCGTCCCGACCGCAACGGCCGCATGGTTCTGGATCGAGGACGGAACGCAGAAGGTCTGGACCCTGCGCGGCGGCGCGGGCCCGGCCCGGATCGTCATCGCCGCCGCCGAACTGGAAGAGTTCGACGACAACCGCGTCTGCGAGGTGACCCTGACCATGGGCGGCCAGAGCAAGGTCATCGCCACGATCACGCGCGGCACGCTCGACCGCGGCTTCACGCTCCGCACCTGTCAGCTGGACGACTACGGCGACTTCATCTACAACCCCAACAGCACCGAAACCGGGCTTACCTACCTCTACGGCACCGAACCGGCCGAAAACGTCGCCCTGACGTGGCCCGAAGGCCGCACCGGATTTTCGATGCCGGTACTCGTGGAGGCCAACTTCGAATGGGTGCTCGGCAAACTGCCGGAGTGGCTTGAGGTCCCGGCCAAGACCATCGGCGAACCGGGCGCGCAGCTCGAACTGCGCCTGCAAGGCGACGCTTCGCGCTACCCGCTCGACGGAGCCGAGGAGACGCTGGTATTCACCGACAAGAACAACTCCGGAGTGAGCTACGAGATTCCGATCTCGATTCCGGCCTGCCGCGACATCTTCTCCGTCAGCGGCATGAGCGCCGAGACCAAATTCAACACCAAGGCCGAATATTTCAACAGCATGAACGGCGACTGGGTTCCGGGCAGCGCGATGGGCAGCGTCCAGAGCATCGACGGCGCGAAGTTCTTCCTCTTCGCGGAGGTCACGCAGCAGTGGGGCGCCCCCTACCTGAGCGCCGAAGCCGAAGACCTCGCATGGATCCTGCTGACCGAGGAGCCGTGGGACAGCACGCCCGGCAGCGACGTCGTACAGTCGCGCCAGTTCACCGTGGGCGTGATCGAGAACGGCGGCAAAGCTCGCAAGGCATACCTGCTGGCGCTGCCCGCAGCGGTCGCCGAAACGATCTCCGACCCCTATCAGCTCATCGACGCGGAGATCCGCGACGAATACAGACAATATCTCGTCACCACCATCAATCAGGAGGCCAATCCCGGCTCCATCTCGGCGAACAACCCCACAGGCATGACCGAAATCGGCGCCGCCTTCGAGAAGCTGCCGGCCGACGACTGGTACATCGGCGAATTCGGCGTCAGGGACGGCTACAAGCTCATCTATACGAAGGAGTGGTCGAACGATCCCGAATCGACGCTGACCGTGGACCGCGAATATACCGGCGTCGTCTTCTTCGACTACGACCTGCAGCCCATGAGCGGCGAGGAGAGCTGGCTCACGGTACGCAAGACCGCGGAGGGCATCATCGTCGACATGGACCCCGCCAAGGACAAGTGCGGCGGCAGCTCGATGACGAACGAGGGCATCGCCCACATCGGTTTCGCCGTCTTCACCGACGCCGACGGCCGGTTTGCGCTCATCCAGTGCATCTACGACGAGAATTACCCGATCGGCGGTGGCGGCGAGGGCTTCGAAGTGAAGTTCGCCATGCCTGATCTGGTGAGCGGCGCGACGCTGGTCGAGATCACGAAGGAGAACTACAAAACGGTCGCAGGCGGCAACACGGACCTGCTCGCCTCGTTCGCCGAGAACCTCGGCATGGGAGTTCCGCAGTACATGCTGACCTACACCTCGGCCGAACCTTCGAACGCCGTACTGGAAGTCTCGCCCTACCAGCAGATCATGCTCATGCCGATGTCGGGCGCCGAGTGGCTCGACTACGAACCCCTCTCCGACACGCAGATTCAGGTCTCCATGGCCAAACCCGAAGCGGAGCAGGCTCCCTACGGCATGCTGCAGTTCTTGGACGGCAGCTGGAACATGAAATGCATCGTTTACTGTATGCCCGCGTTCTAAACACCACCCACACGACAGGTCCCCGTTCGAAGGGGCGGGGACCCGTTCTATACGACTACAATTTATGGAGAATATACAGAACAGGTTTTTAGATATGAAACTTTTAAAAATTTTCGTAGCGGCGATTCTCGCACTGGCAGCGGCCCTCACCGGCGGATGTTCCGACGACGACGGCATCGACAACCGCGATCTCGACTACGGATACGTCCAGTTCAAACTCTACAAGGAGGCGTCCTACGACGCCGTCAGCCGGGCGCAGAAACCCCAGCTCGACTACCTTTACGAAGCCGCCAAGGTGCAGGTGTCGCTCGGCTGCAACGGCACGACCGTCACCCAGACGCTGACGCTCTCGGCCTCCGACAAGGAGAGCGCCGAGTTCGGCTTGCGCAGCGAGAAGCTGCGGCTGCTGACGGGACAGTACCAGATCATCACCTTCTCGCTCTACAACGCGAACGACGAGCTGATATACAACGGCATGCCCCTCGACGACCGGCTCGTCGTCGAAGCCGGCGGCCTGCAGGTCCACGACCTGACGGTCGATGTCGAACCGCGCGGAAAAGTGCGCTTCACCATCCGCAAGGACCTTTCGGACTTCACCGAGACGCCCGTCACCCGTGCGGCAAACAGACAGTATACGTTCGACGAGATCGCTTTCATCAGCCTCACCGTAAAACAGGGCGAGACCAACGAACAGACGACCTTCAAGATGCTGCCCACGAAGTTCTCGATCCATTTCGACGAGGACGACGACACGTTCGGCTACCAGACCTCGTCGCTCGAATGCGACACGCTGCTTTCGCTCAAGGCCGGCAGCTACAAAATGATGCGGTACGAAACCTACGACAAGAACAAGCTGCTGCTGGAGAACAACAAGCGGCCCAAGAACCTCGACTTCGTCATCGAGGACAACAAGACCACCGAAACGAAGGTCGGCGTCACGCTTTACGAGGCCGACGAGTATATCCGCGACTACTACGCGCTGTATGAAATCTGGAAGGCGCTCGACGGCCCCAACTGGTATTTCTCCGGCGAAAACTACCCCGAAGGCACCAACTGGGACTTCAACAAGGACCCCGACCTGTGGGGCATCCAGCCCGGCGTGGAGGTACACTCCAACGGCCGCGTGGCGAAGATCACGCTCAGCGACTTCGGATTCCGGGGCCACCTGCCCGCGGCCATCGGCCAGCTCACGCAGCTGATCGAGCTTTATCTGGGTTCGCACAAAGACGCCAACCTGCTCGAATACGATCCCTCGATCGCGCCCGACAAGAGCCTGAGCGAGCGGAAGCGCACCCGCATGGAGCGCAACAAGGAGTTCCTCCGCCTGATCCACACGCCGACGCAGACCTCCGAGCCGATCGCCCGTGCGCTCAAGGAGCACAACCTGACCATTCCGGGCATCTCGCTCTACGAGGAGAACTATACCGAGGACGAGATCATCGACCGCAAAACCGGACTTCAGAAGCGTATCCGCCCCTATGACGTGGTGCACGGCAAGCTGACCAACGGCCTCAAGTCGATCGACCCGGCCATCGGCAAGCTCGAAAACCTCGAATACCTGTTCGTCGCCAACGGCGAGCTGGAGACGCTGCCCGACGAGCTGGCAAACCTCAAGTCGCTGACCGACGTCGAGGTGTACAACTGCCCCAAGATGACGCAGTTCCCGATGGTGCTCGCCAAGCTCCCGGAGATGATCTCGCTCAACATTTCCAACAACTCGCAGTGGTCGGCCGAGGAGGTCTACAAGGGTCTGAACGCCATCGCCAACGGCCCTGCGAAGGAGAAGCTACAGATTCTCTACGTCCGCGACAACAATCTCCGGGAAGTGCCGGAATCGTTCCGGAACCTCAAGAAGATCGGCCTGCTGGACTTGGCCCAAAACCAGATCGGGACCATCCATCCGTTCGGAAAAGAAGTGGCTCCCGCGCAGCTCTACCTCGACAACAACAAACTCACGTCGCTGCCCGCCGACGGGAACGGCCTTTTCTGCACCATGGACGACGTCGAGACCTTCTCGGCGACCTACAACAAATTCACGAAGTTCCCCAACATCTTCTCGGCCAAGAGCAAGTTCACCATCAAATCGGTCGATTTCTCCTACAACGAGATTGACGGCTTCGAAGGCGAAGAGGACGGCACGTTCAAGGGCCTGAACATCGAACAGCTCTCGCTCGCGGCGAACAAGTTCACGAAGTTCCCCAAATGTCTCGGCACGACGGGATCGCTCGTCGCATACATCATCCTGCGCGGCAACATGATCGACGAAATCCCCGAAGGGTCGTTCTCCGGCAAATACTCGACTTCGATGACCTCGCTCGACCTGACCTACAACAAGCTCAGCAAGCTGCCGAAGGATTTCACGGCCGAGCAGCTGCCTTACCTCTACGGGCTGGACGTCTCGTACAACGCCTTCGACAAGTTCCCGTGGTCGCCGCTCAACTGCGCGGGCCTGACGGTCTACGCCATCCGCGGCCAGCGCGACGCTCAGGGCAACCGCTGCCTGCGCGAATGGCCCACGGGACTCTACCAGCACACCGGCCTGCGCGGATTCTACATCGGCTCGAACGACCTGCGCAAGATCGACGACACGATCTCCCACCTGATCTACCACCTCGACATCAGCGATAACCCCAACATCACGTTCGATGCCTCGGCGATCTGCTACTACTGGCAGCAGGGCGCCTACAACCTGATTTACGACAAGACCCAGAATATCCTGAACTGCGATAAAATGCTCGAATAACCACTAAGGAGAAATGACAATGAAAATAACGAATTACATACCGGTTATCCTCTGCTCGATCGCATTGTGCGGCTGCTCCGACGCCGCCAAGACCGTCGGATTCGGCACCGACAGCGACGCCATCGAAGCCCCCGCCACGGGAGGAACCCACACCGTCAGGGTGTCGGCGGAGAAAGAGTGGGTCGCCACCACCGACGAACCGTGGATCACCGTCTCGCCCGCCAACGGCCGCGGCACGACCGAATGCCGCGTACTCATCGACTCGGCCCTGACCGACCAGCCCCGCCGCGGCGTAATCCGCATCATGGAGCAGAACACTTGGGTCAAAAAGGAGATCGCCGTCTCGCAGAAAGGCTTCGACTACCTCATCGGCATCGACGACAAGGAGGTCACCGTCGCCAACTACGCGGCGTACGGCACGCGCCACTTCGACGTCAAGATAAAGACCAACGTGGATTTCTACGTCAAGGTTCCCGAATCGGCCGAAAACTGGCTCAAGTTCGAGAAGCCGGCGGTCGAATTCGACCGCGGCATCCGCCCGCGCGAAGTGACCGTGCGCTTCAACTGGAACATCAACTCGCAGCCCAACCCCCGCATCGCCGACGTCACCTTCACCTCCAAAAAGGAGGTCGAACTCGCACGGCACGACAACCTCGTGGTCACGCAACAGGCCGCCGAACCGATCGAGGAGAACACCCGCGGCGGCGACTCGATCGCCCTGCTGGCCATCGCCCGTACGCTCGAAACCATCGCAAGCTGGGAAAACGGCGAACGCATGGACAACTGGGACAACGTGATCCTCTGGGAAGAGGGCATGGAGGGGTACACGCCCGAAAAGAAGGGCCGCGTGAAATACGCCCGGTTCTTCATGTTCAACACCAAAGAGGAGCTGCCTTTCGAGGTGCAGTACCTGACGGCCGCCGACGAGCTGAGCTTCTACAGCAACGTCAACGCCTTCCTCAAGGACCTCACCACCGGCGAGTACATCACCAAGCTCACGCAGCTGCGCCGGCTCACCATCTCGGCCTACGGTCTGGTATCGCTGGACAAGAACTTCACGGCGCTCAAGAATCTCGAATACCTCGACCTGAGCAGCAACAACTTCCAGAAGGTTCCCGAAGAGATCAACCCGACGAACTTCCCGAAGCTCCGGACGCTGAACATGGGCGCCAACACGCGCAAGAACATCTATGACCTGAGCAACACCATCGAAACCAACTACGGCGGCCTTGTCGAAGAACAGGGATTCCCGCGCCGCCTGATCGAATGGGACCTCGACACGCTGGTGCTTTCGGTCAACTACCTGCAGGGACCGCTGCCCAAGATGGACGACTGGGAAAAATACACCGAACAGGACATCATTGACGCCGACACGCTGCCCCGCGCGCTGATCGGCACCCCGAAGGTGATGCCGCACACCAAGCGGTTCGCCATCAACCTCAACCGCCTGACCGGCGAACTGCCCGACTGGCTGCTCTACCACCCGGCGCTCGACTGGTGGGTGCCCAGCGTGCTGGTGTTCACGCAGGAGGGCAAGGATGCGACCGGCACGCTGGCAGGATTCACCAACGAACCCGCCAACATGAACTACTACTACGAATTCTACGAGGGATACAAGAAAGATCCCGGCACAGAAGAAGAAGAAGAGGAGGAGACGACCAAATAATTATGACGATGAAAAACTATCTATACGGCATTCTTGCCACCGCTTTACTGGCATTTACCGCATGTACCAAAGAGGAGCTGTCCGCCCCGGAGCCGGCTCCGGGCCCGGACGTCCCGGCCGAATACCAATCGGGGGAGGTGCTGGTGAAATTCGCACCTTACGTAAGCGACATACTCGACCGGGCGGGCATCACCCGCAGCGGCGGCCCCGCGACCCGTTCGGGCATTCTCTCCGTCGATGAGATTCTGGACATCGTCGGCGGTTATGAGATCGAGCGCGTCTTCCCCGTGGACCCGCGCAACGAGGAGCGCACCCGCGAATCGGAACTGCACCTGTGGTACGTGGTCCGCTTCGGCGAGGAGTTCACCGCCGCCGAGGTCGCCGAGAAACTCTCGGCGCTGGGCGAAGTGCAGCACGTCAGCTTCAACCGCACCATCCACCGCGCCTACAACGCCGGGAAAAAGGCGATGCCCCTCTCCCGCAAGACGCTCGAAGCCATCCAGCACCAGCGCGCGACCCGGACGGGCGAAGCCTCGGCCTATCCCTTCGACGACCTGCTGCTTCCGCAGCAGTGGCACCTCGTGAACCGCGGCAACATGTTCGGCGGGAAATCCATCGTGGACGCCGACGTGCAGTGCGAGCAGGCGTGGGAACTCTCGACGGGCGACGAGTCGATCGTCGTGGCCGTCCTCGACGAGGGCGTGATGATCGAGCACCCCGACCTGAAGAACAACATGTGGGTCAACGAGAACGAAATCTACCGCTCGCACAAGGACAACGACGGCAACGGCTATCAGGGCGACGTCTACGGCTACAACTTCGTCAAGAACACGGGCGTCATCTCATGGGACGACGTCAACGACACCGGCCACGGCACGCATGTGGCGGGCGTAATCGCCGCGCAGAACAACAACGGC
>ERZ772818.2086-NODE-2086-length-15973-cov-3.985048_pt1 | contig 15973 bp, 11 predicted proteins | sample MGYA00580837_ERZ772818 | MGnify/ENA primary metagenome ERZ772818 (study PRJEB29015, sample SAMEA2737671) | human gut metagenome | biome: human gut; feature: human-associated habitat; material: faeces | place: China | collected 2012 ...
ATCGGCATTGTAAATGGGTGATGCATTGCTGTGAAACGATTCTGTTCCTCACTCCACTCAAGAAGTGGGAATTCTGTAATCCACATAAATTTATACTCATTCTTATCTAAAAGATCCATCTGGCGTGCAAGTTCCAGACGAAGCGCACCTAATACATCCCATACAACTTTATTCTTATCTGCTGCAAAGAGAAGCAGATCACCATTCTCACCGTCCATAGCCTGAATCAAGTTCTTCTGCTCATCCTCTGTCATGAATTTTGCGAAAGAAGATTTTACAGTTCCATCTTCATGGATTGCAATGTAAGCCAGTCCTTTTGCACCGTAATCCTTTGCATAATCAACCAACTTGTCAATCTTCTTACGTGCCATACCGCCCTGACCTTTTGCATTGATACCACGGACAGTTCCACCATTCTCAATGGCACCTTTGAATACGACAAATTCACTGTCTTTTACAACATCTGTCACATTGACAAGTTCCATGCCGAATCTTGTATCCGGTTTATCGGAACCGTAACGATCCATAGCCTCCTGCCATGTCATTCTCGGAATCGGAAGCGGAACTTCCACACCAAGAACTTCTTTAAACAGCATCGCAAGGAATCTTTCATTGACATCAATGACATCATCAACATCTACGAAAGACAGCTCCATATCCATCTGTGTGAACTCTGGCTGACGGTCTGCTCGAAGATCCTCGTCACGGAAACATTTTGCAATCTGGAAATATCTGTCATAACCAGAACACATTAAAAGCTGCTTAAATAGCTGTGGTGACTGTGGAAGTGCATAAAAATGTCCCTGATGAACGCGGCTTGGTACAAGGTAATCTCTTGCTCCCTCCGGTGTACTTCCGATGAGTACCGGTGTCTCAATCTCAAGGAATCCTTCATTTGCCATAAACTGACGTGCAAGTGTAGCCACCTTGCTTCTCATCATCAGATTGCGCTGCATATCCGGTCTTCTAAGATCCAGATATCTGTATTTCAGACGGACTTCTTCTTTTGTCTTAGAATTCTCCTCAATCTGGAACGGAGGTGTCTCTGACTCAGAAAGTACACGAAGCTCCTCTGGGATAATCTCAATTTCACCTGTTGCAATGTTCTCATTGACTGCACCAGATCGTTTTGCAACTTTTCCTACAACTGCAACAACATATTCACTGCGAAGCTTTGCAGCCTTCTCAATCAGTGCTGCATCTACACTTCCTTCATCAAATACAACCTGGATAATTCCGGAACGGTCTCTTACATCTACAAATACGAGACCTCCTTTATTACGATTTTTCTGTACCCAACCCATTATGGTCACTGTCTCACCTACGTTAGCTGCTGACAGCTCCCCACATCTGTGAGTTCTCTTTAAGCCCTGCATTGACTCTGCCATTTTTCTATATCTCCTTTTTCACTTGTGCGTTCTATTTTCTACAGCTTGTCTACGGAATCTGCATAACAGTCTACAATTTCTGTATATCCCTCTTCTATTAGCTGTTCTTTCTGGAACTTCTTATTCTTCTTCATATTGACGATCAGCACCTGTCGTCCTGCCTCTCGGTCAGCTTTTGCAAGAGCAAGAACCTTCAACATGGCCTCTTTTGGAAGCTTCTTCTCCAGAAGATATGCCTTTTTCTGGCGTCCTCCCGGAACTTTATATCCATTTTCCAGAAGCAGCATGACAATTCTCTCAAATCCAATGGAAAATCCGCATGCCGGTGTATCCTGCCCTGTAAACTTGCCGATCATCTTATCATAACGTCCGCCTCCGGCAACAGAACCGCCAAAGTCGTCCATAGTTACCTCAAAAATTGTTCCGGTATAGTAGGACTGTCCTCTTACGAGGGTTGGTGTGAACTGAAGTTTAAAATCACACTCTTTTGCAGCTTCTACACTTGACATAATCAATTCCAGACCGTCAGCTGTCTCATCACTCAGATAATCTCCAAGCTTTTCTTTCAGGTAACGGACTCCGGATACATCAGAAGCAACCTCATCAAAAAGAGAAAGGTAGGTCTTAACACTTTCACTGGTATATCCCATCTCAATCAGTTCTGCCTCGACACCTTCCGGTCCGATCTTATCCATCTTATCCAGAACAATGAAGACTTCATCATAGTCTTCCTCTTTAAAACCACTGTAAGCAGCCATAGATTTCAATATATTACGGTCATTAATACATACAGTAAAATTCTTAAAGTCCAGTTTCCCAAGCATCGCCGTTGTGGCAAGAATCAACTCGATTTCGGCGAGATTAGAAGCCTCTCCTAATATATCGATATCGCACTGCACAAACTGGCGGAAACGTCCTTTCTGCGGGCGGTCTGCTCTCCATACACTTCCAATCTGAAGTGCTTTAAAAGGAGACGGCAGCTCATTTGCATGATTAGAATAATATCTTGCAAGCGGAACCGTCAGGTCATACCGAAGTCCTCCATCCACAAGATCATTTTCCTCTTTTGCCTCGTCAATTTTTAACTTTTCTCCACGTTTCAAAATCTTGAAGATCAGTTTTTCGTTATCTCCCCCCTGCTTGCTGCACAGGTTCTCGATATGCTCAACACATGGAGTTTCCATAGACTGGAATCCAAATGTTTTATAGGTGTCTTTAATCAGGCCGATCAGGTAATCCCGGATTTCCATCTCTGCCGGCATTACATCTTTCATACCGGTTACTGGTTTCTTCTTTAACGCCATAGCCATTCTCCTTTTCGTTCTATCATCTCGTCCACCCGGCTGATGTAAGCATCGATTGCTTTTACATTCTCCTGCCGGATCAGACTGGTTTTTTTCTTCTTTTTGCTTTCAGGATTTATGACAGGTTCTTTCAGTACGATTTTTGTAGACGCACCTGCACCTGCTGCAATAATGGATTGCTTTTCCTCCATAATTAGTATATTGTATATTCCTGCTTTGTCAACCTTTGCATAGCCCACATTTTCAAAATTTCCGGCAATATTCTTCTGACGATACAGATAATACGGAAAAAGTCCCATCTGGCGGGCTTTATTTCCTGCCATCTCTACCATCGTACCTATTTCATCTTGTATGATCGTTAATCGTTTCCCTTCTCTCTCTTCCTGGCCCATTTTAGCTGCACGTTTAATTGCAAGGGAATGTACCGTCAGATTATCAGGTCCAAGTAACGCAATCTGTCTTAGAGTGTCCTCCATATCCTCCGGTGTCTCTCCCGGAAGTCCTGCAATAATATCCATATTGATATTATCAAATCCCAGCTTTCTCGCCATATGAAATGCTTCATACACTTGTTCTACAGTATGCTTACGCCCAATTGTATCCAAGGTCTTCTGCTGCATGCTCTGAGGATTGATAGAAATTCGATTAATACCGTGATTTCGAAGCACCTGAAGTTTCTCTTTCGTAATACTGTCCGGCCGTCCGGCTTCCACCGTAAACTCCAGAAGTCCTTCCCTTACAAAATGTCTATCAATGCATGTAAGCAGCCGGTCTAACTGATCCGCATTCAAAGTTGTCGGTGTTCCACCGCCCATGTAAATGGTGTCAGCTTTTCTTCCTTCAGACATTTTCGCAATTGCTTCCAGTTCCTTCATAAGTGCAGCCAGATAGTCTTCTACCCGATGTTCCCAGTCACCTAATGCACCAGAACTAAACGAACAGTAACTGCAAACCGTTGGGCAGAACGGGATTCCCACATAAAGACTATAGCCATTTTCATAATCCAACTGATCCAGAAGCTTTTTTTCTCTCCCTGCAATCTGCCATGCAAGATGTGCTTTTTCTTCACTCACCAGATTTTCCTTCTGGAACCATGGAACAAACGTCTCCTGTGTCATACCTTCTTCCAGTTTTCTCATAGCAATTTTAGTCGGTCGTACTCCCATCAGGATTCCCCATGCAAGAGTTCTGCCACTTTGCTCTGACAACTTTTTGTATAACATCCGGTCGAGATATTTTTTCATTGCAGATTTCTCCGCTGGCATGTCATTTGTCTGCCTGTCTGCAATTTCAATCATCGCCTCTTTCTGCCCGTCTGTACCATCTTCTGCAAATTCCACGGTTACATAATTAGAGGCTTTTTCGTCCACCGAAGACGTAACAGTCTCCGATGGATAAAAAGCCTTCACCATATGATATGCATTATATACAAATGTCTCCTGATTGCATATAACCCGGATCATTCTTAGCCCTCCTGTACATATGGATTGTGAAGCTTCTCATACTCTATCTTTGTCTCACCCATATGTCCCGGATAAACAATCGTATCATCCGGAAGTGCGAACAGTCGTTCTCTTACAGATCGTACGATTGCATCCTGACTGCTGTTCGGAAAATCCGTACGTCCGACAGAACGCTGGAATAAAGTATCTCCACTAAATACTGCATGTTCTACAGGCAGATAATAGCAACAGCCTCCCATCGTATGTCCCGGTGTATGAATGACTTCTATCGTCTCACCTGCCAGTTCCAGTTTTTGTCCGTCTTTTAACGGTTTTGCACCATCAAAGGAATAGCCGTTCGTGTAAGACGAAGACAGATTCAGCTCTGGATCCGTCATAATCGGAAGATCCTCTTCCTCTACATAGACCGGAATATTCCAGTTTTCCAGAATAGAATCAATTCCCATAATATGATCGAAATGTCCATGAGTCAGAAGAATTGCCACAAGGTTAAGTTTTTCTTCCTCAATGTATGCTGTAAACTTCTTAGAATGTCCACCTGGATCCACTACAACTGTATCCTTTGTCTCTTCATTTATCAAAAGGTAACAATTCGCCCCCAAAATCCCAAGGGAAAATTTCTCTATCTTCATTGCTTTTTCTTTCCTCCTAGCCTGTTGTTCTCTCAATATCGATCACGTCATCAATCTGACGCAGTTTACCAATTACTTTCGCAAGTTCCTCTCGGCCATGCACAATAAATCCAGCCTCGATGGTCGCAGTTCCCTGCTTGCTCGTGCGGACATTTAAGGATTTGACATCCATCTCCATCTCTGTAAATACTTTGGAAATACTCATCAGAAGTCCCTGCTGATCTCTTGCATACATCTTGATCTCAGCCAGATACTGACCTCCTGTCTCTTCTGCCACATTTCCTTCCCACTCAGCCGGAATCAGTCTTGCACGTTCTGCTTCTGTCAAATGTATCATATTAACACAATCCGTGCGGTGAATCGAAAGTCCTCTTCCTCTTGTAACAAATCCGACAATCTCATCTCCCGGTACCGGATTACAGCATCTGGAGAACCGGACTGCCACATCATCAATTCCTTTTACGACAATTCCACTCTTGGACTTGGCAATATGGACTTTATTCTTAGCCGCCTCTGCAACTTTTTCAAGTACAATTTCATCTGTCAGTTCCTGCTTGTGATCCTTGCCATATTCTTCCGCCAGACGATTCACGACCTGTCCTTCTTTTAAGCCGCCATGTCCGATCGCGGCAAGCACAGAATCCCAGTCCTTGAATCCATATTTTCTCTGTACGATCTCTTCATATTTTGGCTGGAGCAGATTAGAAAGGTTGAGAGATTTTGCTTTGCAATAGGAGGCCACCATCTCTTTTCCTTTGATAATATTGCTCTCTTTAAATTCTTTTTTGAACCACTGATTGATCTTATTTTTTGCCTGTGTACTCTTGACTACATTCAGCCAGTCACGGCTTGGTCCTTTCGAATTCTGGGAGGTCAGAATTTCTATTCTGTCTCCATTCTGGATTCTGTAATCAATCGGAACAAGCTTTCCATTCACTCTGGCACCGACCATCTTATTGCCGACTGCACTGTGTATGGAATAAGCAAAGTCGATTGGAGTGGACCCCGTCGGCAATGTCTTTACATCCCCCTGCGGTGTAAAGCAGTACACATCATCTGCAAACAGATCCAGATCTCCTTTGATGAGGCTTAAGAATTCCTTGTTGTCAGACATATCTCTCTGCCATTCCAGAATCTGTCTGAGCCAGCTCATTTTCTCTTCTTCAGCCATAACACCTTTCTTGCTGCCGCCGGACTCTTTATACTTCCAGTGAGCAGCAATACCATATTCGGCTGTCTTATGCATCTCCTGTGTACGGATCTGGATCTCAAACGGCTGACCAATCGAACTCATCAGCGTTGTATGCAGAGACTGATACATATTCGGTTTCGGCATGGCAATATAATCTTTAAATCTTCCAGGAATTGGCGTATAAATCTCATGGATAATTCCCAATGCCGCATAACAGTCTTTGACAGAATCCACAATGATACGGACTGCAAACAGGTCATAAATCTGATCTACTGTCTTATCCTGATTGACCATCTTCTTATAAATACTGAAGAAATGCTTTACACGTCCATTTACATCTGCTTTGATCCCCGCATTTTTCATATGCATGGACACTTCATCCACAATCTGTTGGACAAATTCCTCACGCTCTGTTTTTCTGGCATTGATCTGATTTACAAGATCAAAAAATACATCTGGTTTCAGATACTTCAATGACAAATCGTCAAGTTCTGTCTTAATTTTAGAAATACCAAGCCTTCCCGCGATCGGCGCATAAATATCCATTGTCTCACGAGCCTTTTCCTGCTGTTTGGCCGGATTCATGAACTGCAGTGTACGCATATTATGCAGACGGTCCGCAAGTTTAATGATAATAACCCGGATATCCTTTGCCATAGCAAGGAACATCTTTCTCAAATTCTCCGCCTGAAGTTCCAGTTTGTCCGCAGAATAAGCTACACGGCCAAGTTTCGTAACACCGTCTACCAAAAGAGCTACCTCTTCTCCAAACTCTTCTTTGATATAATCCTCTCCAATCCGAGTATCTTCCACTACGTCATGAAGAAGAGCTGCAATAATTGTCTCCTTATCCATCTCAAGATCCGCAAGAATGATTGCTACCCAGAGCGGGTGGATAATATACGGTTCTCCCGACTTTCTCTTTTGGTCTCCATGCGCTTTTTTTGCCAGATTATATGCCTTCTCAATCTGAGTAACATCCGCAGACGGATGATACTTTTGAATACGGGCAATTAACATGCCATAAAGCTTATCCGGATCATCATAATCTGCCTCCTGTTTGATCCCGTGCCCATCTACCATCTGAAGTTTCCCTCTTGTGTCTTTTAGCAATGCTTCCGGAGCAATCTTGCCGTCCAGTGACTCATATGTTGTTTTATTCTCTGACATATTAACGCCTCCTTCCCTCTCTAGTCTCTCAAATGTATATCTTTTTCTATTTTCCAGGATATACAATAACTGAATCTATATCATATCCCTGTAATCTGTCACGTCCATGAAGTCCTGCCAGTTCCATTAAAAACACAGTCTTTACAACCTTTCCGCCAAGACCTTCAATCAAATGAATCATTGCCTCATTCGTTCCGCCTGTCGCGATCAGATCATCAATGATCACAACTCTCTGCCCTGGCTTGATCGCATCTTTGTGCATCTCGATAGTTGCTGTGCCATACTCTAATTCATACTCTGCAGAAACCGTCTCTCTTGGAAGCTTTCCTTTTTTACGAATCGGAATAAATGGCTTTTTCAGATTATATGCGATCGGTACCCCGAAAATAAATCCTCTGGATTCCGGTCCGACTACTACGTCAAAGTCAAGACCTTCTAATTTTTCCTGCATCAGATCAATTGCAAGATGCAGTCCTTCCGCGTCCTGTAATACACTTGTCACATCACGAAATATGATCCCCGGTTCTGGAAAATCCGGAATACTTACTACATAATCTTCTATCGGTTTCATAATTATTCTCTCCTTCTTCTCTTTCAAGGTAAAGTATATCTTTTAGTATAGCATTATTTGTTCCATTTTTCAAAAAAAATCTATCGATAATGGGTAATTACAATCTGAATTTGTCTTTCTCCCCGGAATTCATTGATTCCAGGATAAAATGTAATGGACATTTTACCATTATTTCTTTCACACTGTTTTGCAAATTCCTGTGCATCATGAAAACAGATGGCTTCCATCCGGTTTCCCGCCGCATCGATTGCTGTTGCTTTTGCAACATTTTTATTTTTCCCGATGATCTTCACATGCTGCATGACGACGCCTCTTGCCGCAAAAACCGGTTTTGTATTACCTTTTCCAAATGGTTCCATGTATTCAAGTTCTTCTATAAAATGTTCTGTAATAGCAGCAAATGGCAGTTCCATATCGATCACTACTTTTTCTGTCAGCTCTTCTTCTGAAAGCGTACACTGATCATTTAGTCTTCTTTTGAATTTCTCAACATTTTCTTTATCAAGTGAAAGTCCTGCCGCCATCGGATGTCCGCCGAATTTTGTCAGAAGATCCCCACAGCCTGTCAGTTCTTCATACATGGAATAGCTTTCGATCGATCTTCCCGATCCTTTGACTCCATCTTCGGAATCCGTCAATACAAATACCGGACGATAGTAATTTTCTCTCACACGTCCAGCCACAAGGCCGGCAAGGCTTTCATGACAATCCGGCAGATAGATAACAAGCACCTTATCCCCCCGGATATCTGTCTGTTCCACTTTCGCCATTGCCTCATCTACAACGCGGTCTGTCATATCTCTACGGCTTTCATTTAATGCTTTCAGATCACCTGCCAGCATATCTGCCTCCCGCTCTGTCTTTGCCCGAAGCAGTGCCAGTGCTCTTTTTGCCGTATCCAGCTTACCACTGGCATTCAGACACGGAGCAAGAATAAATCCGATGTGATATGCCTGAATCTTTTTTCCCTCCAGCCCGATACACTGGATCAGGGCACGTAGTCCCAGATTAGAGGTCCTCTTTAGCATCTCAAGACCCTGCTTCACCAGAATTCGATTTTCCTCTGTCAGATCCATCACATCTGCCACTGTTGCAATTGCAACATTTTCCAAAAGATAATCCAGATCCGCCACGTCTTGACCATTTGCCTCACAGAGCGCCTCTACAAGCTTGTATGCAACCGCTGCACCACATAATCCTTTAAATGGATATTCACATCCTTCCTGCCTTGGGTCAACAACTGCATCTGCCGGCGGTAAAATGTATCTTCTTCCCGCTTCATTTTCCTTGTACGGCACTTCATGATGGTCTGTTACGATGATCGTCATACCAAGCGCTTTTCCATACTCAATTTCTTTCGCTGCCGCAATTCCGTTATCACAGGTGATGATCGTATCAATTCCATCTTCATGTGCCCGGTCAATCAGATGCTGATTTAATCCATATCCGTCTTTGATACGATCCGGGATGTCGCTGTCCACCTTTGCGCCAAGCTTTTCCAGACCTTCTAAAAGAATATATGTCGCATTGATTCCATCACAGTCATAGTCTCCAATGACACGGATTTTTTCCCGGTCCCTGATTTTTTCAGTCAGAATTTCCACCGCCTGTGGCATACCCTTCATCTGCATTCCATCGTAGAGTTCCACAATTGTACCGTTCAGATATTGGTTGATTGCTTCATCTCCAATAACATCCCGGTTACGGATCAGACTGGCCAGTCTCGGACTAATATGAAATTTCTTACTGATAGCCTCAAAATCAGCACCTTTTCTTAAAAGTACCCAGCGTTCCATAATTTTCGTCTCTCCTGTTTTATCCAAATAAATATTTGCAAAGTAAATACTACACTTTCGCCAGGAATCTCCAACATCATTTTATTTACTTTGCAAATATTTACTTTAAGAAAAGAACAGCCTCGCCATAAAATATGACTTTGGCTGTTCTATAGTATTTAAAATTACTTCTTGAAGCGTTTCATTACATACCACAGCGCTCCTGTGATACATACAGATGAGTAAGCTCCGCATACAACTCCGACCATCAATGGAAGTGCAAACTCCTTGATAGAACTTACACCCATGACGTAAAGTACTGCTACCATGATAAATGTTGTAAGAGATGTATAGATACTTCTTGTCAGCGTCTGTGTGATACTCTTGTTTACAACTGCTGCAACATCACTGCTCTTTGTCTTACCACGCATTTCCTCTCGGATACGGTCAAAGATAACAATGGTCGCGTTGATGGAATATCCAACGATTGTCAGCATACACGCGATAAATGTATTACCAACAGAGATTCTTGCAATTGCATAGAATCCTACTACAACAAGGACGTCATGTAAAAGAGCAAGTACCGCACTGGTAGCGAAACGGATATCTTTGAATCGGAACCAGATATACAGAAGCATACAGATTGTCGCAATAACAACCGCGATAACTGCATCTCTTCGCATCTCATTACTTACTGTAGAACTGATATTTTCTGCCGTGATCTTTGATTCGTCCACACCGAAGTTATCAACCATAGCCTTATTCAGTGCTTCACGCTTGTCAAGATCCAGTGTAACTGTCTTGATAATAACCTGATTGGTTCCGGCTACTTTCTGAGTCTGAACATTGTTATCTCCAGTTACCTTTTCTACAACCGGAACAATTTCCTTATCAATCTCATCAATAGAGTAATCTTTATCAAATGTTACATTTGTAGATGTACCGCCCTGGAATTCAAGGCTGTATGCAAATGCTCCTTTTCCTCTTCCTGCATTGACACCGATTGTGATCACTCCTGCTGCAATTAATACAAGAGAAATTGTAAAGAACACTTTTTTCTTTGAAAGGAAATCGATTGGCTCACGCTCTTTCTTTGGACGATAATATAATTTTTCACTTCTAAGTCCAACTGCATAAAATGCATTTACGATCAATCTTGTAATAACAAGTGCTGTAAACATAGATGCGATGATACCAATTGCAAGTGTCTGCGCGAATCCTTTTACTGTACCGGAACCTTTGAACCACAATACAGCTGCTGCAATCAGAGTCGTAATATTACCATCTAAGATTGCTGATAAAGCTTTCTGGAAACCAATCTTCAGAGAATTCTTTACACTTCTTCCGCGTACCATCTCTTCACGTACACGAGCGAAGATGATAACGTTGGCATCTACTGCCATACCAATGCCAAGAATGATACCGGCAATACCCGGAAGTGTCAATGTTACTTCAAATGCATTCAGGATTACAAGTACAAGTCCTGTATAGATTAAAAGTGCAAGTCCGGATGCAAGTCCCGGAAGCAAGTATACACAACACATGAATACAAATACAATTGCAAGTCCGATTGCTCCGGCTTTTAAACTGGTCGCAACTGCCTGCTCACCAAGTTGGGCTCCTACAACATTAGAACGCAACTCTTCCAGTTCCAGTTTCAGACCACCGATACGGATTGTAGAAGCAAGCGCATCTGCTTCTTCATAGGTCATGTTACCACTGATCTGAGCCTGTCCATTTGTAATGGCTGCCTGTACATTCGGAACACTTACAAATGCTCCGTCATAATAGATACCAATGCTCTGTCTCGCTGCCAGTGCTTTTGTTGTTGCATCTGCGAACTTTGTTGTTCCATCTTTTGTAAATGTAAGAGATACAACATTCTGTTTATTCTTTGTCAGCTGGTCTTCTGTTGTCTGAGCCTGGGCACTTTTTACATCATTGCCACTCAGTACAATAGAACCGTCTGCCTGCAATTCTTCAATTGTCTTGTTAAGCTGATAATCTTTGGACGCATCTCCCGTACTGTTCACCTGACTGTAGTTTGCTGAGCCGTCACTGCCTGTCTGCGCAATAAAATACAGGGAACCCGGCTGTCCCAGTTCGTCTAAAATCTCATTGGCATCTGTAACACCAGGAATCTCGATATTAATACGGTCGCTTCCCTCCTGATATACACTTGCCTCTGTACTATACTGTTCTACACGCTTTTGCAGCTTATAGATCGTATCACTCATCTCTTCATCCGACGGATTGTCATCTTTGACCTGATATGTGATACTTACACCACCGGCAAGGTCCAGACCCAGTTTGATATTCTTCATAGAACCTGTATGGCCTTTTCCGAATCCAACAATTGTCGTAAAACCAAGCAGTACGATCAAGGCTGCTGCCACAATAAGACTAAGTATGCCTCTGCTTTTTTTCATGATTTACTTCCTTTCTCTTTCTTCCATTCCTTCGAAGGATTCTATGTTACACATTATGCATCTGCCAGTGCTGCTTTGATCATAATGGCACATTCCACACGTTTACGCTGCATCTCACAGCCAACATCATAACAATCATGGATCGTTCCATGGAAATTATAAGAGTTTGCCATACATCCACCGCTACAGTAGAATTTAGCGAAACAATTTTTACATTTTTCTTTTGAATATACACTGCAGCTTCTGAAATCATCTGCAATCTCCGGCTTTACAATTCCATCGTCTACATTTCCCATCAGGAATTCTTCCTGCCCGACAAACTGATGACATGGATACAGATCTCCCCATGGTGTGACAGACAGATATTCTGTTCCGGAACCACAGCCGGACATACGTTTCATCACACATGGGCCGCCTTCCAGATCGATCATAAAGTGGAAGAAATTAAATCCTTTGCCTTCTTTCTCTCGTTCGATCATAATCTTGGCAAGTTTATCATATTCTTCTTTGATCTGTGGAATATCCTCTTCGCGGATCGCATATGGATCGGATTCGTCACCTACGACCGGCTCAATGGACATCTGCTTGAATCCAAGATCTGCAAAATGCAGGATATCATTGGAGAAATCCAGATTATTTCTTGTAAATGTCCCACGGATATAATACTTCTCCTGATTACGACTTTCAGCCAGCTTCTGGAATTTCGGCACGATCAGATCGTAGCTTCCTTTTCCGTTGCGGAACGGACGCATCTTATCATTGATTTCTTTTCGTCCATCCAGGCTTAGCACAACATTGTCCATCTCTTTATTGACAAACTCCTGAATCTCATCATTCAGAAGAACGCCGTTCGTCGTAACTGTAAATCGGAAATTCTTGTCATGAAGCTTTTCCTGTTCTCTTCCGTATGCTACCAGATCTTTGACAACCTGCCAGTTCATAAGTGGCTCTCCTCCAAAGAAATCTACTTCCAGATTTCTTCTGCTTCCGGAATTTGCGATCAGGAAATCTAATGCCTTCTTTCCGACTTCATAACTCATAAGAGCACGTCTTCCATGATACTCGCCTTCTTCTGCAAAGCAGTATCTGCAGGCCAGATTACAGTCATGTGCAATGTGAAGGCAAAGAGCCTTTACAACTGTCTTTCTCTTCTTCACGATTGGAACAAGATATTCAAACTCATCCTTTGTAAATAATTTCCCGTCCTCTGTCAGTTCAATGACATCATCAAGAGCATCTCTTAAATCTTCCTCGCTATATGTATCTCTAAGACGCTTTTTCAGATTCTCCCATGTAAGATCACTCTTTAAAATCTCAGCTGTTGGTTCTTCGTCCGGTTCATTCAGTACAGCAATCACATCATAGCACAGGTCATCAACCACATGTACGGCTCCACTGTATACATCCAGAACAATGTTATATCCGTTATTCTTATACTGATGAATCACAGTAATAATCTCCTTTTCTATTTTTTCTATCTCTTTAAAATTTTAATGGTTATTTGGCAACAGAACAGAGACAGCGACCCTTTTAAGACCGCTGTCTCCTGGTTTTTTACCTATGTTCTTTTACTTATTTGCTCTGCTCACAGGTCTGATTTCCTACTGTACAGGAAGTCTTGCATGCTGACTGGCAAGATGTCTGACATTCGCCGCAACCGCCTTTTTTCACTGTCTTGTTCAGAGTCTGTGTATTCAATGTTTTCACATGTTTCATCACTACATTCCTCCTTGTCTTTCTTGACTTTTATAAGTATAGCATCTTCCTTTCTTTTTCGCAATATTTTTATCTGAATCGTTAATTTTTAATTATTCCCGTTAATATTTTAATTACCTGCAAAAAGGTGGTTTTTTCAATTTTACTATGTTACACTTGCGTTAGATTACAAATGAATCAGAAATTGCCACTTCATTAATATGTCTTATAGGAGGTAATTGTAACATGGCAATTTCAATTGGCATTAACGGATTCGGACGTATTGGACGCGTTGCACTCCGTATCGCCATCAGTCGACCGGAAACTTTTAAATTATGTGGAATTAACGCAAGAAATGCGGATCTTGATTATATGGTCTATATGATCCGCTACGACTCTACATTTGGACGTTTCCAGGGAGAACTTGGAACTTATGAACACGGACTTATCATTAACGGGCAGAAGATTCCTGTCTTCACAGAAGGTGATGCTGCTTCCATCCCTTGGGGTTCCTGCGGTGCCGAATACATCATCGATGCAACCGGAGCATTTTGCACGGCAAAAAAGGCAAGTGCTCACCTGCAAGGTGGTGCAAAAAAAGTCATTATTTCTGCACCTGCAAAAGATGAAGAAACACCTACATTCATCATGGGAATCAACCATACCGGTTATTCGAAAGATATGTCCGTTGTGTCCAATGCATCCTGCACGACCAACTGTCTGGCACCTATCTGTAAAGTACTGGAAGACAATTATGGAATTGAATATGGTCTGATGTCTACGATCCACGCCGCAACTGCCAAGCAGAAAGTTGTGGACAGCCGTTCTCTCAAGGACTGGCGTACCGGACGTTCTGCATTCGGCAATCTGATTCCATCCACAACCGGAGCCGCTAAGGCTATCTCTCTCGTCATTCCTTCTCTGAAGGACAAGATGAGTGGTATTTCTTATCGTGTTCCAACTACAGACGTCTCAATCGTTGATCTGAACGTCGCACTAAAAGAGTCTGCATCTTATGAGGATATCTGCAAAAAAGTAAAGAAAGCCTCCATGACATATTTGTCCGGCATTCTTGATTATGTAGATGATGAAGTTGTATCTTCTGATTTCATCGGAGATTCACACGCTTCTATCTTTGATGCAAGACAGGGAATTCAAGTAAATTCTCACTTCTTTAAGGTCATCTGTTTCTATGATAATGAATGGGGCTATACAAGCCAGATTTTCCGCCTCATCAAGTACATGGATCAGGTAGACCATAATTCATAAGATGCCGGTGAAAACACTTTCCATTCTGGTATCTTTACATTTTTACATGTGGCAAAAACTTTCTGATTCGAACTGTAACTATTCTACTTTCTGTAAGGGACATATACATTCGTCATTACGATTATGAACCATACGTAAAATAAAAGCTGCCTATATCTGTTTCCTTTTTACAAGAGATATACGCAGCTCTTATTTTCAAGTCTTTCATGATATCATACCACCGGTCATACCGCCGCCTGCACATAGTATCAGTGATGTGACAATACTTACACTGTCTCCATTCAGAGTTCTGTAAACTCCAAGTGTAATGAGCAAAAGCAATACAAAATATATGATTCCAAGAACCATCCCCCACAAGTACCGTTTTGATTTTGTCAGTTTCCCTATGATCATTCCTCCGATCAGTGTTGACACTACATAGATTCCAACAATTGCCGCCGATACAATTTTTTCATTTAATTCAAATTTATACATAAAAAATGTCAAAACCAAAAGTGATATACCGGTGACAATATAAGAAGCCAGAAGTGACTTGATCCACCATATGACCTTTATATTTTTTTGCATATTCTCCATCTCTTTCCTCCTTGTCTACCACAAGGTATGAGCCAGATCCGGCGAATATGACTGCTTCTGCAAATTTTATCACTCCATTTGCTTTCCAAGAAATCCTGCCGCACATGCCCCCAGCTTTTGTTCCAGTTTTGTAAACTTCTCTTTTTCATCTGATGACAGTAAAATAACTGCCCCCACAACATCTCCTTCGCAAATGATCGGTGTAATAGATTCCCATACATAATCCTTTTCCTGTTCCCGGAACACCCGGATATATTTCTTCTCATCAACCTTTGCCAGAATACTGTTTCTTTCTTCCAGTTCCCCTTGAAGAACTTTGCTGATATACTTTTCCTGCACCTCTTTTCTCCCATTTCCGGAAGCTGCCACGACCTGATCCATATCACAGATACACACAAGGCACCCTGCCTCTTTTGCCAGGCTGTCTGCATACATACCTGCAAATGCTGCAAGCTCCCCAATTGGAGAATATTTTTTCAAGATGATTTCGCCCTCTCTGTCTGTGAAGA
>ERZ772818.2087-NODE-2087-length-15972-cov-4.906892_pt1 | contig 15972 bp, 14 predicted proteins | sample MGYA00580837_ERZ772818 | MGnify/ENA primary metagenome ERZ772818 (study PRJEB29015, sample SAMEA2737671) | human gut metagenome | biome: human gut; feature: human-associated habitat; material: faeces | place: China | collected 2012 ...
CGACCAATTGATTAAAAGTCAACTGCTCTACCAACTGAGCTAACGACCCACTTTTGCGCTGCTTTCACGTTGTTTGATATCCCGTGGCAACGGCGGCATATATTACTGATTTAAGAATTCTGCGCAACAAAAATTTCGATGAAGATCACTTAACTGCTTAGGAATCATGCTGCACGACCAGAAATAACGCGATTTCTGGTCATGCGATAATCAACCCATCGAACTCAAACGTTTTTGTGCCTGTTTGGCGCCGTCTGTACCCGGGAATTTCGCAACCACCTGCTGATAAACCGCTTTGGCTTTTGCAGTGTCGCCTTTGTCCTGCATGATCACGCCGACTTTATACATCGCATCAGGCGCTTTCGGTGATTTCGGGTAATTTTTCACCACAGAGGCAAAATAAAACGCCGCATCATCCTTTTTACCCTTGTTGTAATTCAACTGACCCAGCCAGTAGTTCGCATTTGGCTGGTAAGTGGAATCAGGGTACTTCTTAACGAAGTTCTGAAACGCAACGATAGCATCGTCCTGGCGCGATTTGTCCTGCACCAGGGCAATGGCCGCGTTGTAGTCCGTATTCGCGTCACCGCTCTGTACAGGCGCACCAGACGACGCGGAGGCATCTGCCGCAGGTGCAGGCGTCGCCGCACCGCTTTGATCGCCTGCTGCTGGCTGTGCTGCTGCTCCGCCGCTGTTCAGGCTATCCATCTGCAACAAAATTTGCTTCTGGCGCTCCACAACCTGATTAAGCTGATACTGACTCTCCTGGATCTGACCACGAAGGGAATCAATATCATTCTGGTTATCGGAAAGCTGCTGCTGGAGTTGAGTTAAAAGCTGGCTGTGAGCGTTAGAAATACGCTCGAGTTGAGTGACTCGATCTTCTACCGAGCCTGAGCCGACACTACTGATTGGTGCCTGAGCAAAAGCGGCCCAGGGGGCCGCTATACCAACCAGTAACGACAGACTCAATAGTTGATGTCTGAAGTTACTGCTCATGCAATTCTCTTAGTAAACCAGTACCGCACGACGGTTTTTGGCATACGCCGCTTCGTCATGACCCAGTACTGCAGGTTTTTCTTTACCGTAAGAAACGATGGAGATCTGGTCAGCAGAAACGCCTTTACCCTGGAGGTACATTTTAACAGCGTTTGCACGACGTTCACCCAGGGAGATGTTGTACTCCGGAGTACCACGTTCGTCCGCATGACCTTCTACGGTGACTTTGTAAGACGGGTTGCTACGCAGGAAGTTTGCGTGCGCATCCAGCATTGCAGCGAAGTCAGAACGAATGTCGTATTTATCCAGATCGAAGTAAACGATGTTGTTCTGCTGTAACTGCTGCATCTGAAGACGCGCTTGCTCTTCAGAAGACATATTGCCATTGCCGTTAGCGTCCATACCGGTGCCGGCACCCATCATGCCTTCGCCGCTCTGGTCATTGCTTGCGTTCTTGTTAGAAGAACACGCTGCGATTGCCATAACAGGCAGAGCGATCATCAGCCCCTTCAGCACTTTGTTCAGTTGCATTTCTAAGATTCCTTTAGTAATCAATTAATTATTATTACAGATACGGCGACCAGGCAGGTGATTTTACCTGTCCATCAGTTGCCGGAAGACGCGCTTTGAAACGCCCATCTGTAGAAACCAGATTCAGCACGGATCCCATCCCCTGAGAAGAGCTGTAGATTACCATGGTGCCGTTAGGTGCCAGACTTGGCGTTTCATCCAGGAACGTTGACGACAGTACTTGTACGCCCCCCGTTACCAGATCTTGTTTGGCAATGTGCTGCTGACCACCCGCAGTACTGACCATTACCATTGTTTTACCATCGGCACTGACGTCAGCATCCTGGTTCTGAGAACCTTCCCAGGTAATACGCTGCGCTGCTCCGCCGTTGATATTCACTTTATAAACTTGTGGACGACCTGCCTGGTCAGACGTAAATGCCAGATTCTGGCTGTCCGGGAACCAGGTTGGCTCAGTGTTGTTGCTACGACCATCCGTGACCTGACGGATCTGACCAGAACCAATATCCATCACGTACAGGTTCAGGCTACCGGTTTTAGACAGGGCAAACGCCAGTTTGGTACCGTCCGGAGAGAACGCAGGCGCACCGTTGTGACGCGGGAATGACGCAACCTGACGCACAGCACCGTTAGACAGTGTCTGGATAACCAGCGCGGAACGGCCGCTTTCGAAGGTCACGTACGCCAGCTTAGAGCCATCCGGAGACCATGCCGGAGACATCAGCGGCTGTGGTGAACGGTGTACGGTGAACTGGTTGTAACCATCGTAGTCAGAGACGCGCAGCTCATAAGGGAACTGGCCGCCGTTGGTCTGTACTACGTACGCGATACGGGTACGGAACGCACCTTTAATACCGGTCAGCTTCTCAAACACTTCGTCACTCGCCGTGTGGCCTGCATAACGCAGCCACTGCTTGTTCACCTTATACGTGTTTTGAGCCAGAACGGTACCCGGCGCACCGCCGGTATCCACCAGCTGATAAGCGACGTTATAGCCGCCGTCTGGCGCAGGAGTAACCTGTCCGACAACCACGGCATCAATACCCAGTGCAGACCATGCAGCAGGTTGAACTTCCTGAGCTGTACCCGGCTGCTGCGGCAGACGAGAACGATCCAGGGGGTTAAATTTACCGCTGTTACGCAGGTCAGCTGCAACAATGCCGCCAATATCTTCAGGCGCAGCGCCCGGGCCTGCCCATTGGAACGGAACGACACCGATTGGACGCGCTGAGTCGTTCCAGTCGGTAATGTCGATGCTTACTGTGGCATGCACTGCTGACGTCAACAGTACTAAAAAACCAAAAGCTAATCGTAATGCCTGCTTCATCATATCTCCCTTATCCGAACAATAAGTCCTGGATAATTTAGCAGAAGGTTAACAAACTCAAATACACAAAACTATCAGAACCCGATAACAGCAGCTCTGCTTATGGCTTAAAGTTCAGCGAAGCGTCTTTGAACACTTCATAGACAGCCTGTGATGGAGGTTTTGGCAGTTTTGCCTGATTCACTGCCACAAGTGCAGCCTGGCATAACGCTTCATCTCCCCCTTCTGACTCAACGCTCAGCACCATACCATCCGTAGCCAGTTTAATATGCAGTCGGCACGTTTTCCCGGTATAGAGCGATTTATCGTTAAGTCTGCTGGCAATAGCCGCGGCAATCTGATTCTTATAGTCGTTGATCTCAGCGCCAGAAGCACCGTTGTTCTTAGTGTTACCACTTCCTGCCGGTGCTGCGTTACTTCCTTTCGCCCCTCCGCCCGTTTTCGGTGCATTCTTACCGGAGCTCAGATCGCCCAGCAGATCGTCAACCCCTGCGGCAGCGGCTTTTTCCGCAGCAGCGGCCTTCTTAGCTGCGGCTTTTTCAGCAGCAGCTTTCTTATCAGCAGCGGCTTTCTCAGCTGCCGCTTTTTTTTCCGCAGCGGCTTTTTCCGCAGCGGCGGCTTTTTCTGCCGCAGCTTTCTCGGCGGCGGCCGCTTTTTTCGCAGCATCGGCAGCCGCTTTCTTCTCTGCTTCCTGCGCAGCTTTTTTGGCGGCTTCCGCTTCGGCTTTCTTCTGTGCGTCAGCGGCCGCTTTTTTCGCCGCTTCGGCTTCTGCTTTCTTCTTCGCATCAGCAGCGGCTTTCTTCGCAGCTTCGGCTTCCGCTTTCTTCTGCGCATCAGCAGCCGCTTTCTTCGCGGCTTCTGCGGCTAACTTAGCTTGAGCATCTGCCTGCGCCTTCGCGTCTGCCGCGGCTTTGGCTGCCGCCTCTTCCGCCTGCTTCTGCTGTTCCTGAGCTTTCTTCGCTGCGGCTTCAGCCTGTTTCTGCTGCTCCGCCTGCTCTTTAGCGGCTTCCTGCGCCTGCAAACGCTCTTTCTCAAGCTGCTTCAGACGTTCCTGCTCGGCGGCCTGCTTTTCACGCAGCTCTTCCGCCTGCTGTTGCGCCTGTTTTTCACGCTGTTCTTCCGCGCGTTTTGCGCTCGCCTGCTGCTGTTGCTGGCGATTATAGTTCTGCACTACCGCACCGGGATCCACCATGACGGCGTCGATGGACGAGCCCCCATCGCCGCCTGATGCATCAAGGTGCTCATCGAACGAACTCCAGATCAGCGCTGCAAAAAGAAATACGTGCAGCACTGCGGAGACGATTATCGCTCGCTTAAGCTTGTCGTTCTGTTCGGTTGCCTTTGACACTATCGGTTCCCAAAAACTACGCAGATGATCAAATAGGCTGAGTCATTAAGCCAACTGACTTAACGCCCGCGCTATGTAGCAAGTTCAGCGCTTTGATAATTTCATCATATGGTACGTCTTTCGCACCACCGATTAAGAAGACCGTCTTCGGATTTGACTCCAGACGTCGTTGCGCTTCAGCAATAACCTGCTCTGGCGGAAGCTGATCCATACGATCTTTCTCTACCACCACGCTGTACTGCCCTACGCCGGAAACCTCAATGATGACCGGAGGATCGTCATTGGTGCTTACCGCCTGTGATTCTGTCGCATCCGGCAGATCAACTTCCACGCTCTGGGTGATGATGGGCGCTGTCGCCATAAAGATCAGCAGCAGCACCAGCAGCACGTCCAGTAACGGAACGATATTGATTTCGGACTTGAGCTCGCGACGACCTCGTCCACGCGATCTGGCCATGGTTTACCCCTTGTTGCTCTCGGTGCTGGTAAACGCCTGACGATGCAGAATCGCGGTGAACTCTTCCATAAAGTTGTCGTAGTTCAGTTCCAGTTTGTTCACGCGCTGGTTCAGACGGTTGTACGCCATTACCGCCGGAATTGCGGCGAACAGACCGATTGCGGTCGCGATCAGTGCTTCTGCGATACCCGGTGCAACCATCTGCAACGTTGCCTGCTTCACCGCCCCCAGGGCGATAAAGGCGTGCATGATCCCCCACACCGTACCAAACAGGCCGATATACGGGCTGATGGAGCCAACGGTTCCGAGGAAAGGAATATGCGTTTCAAGATTTTCCAGTTCGCGGTTCATGGAGATGCGCATCGCACGCGACGCCCCTTCTACCACGGCTTCCGGCGCATGGCTGTTAGCGCGATGTAAGCGAGCGAACTCTTTGAAACCGCTGTAGAAAATTTGTTCGGAGCCTGAAAGGTTATCACGGCGTCCCTGGCTTTCCTGGTACAGACGAGAAAGCTCAATTCCCGACCAGAACTTATCTTCAAACGCTTCGGCTTCGCGGCCGGCGGCATTAAGGATACGCGTTCTCTGGATGATGATGGCCCAGGATGCGATTGAAAAACCAATCAAAATCAACATGATAAGTTTAACCAGAAGGCTAGCCTTCAGGAACAAATCAAGGATATTCATGTCAGTCACTGCTTAAACTCCGCGACAATAGACTTAGGAAGCGCACGAGGCTTCATTATGGTTGGATCAACACAGACAATCAGGACTTCAGCTGAGTTCAGTACCGTGTTCTCTGCATTGACTATCCGCTGCGTGAAAACCAGTGAAGTTCCGCGCATTGATGTAATTTCTGTTTGAACTTCGAGCATATCGTCGAGTCTGGCAGGCGCAAAATACTCAAGCGTCATCTTGCGTACCACGAAGGCAACTCGCTCAGCCAACAGCACCTGTTGACTAAAGTGATGATGGCGCAGCATCTCTGTGCGTGCCCGTTCATAAAAAGCAACGTAGCTGGCGTGGTAGACCACACCACCGGCATCGGTATCTTCGTAATAGACACGTACCGGCCATCGAAACAGCGTTGTATTCACTTTACATCCCGGTAATACAAGAAAAGTTGGAGCTTTCAAACTTCGCTACTATACGCGCGGGAATGATGGTTTGGAATGGGGGAAAGTAAACGGAGAGTAAATTTTTATGGGCCATGGTAAGCCCATAACGTTAACGGACATTTCTTATTCAGAAGAAGAAGAAAATCAAACCGGCGAGGAGAACCAGATCGGCAATCAGTGGGCAGAAGATGCCCTGCCAGTGTAGCGCTTTCGGACGAAAGCCGACACCGTGAATCACGCCTGCGCACACAGCCCACATAATCAGGAAACCGTGCCAGATTTCAAGCTCGCTGGTTTTCGCCGCGAAGCGCGACGGGTCCCAGAAGATACAGCCTGCCAGCAGTAATGCCATAATGAGGGAAAGCGCCCTCAAGGGGCGCTTATCCATTACCGCATATAAGGTTGCGATAATATTCATTAGTGCTTTTCTTCACCTGCTTTGGTCGCTTCTACATGCTCAAGCGCCAGGGCAGTGATGACACCAAACGCACAGGCAAGAAGCGTCCCTAAAATCCATGCGAAATACCACATATTCAGCTCCTTACTTAGTACATAGAGTGGGTGTTGCTTTCGATATGTTCTTTAGTGATGCGACCGAACATTTTCCAGTAACACCAGGTGGTGTAGAGCAGGATAATCGGTACGAACACGCAAGCAACATAGGTCATTAAGTTCAGCGTCAACTGACTGGACGTTGCATCCCACATGGTCAGGCTGGCATTCATCATGGTGCTGGATGGCATCACGAACGGGAACATCGCAATACCGGCCGTCAGGATGATGCACGCCAGCGTCAGTGAAGAGAATACGAACGCCAGAGCGCCTTTCTCCAGACGAGACGTCAGCACGGTCAGCAGCGGCAGCAGCACACCCAGAGCCGGGATAGCCCACAGCGCAGGAGTATTGTTGAAGTTCACCAGCCATGCACCGGCCTGACGCGCCACTTCTTTGGTCAGCGGGTTAGACGGTGCAGTATGGTTGATCGCGGAGGTCACCACGTAACCATCAATACCGTACACCACCCACACGCCAGCCAGCGCGAAGCAGACCAGCGTCACCAGCGCCGCCACCTGAGCGGTAGCGCGGGAACGCAGGTGCAGTTCACCTACGGTACGCATCTGGAGATAGGTTGCGCCCTGGGTGATGATCATCGCCACGCTCACCACGCCCGCCAGCAGACCAAACGGATTCAGCAACTGGAAGAAGTTACCGGTGTAGAACAGACGCATATATTCGTCGACGTGGAACGGTACGCCCTGCAACAGGTTACCGAACGCCACACCAATGACCAGCGGTGGAACGAAGCTACCGATGAAGATGCCCCAGTCCCACATGTTACGCCAGCGGGTGTCTTCAATCTTGGAACGGTAGTCGAAACCCACCGGACGGAAGAATAAAGAGGCCAGCACCAGAATCATCGCCACATAGAAGCCGGAGAACGCAGCCGCGTAGACCATCGGCCAGGCAGCGAACAGCGCGCCGCCTGCGGTGATCAGCCACACCTGGTTACCGTCCCAGTGCGGGGCGATGGAGTTGATCATGATTCGACGCTCGGTGTCATTACGACCGAGGAAACGGGTGAGCATGCCCACGCCCATGTCGAAACCATCGGTGACCGCGAAACCAATCAGCAGAACACCGATCAGCAGCCACCAGATAAAACGCAATACTTCATAATCGATCATTTGATGACTCCTGTCTTAGCGTGCCGGCTGAGTAGTCGCAACAGACTGCTCGTAGTGGTAGCGACCGGTTTTCAGGCTGCTTGGGCCAAGGCGCGCGAACTTGAACATCAGGAACAGTTCAGCCACCAGGAACAGGGTGTACAGACCGCAAATGAGCAGCATGGAGAAGATCAGGTCGCCTGCGGTCAGGGAGGAGTTCGCTACCGCTGTTGGCAGCACCTCACCGATCGCCCACGGCTGACGGCCATATTCCGCAACAAACCAGCCGGACTCGATAGCAATCCATGGCAGTGGGATACCGTAAAGCGCGGTGCGCAGCAGCCATTTTTTCTCACCGATACGGTTACGAATGACTGACCAGAACGAGGCCGCGATGATCAGCAGCATGATAATGCCGCAACCCACCATGATGCGGAACGCGAAGTACAGCGGCGCAACGCGTGGAATAGAGTCTTTGGTTGCCATCTGAATCTGCGCTTCCGTCGCGTCAGAGACGTTCGGGGTATAGCGTTTCAGCAGCAGACCGTAACCGAGGTCTTTCTTCACGTCGTTAAATTGATCGCGAACGGCCTGGTCGGTAGAGCCGGCGCGCAGCTGTTCCAGCAGCGAGTAAGCTTTCATCCCGTTACGGATACGCTCTTCATGCTGCACCATCAGATCTTTCAGGCCAGTCACCTGTTTGTCGACGGAGCGCGTGGCGATAATACCCAGAGCGTAAGGAATTTGAATGGCGAAGCGGTTTTCCTGCGCTTCCTGGTCAGGCACGCCGAACAGGGTAAACGCTGCCGGTGCCGGCTGGGTTTCCCATTCAGCTTCAATTGCGGCGAGTTTGGTTTTCTGCACGTCGCCCATTTCGTAACCGGATTCATCACCCAGAACAATAACGGACAGAATCGCGGCCATACCGAAGCTTGCTGCAATAGCAAAAGAACGCTTGGCGAACGCGAAGTCACGGCCGCGCAGCATATAGTAGGAGCTGATGCCCAGCACGAACATCGCGCCGCACACATAGCCAGACGCCACGGTGTGAACGAATTTAACCTGGGCAACCGGGTTCAGGACCAGCTCAGCGAAGCTGACCATCTCCATACGCATGGTTTCGAAGTTGAAATCAGATGCGATTGGGTTTTGCATCCAGCCGTTCGCCACCAGGATCCACAGTGCGGACAAGTTGGAGCCTAATGCCACCAGCCAGGTTACCGCCATATGCTGGACTTTACCCAGACGGTCCCAACCGAAGAAGAACAGACCTACAAAGGTGGATTCGAGGAAGAAGGCCATCAGACCTTCGATTGCCAGCGGCGCACCGAAGATATCCCCTACATAGTGGGAATAGTAAGACCAGTTAGTCCCGAACTGGAACTCCATGGTCAGACCGGTAGCCACACCCAGAGCGAAGTTGATACCAAACAACTTGCCCCAGAACTTGGTCATATCTTTATAAATCTGTTTGCCGGAGAGGACGTAAACCGTTTCCATGATGGCCAGCAGGAACGCCATACCGAGCGTCAGCGGCACAAACAGGAAGTGGTACATCGCGGTCAAGGCAAACTGTAAGCGCGACAGTTCGACTACGTCTAACATTATGACTCCTTGCTCATCGCATGAAGACTCCGAGAGTGAACCCCGTTAGATAAGGATCCACACGCATGCCCCAATACAAAGTTATCTGCTTCCCTTCTTCGTTGCTTATTCTCTACAAGAGGAAAAAGCAATGATGAAAGGTTACAAATACGTTAAGAAAAAACCAAATTGATCCCGTAAATATAATACGCTGCAAAACCCTTACAATAAACAGGTTTTTATTCGAACAGATTTACGTTTTTCGACGGCGATCAATTTATAGCAAAATTACCACTTTTCGGCCATTTTGATCGGGAACAATTTAACGCCTTTTGGAGCCTTTTTCCAAGGATTAAACATTGATTTAAATCAAAAACGGCCAGAGCTGTTAATGATGTTTCTTTGTGGTGCGGATAGTAAAAACCTTGTTAATGATATGTACATTTAAAGGCGTTGATGGTTATAAAAGCCAGAGGATAATATAAACAGTTGTGATTTTTATTAACGCGCGTGAAAAAACGCATTTTGCCGGAAGATAAACATATAATGTTATCTGCTTCACAGTATTTTTCTTTCGCTTTGCTACCTGCCGAAACGATTACATTTTATTCACTTTTAATAATCTTAAAATTAACACCCTTTCGTGACTATTTGATGAAATAAAGGCCGCAGGAATGCGGCCTTTATTTTATTTTGAGGATTACCTTTCAATTTTTATGCTGAAGGTACGTGACTGGCCTGGCCGGAAAGACCCCGTAATGGCTGAGCCCTCTTCCCCGTGCGCCTTGTACACCTCATTCATGTCCGTTTCGCAGCAGGCCTGGACCTCACGGTTCACAGACAAAGCCACGTCACAGGAGCGGGTCTCCGAAGGGTTGTACAGACGAAGAATCATCTCGTCACGATCCTCCGCTTTTTTCAGCGCACTGAGTACGCATCCGTTAGGCGCCAGCGTTAGCAGACTATAGCTACAGGGGGTGGTGAAAGAGGCGCGGTTAAGCTTCATCGCATCCCACGGAATTTTGTTATAACAGTGCACTGGCGTTAACCACGACTTCGCCTGCTGCGCAACACCAGCACTGACGGGCGTACCATTAAAACTGAACAGGCTAAAGCGACAGGTTAACTGGCCCCGCATCTGCGAATCAGGCACCGGCATTTTGATCCCGGACGGTCTGCCGGGGCGCAGCAGTAAATCTTCCTTCCCAAGTACCCCCACGCCGCGAAGCAACGTCAGGGCAAACGTTTTTTGACGCTCGCCAGTCACTTCAAATTCGCGTAACCCTTCGGTAAACAGCGCCATCCCGTTACGCCGTTCCTGGAGCACCGCGTAGTTAAGCAGATTCCACACCGGCAGCGGCGCTTCCTTCCAGCCCTCCTCCTGCCAGTTCGCCATCGCTTCATCCTGTACAGGTCGCGTCAGCGAACCGAACTGGGTATCAGCTAACACCGTGTCTGCGATGAAGGGCGTCGGGATCAACACCCGAACACGGTGGTCATCCGCGTGATTTCCGAGACGCGCCTCAATGTCGATACGTCGGCTGTTATGGCTGAGCGTGACCGTGAGCTCTGCCTCAAGCGTTCCCGTCTGCTGACGCGCAGAACGTTCAGCGAGATCCGCCGGCACCGCCATGCGATGGCGGATCACCGCCCTGCTCTGCCAGACCTCGTGGATCACGTCAACCTCATGCTCGCCCTGCGCGGAAGTGAGTCTCCACTCTTCCCGTGAAGGCGAGTAGTCGTACTCATCGCCATCATCCGAGCTCTCTTCTATTTCCAGCGCACGGTCATAGATAAGCCCGGACGCTTTATCGAGCAGACGCAGGGTGCCGTCGTCGTTTAACGTTATTTCCCAGAAAGCATTTTCCAGTAATGCCTCCGACGTTGTTTCTGGCGCCAGCAGCTTGCCAGCCACGTGCGGCTCGATATAGAGCGTGCGGTAACCCATTGATGGCAGGATCTGGTTGAGCTGGATATCAAACTCCATAAAGGGATCGTAGTTGCCGTAATGCACAATCTGCCGGTCTATTAAGCCGGGGTCGATTTCACGCGCGCTGCGCAGGCAGTAAGGGATTTCATTCCCCCTATCGTCCAGCAGGCGGAACTGGCTGGCGCGCAGACGTATCGTAGTGTTAATCACTTCCTCACGCGGCCAGGGCGTGAGGTTAAACATCACCAGTTTGTCTTCCTCGCACTGCGGCATGTTGTCGACAATCTTGCGCATATAGAAGCATGTCAGGTTATCGGCCATGTCTTCCGCCAGCTCGAAGCGTGACATCACCTCACGATGCACTTTGTCACTACAGCAGCAGCCGATACTGTCATGGGCGTGATTCTTGAGGATCTCTTTCCACATTTTTTCCAGCAAGCCGTGGTGATACTCAAAGCCCAGCGTCCAGGCAAGCGTGGCCAGCGGCTCAAGGACATTGACGATTTTATTCTCTATCCGGGCGTGGGCGATTTTGATGTCCATTCGCGTGGAGCCTATTGTCCGGTGCACCCGCATATATTTACCGTCAATAAACTCCCCTTTCAGCGTCGCCAGTTCATCGCGGTGCGCGTCAATGTGGTCAAACACCTCCTCGAAGCGGCTCATCACAAACTGACGCTGCGGATAGATTTCGCGCAGCTTATCCATCACCGCAAAGATGTTCTGCTGGAGCGGCATCTGATCATGGCCGTTAGGCAGCAAAATTTCTTTCGTCACGGAGGCTTTTTCCAGCACCTCGAAGTACGTGTCGAGCCGTTTGCGCAGCCCGGCCTCATCCTCCGGTAAGTACTTACCAATCGCGTAGCCCAGCGGTAGCACCTGTGCCGTCACTTCACTGCCGTCCTGACTTTGCCAGAGAAATTCGGTTTTATCGGTACCATGCCGCTCGGAACACCCGCGCCAGAACATGGTGCGCGTGATGCCAAAACCGTTGTAAATGTGTGGCAGCTGGGAAGACATGCCGAAGGAGTCCGGCAGATAGCCAATTTTCATCGGCTCGCCAAAGGCCAGACAGTCGCGAATGCCGTACATCAGATTTCGGACAATCGACTCGCCGGAGACAAGGGTGGTGTCCGTCTGGGTATACCACGGCCCGATAATCAGCTTCCCGGCCGCCACCAGCGCCTTCACGCGTGGCCTGTTTTCCGGTTTCACGGCAAAATAATCTTCCAGCACCGCCGTCTGGCCGTCGAGAACGTAGTATTTATATTCTGCGTCCTGCTCAAGACGGGTAAGGATCTCTTCCATATTATTGACCAAAAGAATACGTGACGCTTCGGTGGTGAAGTACCACTCCCGGTCCCAGTGCATATGTGGCGTGATATGAACGCGAGATACAGCTTTCATCTTCGTTTCCTGTCAGTGCGTGTTTAGGATGTTATGTCTTCAGTCACGTAGGTGCCGCTCTTCACGGCCTGGCGTCGCCAGAGGAGTAAAATGAGCGTAGAGATTGCGGCGCCAATCAGCGCGGCGCCAAACCAGCCGGCAGCGGCCAGCACGCCGCCCAGCCCGGCATCATGCAGTAAGAAGAGAGAGAAAATGCCCGCGCCCGGGGTGGATAGCCCAATCCCCATCGCCCCGACAATCGCTCCGGTCGCCATTGACCCCAGAACAAATGAGCCGATGACCCGCAACGGATCCTCGATAGCCATCGGAATTGCTCCTTCGGTGATGCCCGCCAGCCCCAGCAGCCAGGTGGACTTGCCGGTTTCAATTTCGAACTGTTTGAACAGGTTCGGAGCCAGCATCGTTGATGCCGTCACGGTAAAGGCCGATACCATTTTGACGGAGGCAAAAATCGCATAAGGCCCGTATACGCCATTGGCCATCGCCCCCAGACAGAACGCGTAAGAGGCTTTGTTGACCGGACCGCCCAGATCGAACGAGCACATAAAGCCCAGGATCGCCCCCAGCAGCAGCGCGTTCGCGCCGGACAGACCGTTAAGCCAGGCGGTGAGGGCGTTATTGATCCAGGCCACCGGTTCGCCGATCACAAACAGCATCAGGCTGCCTGCGCCCAGCACGCCAATCACCGGATAAAGATAAAAGGTCAGAAAGCCGTTGTAGCGGCTACTCAGCCGGATGTGGTTTTTCACCCAGCGCATCAGGTAGCCCGCAATCAGCCCGCCGACGATGGCCCCCAGAAAGCCGGAGCCGATCATATTGGCGGCAAGACCCGCCGCAAAGCCTGGCGTTAGCGCAGGTTTATCCGCCAGCGAGTAAGCGGTGTAGGCCGCCAGAACAGGCACCATCAGAATACCGAGCATCCCGCCGCCCAGTTTGCGGTACATCCACAGCCACGAATTTTCCTGATCGAACAGATGCTGCAAGCCCAGGATTTGCGCCAGCAGTACCGACACGGCCAGCACCGTGCCGCCAGCGACAATCAGCGGCACCGCAAAGGAGATACCGCTGAGCAGCGCCTGCTTGAGTTCGGTTTTAACGCACTTTTTCGCGTCCGTGTCGACGTGCGCAGGACGCGCATCGGATACAGGCTGTAGCGCCAGCGCACGCTCAATGAGCGCTTCCGCATGGCGCAAGGGTTCCGCGACGGGCACGGAAATGGCAGGGATCCCCTGAAAACGCTCGCGCTCTTTAATCGCCACTTCCGCCGCGAAGATACACGCTTTTGCCTCCTGCAACTGCTGCGCGGTGATGCGCCCCTCAATACCGTTTGCCCCCTGCTTTTCGACCACCACATTGACGCCGAGCTTTCGTCCCGCTTTTTCGAGATATTCCGCTGCCATGTAGGTATGGGCGATCCCGGCCGGACAGGCGGTAACGCAGACGATCGTCGGGGCATTCTCCGCAACGGCGGTTTCTTGCGCGTCAGGCGCCGTTTCCAGCGCCGCAAGCACCGCTTCAGCGCTGGTCGCCGTCATCACGCGGCCCCTGAGATCGTCATCCGCCAGGCGAGACGTCAGTTCCGTCAGGACCTGAATATGCGTTGACCCCGCTTGTGCGGGAGGAATGGCGAGCAAAAAAATCAGCTCGACCTCCTCCGGTCCGTCCACACCTTCCCAGGCCAGCGGCTCGCACAGTGTGGCCACGGCAAAAGCCGCTTCCTTTACCGCCGCTGATTTACCATGAGGTACGGCCAGTCCCTCGCCCAGCGCCGTCGGGCCAAGCGATTCGCGATGGAAAACCTCTGCCAGAAACGTATCGGCGTCGGCTATTTTGCCCAACGCTACCAGCCGCGTCGCAAGCTGACGGATTGCCTCATCACGGCTGGTAAACTGCGCCTGCACGCAGACAGCACGGGGGTCGGTCAGAGTCGTCAGGTTCATAAAGATCCTCACCTATCCAAAGTTTTTGTCTGGGGAGGATTGTGGCAGATCGAATAATACATTTATGTGATCATTTTCACTAACACCGAAATTTGTATCTTATTTGTATTATTTACAAATCCGACACTGAAGGCATAATTCCCTGAAAAGGTATTAAATAGGCGTGACCCAATGGGCAATAAACCGATGTACCGGCAGATCGCCGATGCGTTCCGCGAGAAAATTAATGCCGGTGAGTTAAAACCTGGCGACGCGCTGCCGACAGAATCCAGCCTTCAGGAGGCGTTTAGCGTCAGCCGTGTCACCGTGCGGCAGGCGTTGAAGCTGCTCGCCGACGAGCAGATCATCGAAAGTATTCAGGGCAGCGGCTCGTATGTAAAAGAGGAGCGGGTGAATTACGATATTTATCAGCTCACCGGCTTTTACGAAAAGTTAGCGGATCGCAACGTCGATACGCACAGCGACGTCAGCGTCTTCGAAGTGGTGAAAGCCGATGAGCGGCTCGCGACAAAACTGGCGCTCAATCCGGATGATAAGGTCTGGCACGTCAAGCGCGTACGCTTCATCAGGGAAAAGCCGGTGAATCTGGAAGAGACATGGATGCCGCTGGCGATGTTCCCCGACCTCACCTGGGAAGTGATGGAACAGTCGAAATACCATTACATTGAGCAGATCAAAAAGATGGTTATCGATCGCAGCGAGCAGGAGCTGGTGCCAGTCATGCCATCGGACGAGGCGATTGCCGCCCTGGCGCTCGATCCGGCAAAACCGATTCTGGAAAAAGTCTCCCGTGGCTTTCTGAAAGACGGCCGGATATTTGAATACAGTCGCAACGTGTTTAACTCCGACGACTATAAATTCACTCTGGTGGCTAAACGCAGACAATAAAAAAAGGCCGCTTTACAGCGGCCAACCATGTCGAAACGGACATTTTTTTATACTTCAACGCGCCCCATACGGGGAGCAGAGAGGACTTACTTAATGATGGATTTCAGTGCTTCACCGATATCCGCCAGGCTGCGAACGGTTTTCACGCCTGCGGCTTCCAGTGCTGCGAATTTCTCATCAGCCGTACCTTTACCGCCTGCGATAATCGCGCCCGCGTGACCCATACGTTTGCCTTTCGGCGCGGTCACACCCGCGATGTAACCCACCACCGGCTTGGTCACATGATCTTTGATGTAAGCAGCCGCTTCTTCTTCCGCGCTACCACCGATCTCACCGATCATCACGATCGCTTCGGTCTGTGGATCTTCCTGGAACAGCTTCAGGATGTCGATGAAGTTAGAGCCCGGGATCGGGTCACCGCCGATGCCCACGCAGGTGGACTGGCCGAAACCGTAGTCGGTGGTCTGCTTAACCGCTTCATAGGTCAGGGTACCGGAACGGGACACAATGCCCACTTTGCCTGGGCGATGAATGTGGCCCGGCATGATGCCGATTTTGCATTCGCCCGGGGTGATAACGCCTGGGCAGTTCGGGCCGATCATGCGCACGCCTGCTTCGTCCAGCTTCACCTTCACGGTCAGCATATCCAGCGTCGGGATACCTTCGGTGATGGTGATGATCAGCTTAATGCCTGCGTCGATCGCTTCCAGAATGGAGTCTTTGCAGAACGGCGCCGGAACGTAGATCACGGTCGCGGTTGCGCCCGTCGCTTCTACGGC
>ERZ772818.2088-NODE-2088-length-15971-cov-9.507414_pt1 | contig 15971 bp, 17 predicted proteins | sample MGYA00580837_ERZ772818 | MGnify/ENA primary metagenome ERZ772818 (study PRJEB29015, sample SAMEA2737671) | human gut metagenome | biome: human gut; feature: human-associated habitat; material: faeces | place: China | collected 2012 ...
AAACAGCACTTTCAGGATTTGAAAGTGCTGTTCGTTTTTGTCTTTATAGTTTTTGTTGAAAATTGATGCTTTTTTGATGCTCTTGAAAAATGAACTATATTTAGAACGCAAATATAATGCACCCCACTGCAAGAAATAGTGACAAATAATAGTAAAAAGTACAGTAGTGATATAGAAGTTTTTCTTCTTTTAATGCAGACTGCGTAACACTTCGGTTAAGCAGTCTTTTTTCCGTATTTTCCTGTTTCGGCAGTAACTGATGAAACGGCAACATCAAAGCGATAATAAATATCAATCTGCTGTACACGCTTTCCGCTTGTCTTGTCTGCTTCATGCACCACGATTTTTTCAATCAGTTCGTGCATGATCTCAGGTGTAAGCTTTGTGATATGCTCATATTTGTGTACTGCCTTCAGAAATGCAGTCACATCAGAAGCTTGCTTCTCAGCATGAGCGATAATTGTACGAAGCTCTGAAACCGTTTCTTTCAGCATTTTCTGCTCATTCTCATATCCTGCCGACATGACCGTGAATCGTTCATCAGATATTTTACCAAGAACATTGTCCTCATAGAGCCTTGTAAACAGCTTATCCAATTCAGCGATACGCTTTTCAGCCTGTTTTATGGTTTTCTTTGCCTTTGTAAATTCTGATGATTTTTTCTGAACGGAATGATTCATAGCTGAATTGATGAATTCTTCTTCATTTTCCTTAATGGTTTCAAGGAGCTTATTCAGTTCTCCGAGGACAATCTCATTCAGAACACAAGTTCTGATATAATGCACTGTGCATTTATCCTGTTCTTTGGCGTAGGTAGAGCATCTCATGTGTTCCTGTTCGGGACGTTCATTCTTGCGGCGGCTCAGATACATCTTCTCACCGCAGTCAGCACAGTACACCATTCCTGCGAACGGATTGACCGTCTGCATCTTTTGCGGTCTGCGTTTGTTCTTGCGGAGTTCCTGCACCAAATCAAACTCCTGCTGCGTAATAATAGGCTCTTGTGTGTTCTTAAAAATCTGCCATTCATCCTGCGGATTATAGACAATCTTATGCACCTTGTAAGACTTCATGTGAGTGCGGAAATTGACCGTATGACCGCAATATTCAAGCCTTTCAAGAATGTGACAGATAGTATTTGCTCCCCAACGATGCAGTTTGGCATTATGCCGTCCGTTATCTCTGCCTTGCGACAGAGCATAAGCGGTAGGTGTTGGAATGCCTTGTTCTGTGAGAATATGGGCAATCTGTACCGGACCATATCCCTCAATGCAAAGCCTAAATATTTTGCGGACTACTTCGGCAGCAGTATCATCAATCACCCACAAATTTTTGTCTGTATCGGACTTTTTATAGCCGTAAACAGGCGGACAGAGGTGTTTGCCTGATTGTCCCTTAGCCTTGAAAACTGCACGGATCTTTTTGGAGCAGTCACGAGCATACCAATCGTTGAAAATGTTCTTGAACGCCATAAACTCATTGTCGCCCTTGAAAGTGTCCACGTTGTCGTTGATAGCGATATAACGCACATTGTGATCAGGAAATATAATTTCTACGTATTCGCCTGTTTTAAGATAATCACGTCCAAGTCTGGAGAGATCTTTTGTAATAACAGTTCCTACCTTGCCACTCTCAATATCAGACATCATCGCCTGAAAGCCGTTACGTTCAAATGTTGTGCCTGAAATGCCGTCATCAACGTAGAAAACTATGTTTTTGAACCCATTGTCATCAGCATATTTTTTCAAAATCAATTTTTGATTTGTAATACTGTTGCTCTCACCGTCAATCATATCGTCCTGTGAAAGTCGGCAGTATAAAGCTGTAATCTTGTCTGTCATAATATCCTCACTTTCCGACAGATACAGCAAGCTATGTTATTATTATAGCGCACTGCATCACTGATTGCAATACAGTTGCACTAAAAATTTACACAGCCTGCAATTCACAGTCCTGTTGGCTTTCACTGAGGAAACTCTCACATTCACGAATAATAAGTCTTTTCAGAATATCGGAAAGACTTTCCTGAAAATCAGGATTAAATATTGTTTTTACCATATAGGTTGTGTGTCCGATTTTGTATTCAGTATAAGTTGTGCTTTCTTTGTTCATAGCGAATTTTTCTCCTTTATCTGAGGGTTTCGCTTTCTCTGTTTATCCCTCGCTTGTGTTCATTGGTCTGTGGTTTTGATATTTTGTAAGTTCGTAAATCTGATTGTAGTCCATACCTCGTTTTTTGAACATTTCCATTAGTTCATGTTCGGCAGTTACAGTGTCAATAAGTTCCTGTCCCTCTAACCCATAAAGTTCAGAAAGAATATCATAGGTAATCCGCTTGTTTTTCTCAACAAGTTTACGCTTTCGTTCATTGGCTGCCCGGATTGATTTTTCAAGATTTTCAAGTTTTGCATTATTGTCAGTTAAAGTTGCACTCACTTCTTTCACCTCTTTTCGATTCAGCAATAGTGCATTTCCGTAGTAATATTATAGCGCAGATACGCTGTTTCTGTCTATTCGCAAGGCGCATAATCTTTCTGTTCCAGTTGACTTTTTCAGTTCGGCATTTTGTATGAGAAAAACAAAAAACTGCAAAGCAAATTAATGCTTTACAGTTTTCAGGGATATTTAGTTTATATCAAGGTTGATAAACTGGAATTTATGTATCTATTCTTATCATTTCAGTAATTGGCTTATTTCTATAAATCAAATCTTCCCGTGAAGTAAAACCGTTTTTCTCCCAGAAAGCATTTCCATCAGTATTTTTTGAAAATACAACCAAAGCAGTCTTATGTATACCTAACGCTTTTAATTTTCCCATAACTTCATTTACAAGTTTGGTAGCTATTCCTTGATGCCTGTAGTTAGGATTAACCGCTGTATGGTAAATATAGCCTCTTCTTCCATCGTTACCAGCAATAATTACTCCGATTATCATTTGTTCTATCTCAGCAACAAAACAAGTTTCAGGATTTCTGTTCAGAAACCTCTCTATTCCTTCTTTTGAATCGTCTAAATTATTTAATCCCATCCCTACACATGACAACCATAATTGATAAACTTGCTTGTAATCAGATATATTCATTACTCTGATTTTCATTTTTGACATTCCTCGTCTTTCATAAAATTCCGATCTATTGTGAAAAACAAATCGTTTTTCCTTATAAATCATTATACCATATCCATACTAAAAAAGCAATTCCATTTTCATAAAACTGCCGCCCAAACTGCGCAATAACTGCGCCGAGAACAGATAAAATAGATTTATCCTCAAAAAGCATCTCACGCTGAGGCGTGAGGACAAAATCACCGACAGAATGTCGGTGAAGAATTCGCTGTAAAACAGCGAAAACCTGAGCAAAGGAAAAATGCTCAGGCAGAAAAACGCACGACAGTGCGACAAAAATAGCAAGCATAGTATTTTGTGCCGCAAAACGTCAAAAATACATATGCTTGTTGGGGAAAATCCCCAAGCCCCTTATTACGGCTGATGCCGATGAAACACAAAGGAGAAAATAAAATGCAAAACGAAAAAAAGAAGCGTGGCAAACCACGAAAAAATTCACTTGCTGAAACAAGTGGAATGACACATGAAGGAGCTGTCAATTATATCCTTGATAAAGAAATCAAGTCAGAGCTTGAAAATCAGCTTTCAAATAAGTCCGAACTCCTTACAGCAGAAGAAAGAAAATATCTTGAATCAAAGCACTGCAATCATTCCAAAACACTGAATATCCGCTTTACAGAAAGCGAGTATCAGGAGATTGAAAATAAATGCCAACAATTTGGCTACAGGAGCAAATCTACATATGTTCGTGACTGCGTAAAAGCAAGAGTTGATCTTATGGTTGACAAAGCTGACTTTTCAGAAACAAATCGGTTGATTAAATCAGTCAGCAATAACATCAATCAGATTGCTGTCAGACTTCACAGCACAGGGCGTTTCTATGCAGAGGATTTACTTGAAATAAAGCGAGGTGTAAATGAGATTTGGCGGTTACTTCTATCCATTCAATCAAAGCAACAGACTGGGCGGCTATCCGCTATATCACAGACGGAAATAAGACCGTCAACGGTTTATATGTCCAGTCTTATGCTTGCAGATCAGACAGTTCAGGAGCCAGTGAAGATTTCCGAACTGTCAGAAACAATGGGACAGGACGGACAAGAATCCTCGCACACCACATAATTCAAAGTTTTGAACACGGTGAAATTACACCTGAAAAAGCATTGCAGGTCAGCGAAGAATTGTGCGACAAATTCTTGCAGGGAGATTATCAGTATGTGCTTGCTGTTCACACAGATAAAGAGCATATCCATTCCCACATCATTTTCAATAATACAAATTTATACAGCGGATTGAGTTTTACCACAGAACATAATCAGGGAAAAGTCAAGGAAAGAGCATGGGCAAAACTTCGTCAGATCTCAGATGATATTTGTGAGAAGCATGGTTTGTCCGTAATAAAAGAACCTGAAAAGGGACAGGGTATTTCTCACTTTGAACATGAACATGAAAAACTGGGAACTTCATGGAAAGCCAAACTGAGAGAACTGATTTCTGAAATTATTGCATACAGCAAGGATTTTGATGACTTTTTGCGGAATTGTGAGAACAGCGGAATTGAAGCTGTCTATACTCCACACACGAAGAATAAACTGAAATTTCGTATGCAGGGACAGACACGATATACAAGAGCCAAAACTCTGGGAGAAAAATTTGAACCTGATAATATTATTTCTGCTATAGAAGCAGACAGAAGTCAGCAGAACTCTCTTGCAAAGACCAATGAAAAAATCAAGGCAGAAAGCACAAAACAATCTGATAAAGATGTTTGGGCATCTATCAGAGGAATGCGTAACTCTGATGAAATTATCAAAAATCTTGAAGCCGCAGGAATTACATCATTTGCTGATTTCAGCACATTCATGTGGAATATGAAGCATAATGACGATCATACCGAAGAACTTGATCGTCTCCAAAAAGAATTTACTGCTATCGATAAACTGACAGAGAAAATGAAACATCGTGAAAAACTCCTGCCTGTTTATAAAGAATACCGGAATTTATCGGGCTGGAAGCAGAAACGTTTCAGAAAGAGAAATGCGAGTGATATTGATGATTTTGAAAAGACCAATGCCTATGTCAAACGGCACATTCAGGATTATAATCTTCCCGGAAATGCAAATAAAATCATTGAATTGCAGAGCATATCAATAGAACTGAAAGAAAAGTTTAACGCTCTTGTATCTGAACATAACGCATTTCTCATAAGGAAGGCTGCGGCAATTCAGTATACAAAGGTAATTCGTCAATATCTTCATAAGCAAAAAATGGAAGAATCAAAGGAACATGGTCGGGATAGAACATACAACAGACAAAAAGACAAGCAAACACTGGAATGACAGAAAGGAATAAATTTATGAGTAAAATCGGATACATAAGAGTTTCAACGGAACATCAGGAAACTACCAGACAGCAGGAGATCTTGAGCAGCTATCAGGTTGACCGTATATTCTCTGAAAAGCTTTCAGGAGTGAGTACAGACCGTCCACAGCTCAAAGCAATGCTGGACTATGTGCGTGAGGGAGATACGCTTTATGTTGAGAGTATCAGCCGTCTGGGGCGTTCTGCAAAGGACTTGCTGAATACCGTGTTTTCAGCAAGGGTGCGCTCCTGTGTGCTTTGCTTTTCGACCTCAACAATGGCGTCGAAGGCAGTGTCAACAGCTTTTTTCATATCACCCACAATGCTGGAGGTGCCAAACACCATATGGTAATACGGCATTCCAAATTCCTGCTCCAAAGAGAGAAGATGAATTCCGTCACATTTGCTTCCGTATTGTTTGGCTCCGGTTTGAAGTTCCACCTTGCTCATGATTTTCTGAGCACCAAGTACCTGCTCCAAAAACACATATAACAGAATTTCACCGAGGTCATTCCCTGTACCTTTTTGTCCGGGATTGCCATTCCGCTTCATAATATCAAGGGCATCCATACCAACGCTATATGCATCACCCTCAATATTGTATTCCTCGATCTGTGCGCGGGAAAATACATATAGTCCGATATTTCTTCTCAAAAACTGCTCCAGCTTATCGGATGAAAAAGCATTATTGTTGACATTCAGATGAAATAAGCGCAGTTGTTCTGGGTTTTTAAGTCCTAACGTCTCAGTATGAGTCACTTCGGTAAAAACCTCGTCGAAGTATTTTCCTCTCAATGTTTTGTCAAAAGAATCGCTCATTGCGCTCCCACCTTTCGGTATCTATTCTTTTTCTCCTAAGCTGTATTGTTAAACAGTTTCATTGTTATGTCGATAATTATGGTTGTTGCGCGGTATCCTGATTTCCCTGATTATGCTCCTGCTGTGGCGGCTCATATGGCTTTCCATCCTTATTATAGGTCAGATTAAATACAAGGTCGGACAGCCATTTTTTGAACGAAGTATTGTCTTGGAACTGTTTGAACAGCTCCATATTGTCAGCCATGATTGCAAAGATGACCTGCTGCAAAGCCCTCTCGCTTTCAAGCCGCGCACTCTGCTCGTCGGAGTTCTTCATGGCGTTCTGATATTTTTCATCCCTCGATACCATCGCAGGAATTTCAAGAATCTGTCTGCGCACATTATCTGCATCATTCCAGCTGATATTGCCGAACATATCGTTGAAATTCGACAGAATGACTGAAAGCAAATCCATCTCCGGCTCAACAATATGACCTACTTTTCCTGCCGGTACCGGATCAACTTCTGTATCTGAATCTTCCAGCTTGATGGACATAACCTCACGCGCCTCGTTGCGATAGCTTTCAAGGTCTATCGTTTCAAGAATACCCTGCGAAAGATCGTCCTCTCGTGGTGACGCCAGCTTAGGTATCAGCAGATTGAGGAAGATGGATAGCCTCTCCCAGTCGGCATTGCCATACGGCAAAATTGCTCCGAGAAAGCAATAGGTGCGCACAAATGACTTTGCTGCACTCTTAAATTTGATTTGATCATCTGTATCAAGCTGTTTATAGATGGCAGTGCAGGCATCGAGGGTCGGGTCGAGTTTATCACGGTCTGCACCGTCAAGATACAGATTTACCAGTCGCTCCACATCCTCATTGGTGAATATCTGATACTCATCCATAATTGCAACGAGGTCATACAGCTTGTTCGGGTCGGTTTCGCCGGACAAAATCGTCGTGCGATAATACCGAGAGAAAGACTCCTGAATCATCTCCGGCTTGTTTGCAAAGTCCAGGACAAAAGTGTCATACTTTTTCGGGCAGCAGCGGTTAAGTCGGGAAAGCGTCTGCACAGCCTTGATATCATAGAGCATCTTATCCACATACATGGTGTGAAGCAGCGGCTCGTCAAAGCCCGTCTGGAACATATCCGCAACAATGAGAATGCGATACGGGTCTTTTTTGAACTTCTTCGGTATCTTAGCGTCCGGGAAACCATTCAAACCGGCAGAGGTAAGCGGCGGTTCCTGACCTTGATACTTATTCTCGCCGGAAAAGGCGATAATCGTTTTATATGGACTGTGCCTATCCGCAAGGCATTTATTGATGGCGTAATAATATTCGATACAGCGAGGAATGCTGGAGGTCACGACCATAGCGCGAGCCTGCCCGCCGATTTTTCCTTTGGCAATGACTTGTTCGTGAAAATGTTCTACCATCATAGCCGCTTTCTTGGCAATGGTATAGCTGTCGCTTTCCACAAAGCTGCGCAGCTTTTTCTGCGCCCGCTTCTTATCGAACATCGGGTCATCCTCGACGGTCTTCATCAGCTTATAGAAGCTGTCGATAGGCGTGTAGTATTGCAGCACATCCAGAATGAATCCTTCCTGGATCGCCTGCTTCATCGTATAAACGTGGAAAGGTCTGTGTTTAACATCGTCACCGTCCTGATATGGAACGCCGAATGTTTCCAGCGTTTTATTCTTTGGGGTTGCGGTAAACGCAAAGTAGCTGGCATTGTTCAGTAGTTTACGCCCTTCCATCATGGCGTTGATCTTATCCTCGTTATCCATCTCGTCATCAGAAGCAAGCCCTGAAAGTGCAAGGTTCATCTGCGCAGAGTTTCTTCCGCTCTGTCCGGAATGAGCCTCATCGATGATAATTGCGAAATGGTTATCCTTGTGTTCTGCTCCAATCTGTGGAACGATGTACGGGAACTTCTCAATCGTGGTCACGATAATACGCTTTCCGTCTGTAATGGCTTTCGTAAGATCGCTGGAGTGCTCCGCCCATGCGACCGTGTTGCCGACCTGCATGAACTGCTTGATAGTATCCCGAATCTGCTTGTCGAGAATCCGGCGGTCGGTGACTACAATAACGGAATCCAGCATCGGGCGACCGTCCTGCTCAAGTCCGATGAGCTGGTGAGCAAGCCAAGCGATAGAGTTGGATTTGCCGCTGCCTGCGCTGTGCTGAATAAGATACTTTTTTCCAACACCATTTGTTTTCACGTCGGCAAGCAGCTTCGTTACAACATCGAGCTGATGGTAGCGGGGGAAAATCTGCTTTTCCTTTTTCTTTTTGGTGTCCTCGTCCACCTCGACGATGACCTGCGCATAGTTTTCTATGATCAGCGTCAGCTTTTCCTTGGTGAGAATATCCTTCCAAAGATAATCAGTCATGATGCCATTGGGATTTGGTGGATTTCCTGCACCATCATTATATCCCTTGTCAAATGGCAGAAACCAGCTGTCTTGTCCGGCAAGTTTCGTGCAGAACTTGATACGGGCATCGTCTACGGCAAAATGCGCCATGCAGCGTTTGAACTGGAACAGCATCTCTCTGGAATCACGGTCATCCTTGTACTGCTGAACGGCATCATCAACATTTTGCTTTGTAATCTGATTCTTGAGCTCAAATGTAATAACCGGGAGGCCATTGATAAATACGCACAGATCCAATGCCAGTTTGGCTGCATCCTGTGAATAGCGGAGTTGTCGTGTGACACTGAAAACATTCTTTTGGAACAGCTCCTTCGCTTTTGCGTTGCCCTCAGAGGGGGGTCAGGTAAAACATGATCAGGTCGGCGGGGTATACTTTGATGCCGTTTCGCAGCACGTCAACTATGCCGCGCTTTGCAATTTCGCCTTGCAGGCGATTCAGAAATTGGCGTTTTTTCTGCTCAAACTTGAACACGCCCAGCTTATCCATTTGCTCCGGCTGTGTATCTTGCAGAAAGCGGAACATTCGAGTCTCATCTATGGCGTACTCTTTATCGTAATCAGTGTTGGAGCCTTTCTCATAGCCGTTATGCTCAACAAGCCATTTTACGATAAGCATTTCAAGTCCGCTTTCCTTCGTATTTGCAAACATACATTTCCTCCTCTCCGATAAAATCAGAATGGCAATTCGGTATCAGGTTTTATAACCTCAATATCTGAAATTTTAGCAATAAAGTTGTTTAGTACAAGAGCCTGAGATTGTGGTGTCGATACTCGGAACCAGTCCAAAAAATTCCTGACAGTCTTATTTGAAATATTCACTCCATTGTTATAACGGTAACCACAGTCTACAACACTACTAATTACATCGGCATTCTTTTGAATCACCGTTTCAAACAGATTAGTTGTAAGTGCTTTTTCCAATCTGGAAATAAAAATCGCACAGTCAGTATTGAATCGGGGTTCCGACATATAAGATGTTAGAGACTTATAAATTAAACAAGTAAACTTCTGATAGATTTCCCTGTCCTCATCAGATATTTGCATATGAAGAAAATCGTGCTTTCCTATGGCCTCTCGTATAGCAGCAAAACTTTCAAAACGATTTTCAGGCTTTTTCTCCATCATTTTATTCAAAATGTCATTGTAAGAAAAATCTGTCCGATCACAGCTTCCTGCGTTATCGATTAACCGACCAAACAGTTCTGCCAGATAAAACATATCAGTAAGGCTGGTATAGATACCATCATAATATTCCTGCGGCAGAGTGTCAGATGCAGCACGATTAATATCTGCCACAAGGCTATCAGCGTCGCCGCCATCTACCCTTGAAGCAATCTTTCCAATCCCGAAATCAATTACTTTCACCGTTCCACTTTTATCTACGAGAATGTTTCCCTCACGAATATCCCGGTGAATGATTCCGTGCGCTTCTATGTAGCAAAACGCATCGATAAGCTGCAAAAAAAACATCATCCAAAGTGGTTTCTGCAAACGGGGCAAAGTAATCACTGATAAAGTCCCTTATATTTTCCCCGTCAATGTACTCCATAAGGATATAGCCCGTGTAAATATTTTCATAAGCGTAATAGTTATAAATACGGACAATGTTTCTATGGTTGAGTTTGTAGAGAATCTTGATTTCATCAAGAAAATTCTTATAGAATTGCTCCTTAATTCCATCATACTCTGGTTCATATTTTTTAGCGACAAACAGTTCGTCTATAAACGGGTCTTGGAGTAAGACCGTCTTTCCGAATGAACCACCGCCGAGGTCATTATTGATCATAATGTAATCCTTCTGCTTTACAAAAGGAATAACATCTCCGTTTTGTTTAGCAACAGCCATGTTTAATTCTCCTGTTCTTCAGTATCTTCTTCACCATCGTCCTCATTATCCGCATCGGCATCTTCATCTACAAATTCATATTCGGGAATCTCAATGCCACGGACATCAATCTTGCCGGTGACGGTATCAGCAATAATCTTGTTCTTATATTCTTCAAGCACAGCAACTTCTTCCGTCAACTTTTCGATTGCGGCATCGTATTGGGGCAGTACCTGCTTTATATGTTTGACAATGGCGATCTGCTCATCCGCAGGAGGGACAATGAATGGGATCTCCTTCATTTTGTCCATTTGTAAATCCCACTGCCCGACACGAATGCCGTCGGATGCCTGGGCGAAAAAATTCACATAAACCTTACTACGGATGGCATAGTGAAAATACTCCAAATTCTCAAAAGCAATGTCGAAGATGAAGTAAGCAGGGCTGACGATTCCGGTATAATCCGAAACGCCATAGGAGCCTTGCCAAGCCTTCATCTTATTCATCGCAAACTGCCCTTTTCGCACAACTTTATAGCCGCTTAAATCATCAGGAATAAAATTGTGGTTAGCTTCCTTATCCTCGACATCACGGAGAATGACACCTTGTTCACGGACAACTGATAGCAGAGGAAATTTCGGGTGATTTTTCTCGCTTACCGGATGTAAAATCTGCCGAAGTTTTGTGATTTTCCAGTGGGCCGGAATATCTCCCAGCCACTTGACGCCGCTATATTTCATGGGTGCATCTGCTGTCAGCCCACGAGTAATCGTATGGCTTACCATTGACCGCTTCAGCGCATCAATCGCTATAATTTCTTTTTTCTTGATATTGATCAGTTTGTTGATGCCCGAAACCTTCCAATCCAGAAAGCGCACAATCTGATCCTGCTCCTCGCGGGGCGGGACAAGAAATGGAATATCTTTCATTCGTGCCATCGATAAATCCCATTGTCCGACACGAATGCCATCTGATGCTTGTCCAAAGTAGCTGACATAAGCCTTGTTTCGGATGGCTGCATTAAAAAAATCGCTGTTTATATCACATTTGAAATTGAAAACGAAATATGCTGGACTTACGATGCCGTCGTATTTAGACACACCATAAGAGCCTTGCCATGCCTTCATCTTGTTCATAGTAAACTGTCCCTGTTTGACTAACTTATAATTGCTTAAGTCGTCTGGAACATAGTTGTGGTTTTCTTCCTTACTCTCAACATTTCTGATAATTACACCTTTTTCGCGAAGTACAGATAGCAAGGGCATATCAGGATGATTTTTCTCACTGAACGGCGACAAAACCTGTCTTAATTTCGACACTTGCCAGTGATCTGGAATTGTTCCAAGCCAGGCAAGGTTGTCTTTGCTGTAACTCATTGCACACCCTCCATGATACCCGCCAACAATCCGTCCGCTTCCTGCTCCAAGTCGTTTAGACTTTTCAAAATTTCATCCATAGGGCGCAGCTCAATGGGCTTGTAGAAATACTTCGTAAAGCTGATCTCATAGCCGACCTGCGTTTTCTTCTCGTCCACCCATGCGTCCGGCGCATAGGTCAGTACCTCGTTTTTCATAAAGGCATCAATGCCGCCCGCATAGGTGAACGGAATGTTCTCCGTGTCACGCAGGTCAACATCCGGCTCGCCCTCGATTGGCTGCGCGGCCGGGTCTTTCTCCGTGATAAAGGGGCGTATCTTTTTCAACGCAGCGGCTTTCAGCTTGGTTGCTTTGGCAAATGCCGTCCAGTTATCCAACGGCGCAGTTTCGGCAGCCTTTGCAATGGCGGAAGTTACGGTTTCGTATTCATCCGCCTTTTTGAACAGGTCGGCAGGAATCGTGCGGTCGGGGTATATGCGTAGACGGAGCGGGCGTTCCACCATCACATTCCAATAGGCGAACTCATCATTATTGAAAACCATGCTGACGTCGCTCTCTTCCATGTCGAGGAAGATGCGGACGATTTCCTTACGAATATCCGACGTGAATTCGCAGTTTTTCTTGCCCATGTTCTTGCGCAGCGCCGATTTCATCGCCGTTGCGTCGATAAGCTGGATTTTACCCTTGCGGCGTTCTTCTTTCTTGTTGGAAAGCACCCAGATGAATGTGCCGATGCCTGTATTGTAGAACATATTTTCCGGCACGGCGATAATTGCTTCAACTAGATCGTTCTCAATCATATAACGGCGGGCGTTGCTTTCGCCGCTGCCTGCGTCGCCGGTGAAGATGGAGGAGCCGTTATGTACCTCCGCAATGCGACTACCGAGAAGCGTGTCTTTCTTCATCTTCGCTACATTGTTTAGCAGGAATAGAAGCTGACCGTCGCTTGTGCGCGGGATCATTGTAAGCTGCTCACCGCCGTCCAGATAAGCATTGAAACGGCTGTCGAGGATTTCCTTCTTGCCCCCCATCTTTTCTGCATCGGTTTTCCAGCTCTTGCCATAAGGTGGATTTGAGAGCATGAAGTCAAACTGCCGGGTGGCGTTGCCGTCCAAGGACAGCGTTGATCCGTAACTGATATGTTCTGCCTGGTCGCCGTCACCCTTGAGTAACATGTCCGCTTTGCAGATGGCATAGGTTTCCGGGTTGATCTCCTGCCCAAAAAGGTGGATAGAAACATTTTTGCCGCGCCGTGCCGCCAGTGTCATAAGCCGATCCTGTGCAACGGTGAGCATACCACCCGTTCCGCAGGCCCCATCATAGCAGGAGTAAGTAGCGTCCTTGATCTGATCCGCAATCGGCATAAAGATAAGGTCTGCCATCAGCTCAACAACATCACGGGGCGTCCAGTGTTCGCCGGCTTCCTCGTTGTTCTCCTCGTTGAACTTACGGATCAGTTCCTCGAAAATCGTACCCATGCCGTGGTTGTCCAGACCGGGATGCTTGAGAATGGTCTTTTCTTCGTCTTTGTACACCGGGTTCGGACTGAGGTTAATATCCGAAGATATAAATTTTTCAATGACTGCACCGAGGATATCAGCCTCGATCATGGTGTCAATCTGATTGCGGAACTTGAACTTCTCCAGAATCTCCTGCACATTCGGAGAGAAACCGTCAAGATATGCTTCAAAATCCGTTTTCAATGTCTGCTTCTTCGCACGGCTGGTAAGGTCACGCAGACGGAACGGTGATGCATTGCAAAAAGCCTGCCCTGCGGCATTGCACAGTGCCGGCCACTGGTTGTCAATACCTGCGGCGTCTAACTTTTCCTTCATTTCGAGCACAGCAGGCTTGGTATCTTCCAAAAGGGCGTCCAGGCGACGGATAACCGTCATCGGCAGAATGACATCGCGGTATTTGCCGCGCACATAAATATCGCGCAGGCAGTCATCTGCGATGCCCCATATAAAACTTACTATTTGATTATGAACTTGATTGTCCATGTTCTAATTCCTTTCTTGCCTCATTTATGTTGGCTATCGAGCTACTTTTATCATACAACAAATACTGTCCCCTAAAACGGTCTTAATCTTCAGCTTTGCTATCATCGGCAGCGCCGCCGGAACGAATCCAATCATCCACCTCTGACAGCTTGAATTTCCACAGCTTACCCACTTTATAGGCTGGCATATTTCTTTTAGCGATCCATTGCAAAATGGTTTCTCTGCCAACGCCAAGGTATGCTTGGACTTCTTTCAATGTTGACCATTTTTCAATGTTCTCGTTACCCAATTTAGTTACCTCCAGATCTCTTAAATGTCTTGTTCTCTACTACAATCGTTACATTGAATGGGCTTGAATAGTTTGGGTAGCACTCTTTATTGTTTTTATCAACCATAACCCAATGACTTTCAAAAGCGTCCTCATCGCCACGGGCATCGAATTCAACCGACACAACAGCTCGTCCACTTGGAGCCGTATCCGGTATGTCAATTGACAGCTGCATGGCACATGGAGTGATAGAATCCTCGTTTATGCAGATAAGCCTTCGGCCCGTCCATGCGACCTTACCAGAGTTAAGTAGTTTCCATGTGTGGGTGAAGTGCTCGTAAAAATCAACGACATGCCGCCGGTCGGCAGATGCCGTTTCAATCCAGAAAGCATCTCCATCATAGAGCGGCTTATGGAATGACGGCTCGTCCGTTTCCGGCTGGGACAAATACTGCTGATAGTTCGTCGCTACGACATCAGCATCGGAATCCGGCTCGTGTATGATTATCTGAAGCTGGTCAGCGAGGGCTTTTGTCAAAGCCGAAGCATTTATATCTGCGTCCGTTGGGATCGTGAAGTAGTTCATCACGGTTCTGACGGACGCTTTTTTTATATGCTCCGACAGGTACTTCGCAAGACTGGTAGTATTTATCGGATTTGGAAAAGAGCTTCTGTGGTTCCTCGAAAGAAGCTTGCCGCCATTGAACAGTTTTACCCCGTAATTTGAGTTGCTATAGGCACCTTTCTTTGTAAAGGAGTAGCTACTGCCTGCGGCTTTAAAGACGTCAATTACAAACGCATCTTGATTTGGTACGCCTTCTGTAGAGTTGTATATACCCCTGCAAAAATAAGCGAAATCTATGCAAATCACCCCTTTCAGAAAAAGTCCTATCAAAAGTCCTGAAAGTCCTTTTTTCATGGTCCTTGCGCTTATAGGAAGTCCTTTTTCATCTCGGTATCTTATTAGTGGATGGCGGAGATGAGAGAGACTGAGCCGTCGGCCTGTGGACCTTGATATTTTATTATATCACACTCGAGCCTAAAAATCAATAGCATTGGGCAATAACAGGCACAAACAGACACAAACTCACTTTCAAGCAATCGCCATTCAACAGAAGCCGCCTCTCAGCTCGTTCACCGGCCATGAACGATCCGGAGCTGAGTGGTCGGCAGCATCAACAGCCTACTATCCGGATTAGGAAGCTGAACCTGACAAGGAGGGACAAGCAGTGACAAAGCGTGAACGTAACAACTGGATCGTGAACATTGAAAACACCGCTGCTGCCATCGAGTCTCAGTTGGGCTCAGCAGTAGTTGAATCTGTTTTCAAACGCTACGGCGCACACGGCACTTGGGACCTTAACCCAAGCGACCTGCCTGAAGTCTTCAGCGAACTGTACGCCATCGAAGTGGATCTCGACTAAAAAACTGTCCTGAGCAAGACAGAAAACTGCTCACCGTCAGGGACTGCACCGACTGATCACCGGTGGCTCAACGGTTCCTGACGGCCACAAGTAAATATCATCAGCTGCCTTTTGAGCGGGAAGCTGCAGACCGGAACGGAGAAATCTTCGTCGGGACTGTGGTTGGATTTCTATACCCATTTTGCAGCTGACCATGAAGGTTTCCTCCGTTCCAAGCAAATCGAACGGAGGAAATTTTCATGCAAAACAACGACAAGAAGTACTTTATCCCGGTCGACGGGACCCCTATCGAGGTCAGCGAGGAAGTTTACAGGGCATACTACCAGCCCATCTGGAACGCCCGCTATCATGCCCAGAAGAACGGCGAGTGCCGCTGCACCAAGGCCCAGCTTTGGAAGTGTGA
>ERZ772818.2090-NODE-2090-length-15962-cov-3.664487_pt1 | contig 15962 bp, 14 predicted proteins | sample MGYA00580837_ERZ772818 | MGnify/ENA primary metagenome ERZ772818 (study PRJEB29015, sample SAMEA2737671) | human gut metagenome | biome: human gut; feature: human-associated habitat; material: faeces | place: China | collected 2012 ...
AATAATACTTCTTATGGTTACAGTTCGCTTTCCAGACGGCTATTGCTGGTATTTTCTATTGCATCTGTTCACTCATCATAAAAAGTATCTTGTAAAGGAATTCCATTAATGTTAAGATAGAATCAGATAAAAGTACTTTTACATTCATCAATCGAAAATGCCAGGAGGTGATTGCTGTAAATGGCTGATGAAAACACCCTATTGAACAGTGATTTAGAGTCACGCTACGAAAAATACAAAGGCATTATTAAGAATTTTACACTCATGAGTGATATATTTATGCGAAACGTGTTCAAGAAAAGAGAATGTCTGGAATATGTTTTGCAGGTCATTATGAAGAAAAAAGATTTACACGTGATTGATCAGATAATCCAAAAAGATTATAAAAATTTGCAGGGACGCTCCGCAGTAATGGACTGCGTTGCCAGGGATTCCACAGGCAAACAATTTGATGTGGAAATCCAGCAGGATAATGAAGGAGCTTCCCCCAAAAGAGCCCGGTACCATAGTGGACTGATGGATATGAATACCTTAAATCCCGGACAGGATTTTGAGGAACTGCCGGAAAGCTATGTAATTTTTATTACTCGGGACGATATTCTTGGATATGGACTTCCCATTTACCACATTGACCGGCAGATCAAAGAACTGAACGAAGCTTTTCAAGATGAAGCACATATCATATATGTAAATTCCAGGAATCAGGATGATACAGAACTGGGAAGACTGATGCATGATCTACACTGTAAAAAGGCAGATGAGATGCACAGTCCGATTCTTGCAAAACGAATGTATGAATTGAAAGAGACACAGAAAGGGGTTGAGCTTATGTGCCATGAAATGGAGAAAATTTACAGCGAGGGAATGGAAAGCGGCGAAAAGCGCGGTGAATTAAAGGCTAAAAAGGAAACAGCCCTTTCACTTGCTGAAATGGGATTACCTGTTGAAAAAATCGCAAAAGCTGTAAACCATAATGTGAAAGATGTCCAGAAATGGATTGATGAAACTTTGTGTGTAACAAAATAACTGAAAACTCATTATAAAAGGGCAGGTCTGATTAGGCTTGCCTTTTTACAATATTGTATATTTAGCATTTTCAAAAAAGATGAAGATTCAAATATGGGAAAAAGATCTGTTCGAAAAAATACTTTCTTTGTCTATAATTTGTGATTTTTGTTGTTTTATTTCGTATTATTTTTAAGCGTTAAAGTTGCGTTTTTAAGGAATTCAAGCGCTAGTTGTAACAAAATAGTTTTAGCAAAAAATTAGAAGGAGAACATATGCATATGATCATCGAAAAAGAAAAATGTCTATCTTTATTGCACAATCCTTACATTACCCCATATTCAATCAAAAGTATGGACAATAAAGAGTTACATGAAGAAGACTTAGAAAAAATAGTTGCTTCAGCTAGTGAAATTACAGCACTTCCCGTTGATAAAGCATTGCAGCAATATCGTATTAGTTGCCATAACAATAGTAATATAGTAGCTTTCACAATAAAAAATCCTACAAAAGATCAATTATTTTTAACTGAATACCTGCAAAATAAACTGCATTCATTTAATGAATTGATAGATTTGTTAGATAATAATAAGGTTTTTGCAACTGGTTTAATCCTCGAAGATTCTTCTACGCAGCGATTTGACGCATGCAGTACTTTTGAAATTTCCCACGCTTGCATTAGAGTTTCTTCCCTTGCTTATCCATATCCTATTCATAGATCACAATTTGCCTATTTTCGAAAAACTGATACTATAGGTACGTTTGATCCTGCTGATACTTGTCTTTATATCTATTATACAAATGGAACATATGTAAAACTTTTTTATACGGATTTAAGCACCTGTAAAACTGATTCCATTAAGCAACCATAAAGGAGACGCTCTATGTATGAAAAAGAAGATGTTCTGAACCGAGAAGAATTTATAAACAAAGTCATAAATTTAATAAGAACTATTACCGAAAACAATAAAAGCTGTAGCTTTGCAATTGATGGACAGTGGGGAAGTGGTAAAAGTTTCGTTCTTGATAAAATCAAAACTAAATTGGAAGACGAACAATCAGAGACACTTGCCGGAGACAAATATTTTGTTTTTTATTATAATTGCTGGGAGTATGACTATTATGACGAACCCATTATTTCAATAGTTTCTTCATTGTGGGAAAATATTAACCAAAAAACAAAATTGTTTACTCCTGAAGCCAGAGATAAGTTTTTGAAAATGACTAAAGCAATCGCCAAAGCTGTAGCCAGTGGTGCATTAAAAAAATATACTAACATGGATCTCAACGATTTCACTAGTGAATTTATTGATAGTGCAACCAGTACAGCTACTAAGGAGTATGATAAATATTTCGGTTTTCATACCGTAATGAATGCGGTCAAAAAAGAGATAGAAGAAATAGCCCAAATACAGCCTGTAGTTATTATGGTGGATGAGCTTGATCGATGTCTTCCAACATATACAATTAAAGTATTAGAACGCCTTCACCACATTTTTGATGGATTAGAAAATGTGGTACAAATAATAGCTTTGGACAAACATCAAATCAAAAAATCACTAGAAAAAATTTATGGCAATAACTTAGACATAGATATGTATTTGAGAAAATTTATTTCCTTTGATCTGTATCTGGATACCGGAAATGCCAAAAATTTTTTTATTAAGTATGAACCATATATAAGCCTGTTTTCTATTGATGATGAATGGCAAAAAGATATAGAAGACTTTTTAACAAATATAACAAAGGGAATTGATATTCGTACACAGGAGAAATTATTTGAAAAAGCAGAGGCCTTACATAAACTTTTAAGTACTGACAAATTAATAGACTGTTCAATTTTTCTATTTGAAATTCTTTTCTTATGTATAAAGGAAAAGACAAAAGGTGATAATTTGCAATGGTTAATTGACGATTCTTATAACGTGGACATTGAAAACTTACTAGGTAAATCTGAATATGATCTTTTAATACAATATAAAAAGGATAATCTTGCTGGAGAATATTGGAATATGCCGCACTCAACTGAATGTAAAAGAATAGCTGATACTCCATTTGGAAAGATGTTTTTTCTTATAGCTGGCATATACAATAAAAACTCACATGGCATATGCGGTCCATATTACTATAGTGAATATTTTGATGATGAATTGAAATTTGCACGAGATGTATATAAACTTCTTAGCATATAATTTTTGTCAAAAACTTATCATTGAAATTAATCTATTAATAAAGCCCATGTACACGGAGGCAAGGATGTTTTTGCAGCATATTACGGAATATAGAATATCTAATGAAGAAAAAGACACTCTTGTGGCTGCCGCGGCAAACGAATTAAAAAATATTCTGGCAAAATTAAGTTAAAATATACCTATGCTCAAAAGATTCTCTTGACTGCGATATATATCACGGTATATACTATTCGTAGAAGAGGAGGTGCTTTACTATGATGACAGCAAAATTATTTGAAAATGGCAGAAGCCAGGCTGTGAGGCTTCCGAAAGAATGTCAGTTTGCAGGAGACGAAGTGGCTATAAATAAGATTGGAGATATTGTTATCTTAATGCCACAGAATAATAAATGGTCTGGTTTTTTAAGCAGCTTTGATATGTTCTCAAATGACTTTATGGAAGAGGGAAGGGAACAGCCAAAAGAACAGGAGCGAGAATCTTTATGAAATATATGCTGGATACAAATATCTGTATTTATGCAATAAAAAATAAACCGCCGGAAGTAATTCGTAATTTTCTACGTCATGATCCGGATGATATGTGTATTTCTTCTATCACATATGGAGAGCTGATGCATGGTGTTGAAAAAAGCCAGGCAGTAGAGAAGAATCGAATTGCAATGTCACTTTTCCTATCCCCAATTACCATTCTGGATTTTGATAGCTATGCTGCAGAAGAATATGGAAAAATCCGGGCAGATCTGGAAAGAAAAGGAACTCCGATTGGACCATTGGATATGCTCATTGCAGGTCATGCAAAATCAGAAGGGCTTACGGTAATAACTAATAATACAAGAGAGTTTTGTAGAGTTGAGGGATTAGCGGTAGACGATTGGACGAAAGAATAAAGCATGAAAAGCTGAAAGCTCTGCTTAGTGCAGGGCTTTTTGATTACAGTCAACTTTAAATCTTCAGGATGAGCAAAGTTATTTTAAATAATATTTCCAAATTTACAAAGATGGGAGACAATTTTATGCAGGATGAAACCTTTATGAAAAAAGCAATCGAGCTGTCAAAACTGGCGGTTGAACATGGCAATGAACCATTTGGTGCAGTACTGGTGAAAAATGACCAGATTGTATTCACCAATGAAAACCAGATTTACACCAGACATGATCCGACTTTCCACGGAGAAGCAGGCCTTATCCGAAAATTTTGCGCACAGACCGCCATTACAGACTTACATGAATATACTCTCTATTCCAGCTGTGAACCCTGCTTTATGTGCAGTGGTGCCATGGTATGGGTAAAACTTGGACGGCTGGTCTACGGTGCAAGCAATATCGATCTTGAAAATATCCTTGGAAACGAAGGTTGCAACTGTTCAAAAATGGTATTTGATAACTCATTCTGGCACCCGCAAGTTACAGAAGGTATTATGAGAGAAGAAGCATTAACTGTTCTGAAAGAATACTTTGATACTCACAAGAAAGGCTGATATACATCTAATTTGTAGGAAAATACCCGCCTTTGTAACTACCAACCTGAAACACTCGATAGTATAAGCAACTAAACCTGTACAGGGAGAATGATATTATGACAAAATCTGAAGCATGGGATTATGCAATCGGAATGCTCAAAGTTGACGGACTAACGCCCACTAAAGATTTTCAGGAATATATTGAGAAAGAAAAACGGGGTGAAGTTACCGTAGATGATATAAAAAAATTTCTCGATAAAAAATACAAAATACCGTAAACTATAAATGCTTGATCATGTACACTATTACATACTGGGCAGCTTTAAATGCATACAATTATTAAATGCACTTGAAACGATAGAAAATGTTTTGAGAAATAAAAAAGATATCAAGGTGGTCTTAATGACAAATAATATGAAGAAAATGAAGTTTGAGGTCGCTAGAGCCATCATAACATGCTTTCCAAAAGATTACATTAAAATGGTTTTTATCGGAGGTGTGTCAGAGAAAGAATTTGTTGATGAAATTATAGTGGAGTTCATAAAATATGCGTTTGATAATTCTCAAGAAAAGCATCCATTAAGGTACTATGTTCCATATGGTGTAGATGAGAATAGTGATGAGAGAATGCTTTATACCAGATTGCTTAAGTATTGCCAAAAGTATCGGGATCAAGAGTATGAAGAATTTAAACAAAAAGGTGCGGATATTGAGGAGCTTAGAGCTAAAAGTATGCAAACGATGGACGAGAAAAAGAAAGGTTATTCAATTACCTCAATGCAATATTTTGAGATGACGAATATTCATGATATTGCAGCACTAAAGGCTTTTGTTGAAAATCGACTTTCTGATGTCAAAAAAGTATCTAATACATCTTTTGAAGACATGATGAAGGAATACGATAAAAATATAGATGAATGGAAAAAAAAGAGCAACGAGAGTGATTACAATAAGGTGTTTTATTCATTAGCATTTTTTACTATAGACTGGAAGTATGGATTTGAATTTGCATATTTACTAGCTAAGAAAATGGAACAATTAGGAGTAAAAGAAGTAGATAAAAATTTCTTTTCGATTTTGTGCGCAAGAATGACAATACAGTCTTTTTTAGGTTGTGAGGTGGGGATTGATAGCAGAATGATTCGGCCAAGACAAAATATGATTGATATTCTTGTGCCTGCTGATCTAAAATTGTCAGATGATATTAAGTTTGATCAGAGGCGTTATGCAGAACTGCTTGTAATAATGGCGCAGCTCAATAGTGGTATAAAATTAGCAAATGGTAATACTTTGCGTGAACAATTCGCAAAGGAAACAACAATGGAGGATTGGGCTTCCTTTTTTAAAGAGTATGATATATTTGCAGCTTGGCATAAGAAAGAATTATCGAGCATTCGAATTAGAAATATGAGAAAAATTTTGGGACAAATACATAAGTAGATAAATTCCGGATTTTCGTTCCTAGGAAAAAGAGTAGAGAAAATGGTAAGCTATAATCACAGTAGGACCCACTGAATAATAATGAAAGGTTCAGGTGATTACATGGAACAAAATTTGACAGTAAAAAGGGATATGCCAGAGCAGGTGTCTGGTTATATTGAGCAGGCAATATGCAATATTTATAACGAGCATCCACATGAGGTAAAAATAGTACTTCTTGGAGCCGCCTCAGTGATATTGGGATTTGGGGCATATAAAGAATATGGTCTAATTCCTAAATCAGTTAACAGAAAGGAGGCTTAATATGAGAACACAAAGGATGGTTGAAAGTATGCCAGAAATAGTTCATAAAAATCCAGAAGTAAAAAAGATTATCGAAAAATTGAAAACTGGTGAATTAACACTAAATTCTGTCCCGGGGGAACTATATAGAAATATAGATATTCTTAGAGCCGAAAGAAAGCTTGGATTAAGAAAAAGCGGGCACAGAGGTTTTGATGTGATCCGCCAGGAATTTTTTGTGGAAGAGGAATGGTTTTATTTAGATGATCCAGATGAACCTTATTCCAGGAAACATAAAGAAATATTTCCAGACTTTGAAAAATACTACCAATTCCTCGATGGGGATATCTATGATGATGCCTGTTATTACCAGTGCCTTTTTTCCGATGAAACAATACACGAATTTCATCTTGATACCAATAAGCTTTATACTAGGAATTCATTTATCTCTGATACAATAACTGATAGCCTCCCAGGATTCTCACCGGAGGACAGAAAAGCTTACCAGCATATTGAAAAAACAGTAAAAATGCAGTACCAGAACTGGTTGGATAAATTTAACGCCTGCAGTACCTATGAAGAACTGAAAAAAGTGTGCGGAAATTATGAAAAGGCAAAATTTTCAGAAAAAAAGCCCTTGCGCTTTTTCCTGTTCCAGTATGCTTATCATGATCCTTCTGATAAAAAACGTATGGATACTCTTATGGAATACCTTTCCAAAGATTACTACTGCGGTGATTATGCAGTGCAGGGGTTATGCCTGATTTATAATCCGGAAGAAGTTGTCCAAAAATTTAATTACAGCCAGCAAGCAAAAGTAACAAATTCAAGACGAAAAAAAGAAGTAAGGGATTTCGCAAATGACTGGGGCAGCCATAATGTGGTAACAGAAACAAGTGGGTATTTTGATCCCCAAACGCACCTTTATTGCGATGAAACATCCGTTTACCAATATACGAACAGCCGGGGGCGTAAAGTATTATACCGCCTTGAAAGCTACTGTGTAAAAGTCTGCCGCGTTTTTACCACCTTTGAAGATTTTGCCTGCTCCAGAAACGGGGATTTAAGGAACTGCGACCTGTCCGCGGCTATTGATCTGGAAATAGATACTTCCAGTTATCAAACGGATAATACAACAAAGCTGCCAGTCACTGCCAATTCAGAAATTCTTTACAGTGTCAGCAAATCCTACTGGGAAGATAAATTTATAGTGAATCAGCAGTGGGAGAACAGGGACGGCCAAACGATAGCCAGACAGTCTCATAAATTTGAGTATTTCTTTGACTTTGTATCCTTCCTGAAAGGGGATTTGTCCGGATCAGTCTTGGTTCTCTGTGAAGGCCTGAAATATCTGAATAACGCAAACGGGCTGGAGCTTAAGGACGCCAGGCTGACCAGCTCCATATGTGAAAAATTTGGAATTCCTTATGAAAAATATACTTATAATCAAAAGTTTAACCAGGAATTCCCTTCAACAGAGAAGAATGAAGAAGAGACGGCAGCGATCTTACAGGAATCAAGGGAGCCTGCTTCTTCTGATATGTCCAGGCGTTACAACCGGATCAGCTATATCACGGACCTGCACTTATTGCACCGGATTCAAAATGCCGGATGCCGTTCCAGGGAAGACGTAGTTTTCACCCTGCAGAAAATTGTAGATACCATTGTGCAGGAATCTTGCGGCATCACACTCATAGGCGGCGACGTATCTTCAGATTTTTCCCTGTTTGAGCTGTTCGTAAAACTGCTTGCTCATTCAGCTTATGGGCGGCAGACATTCCTGTTCGTGCTTGGCAACCACGAGTTTTGGGAATTCCCGGATCTTTCAGTAGAACAGATTGCGGATAAATACCGGAAATTATTGGAAGAACATGGTAGTATGTACCTGCTGCAAAATGAACTGTTTTATGAAAATGAATTCGATAACAGGGGTATTATTCCGTATGCAGAGCTGGAACAAATGACAAATGCGGAACTTACTGAGAGACTCCGCTGTTCCAGGCTTGTAGTATTTGGCGGAACAGGCTTTTCTGGCTGTAACGGGGAATTCAACGCAAATAACGGGATCTACCGGAATACCATAAACAGAGAGACAGAAATTCAGGAAAGTAAGAAATTTGATAACTTATACCAGAAACTTCTTCCTATATTGGATCAGAAAAATACGGTAATATTTACCCATACTCCGCAAAAAGACTGGAGTTCCAATCCAAAATCTCATTTCAAATTTGTGTACGTCAGCGGGCACACACACCGGAATGTATTTTATGATGATGGTGAAGAACAGATCTATGCGGATAATCAGATCGGATACCATAATAACAATCCTCATCTGAAATATTTCCTGATGGACGGGGAATATTATTACTTTTCAGATTACGGGGATGGTGTTTATGAAATCAACACTCAGGCCTATCAGGATTTCATGCGGGGAACTAATATCAGCATGGACTTCAGCCGCAAACTCTATATTCTTTATATGCTGAAGAAAAATGGTTATTACTGTTTCATACATAAGAGCAGGCATGGGCTGTTAGCCATACTGCATGGAGGAGCATTGAAAAGACTAGAACATAAGGACATCCAGTATTATTATGATTATATGGATCAAATGATTGCAACGATTAAGACCCCTATGGACAAATATACTGCCTTTCAGGAAAAAATTGCTGGTGTCATTCAAAAAATCGGAGGAGATGGACGCATTCACGGATGCATCATTGACATTAATTTCTTCAATCATGCGTACGTTAATCCAATTGATTTGACAGTCACGGGATACTGGGCATCAGACATATTCCAGAAAGTCACATATCCAGACATCCCTTCCCTGTTAAAAGGACAGTGCCCACAACTTTATACCAATTATCAGAAACTAATTGAAGGGAAACGTACAAACCCACTGATGCCAAAACAAACGGAATTAGCCCTGCTGCCACAGTTGTACATAGATACAGACATCTACAAGACCTCAAGGGAAATCAGCAAAATGCAAAGACTTCATTCCAGGATACTAACAACTTGGAATGAAACTTTAATAAAAAAATGACAATATTGTTATGAAAAGAGGCTGTCAGGAAAAGATTGTTTTAAATAATGCAGGAATGTATTTGTAACTACACATTCCTGCAATTTAACATTGATCTATAATTATTTTTCCTCATTTTCTGGCGGAACGTACTCTAACAAGTCCTCTATCTTACAATCCAGCGCACAGCACAACCTGGCCAAGACAGCAGTATCCAGCCGTGTCACCGTTCCTTTACAAAACTGGTTGAGTTGGGTCCTTTGCATTTCGGCGCGGTGAGCCAATTTGTTCTTACAACAATGCAAAGATTATTGCCAGCAATGTATCAAATACATTCCGAAATGCCTGGAAGATACATTCCCCATCCAGAGTGGCAGGAGAAATTGGTGGTTACTTCATGGAAGGAATGTATAACAAGATGGAAGAATGGAGTAATAAGATATTAAATATGCTGGGAAATTTCGGGAATTCTGTTACAAATGGAATGAAACTGGATATTCCAGAGCTGAAAGTACCAGTAAGTCTGACACTTCCAAAGAGTAACCTGCAGTCTTATATGCCGGTGATGGCATCCGGAACAATAGTCCCGCCAAAGACAAGTTATACAAAGAAGACAGACACACAGGAGCTTGAAGAAATGATTCAAAAGGTGATGATGTCACTTCCGAGCAATAACACTAAGACAAACGACAGCGGTATTGTGCAGAGCTTAAAAGAAGCTATTTCCGGAATGACAGTCACAGCTGATGGAAGGATAATCGGCTACTTGCAGGAAAAAAATCAGCAGGATCTGAACAGAGGGGGAACTGGACTATTTCCATCCTACGCATAAGGAGGTGAGAATACATGGCAGACCTTACAAAGACATTGAATGATGAATTTAGTTCTGGAAGTTCTTCGGGAAATTTCAGCTCCGGAGGTTCAACAGGATTCGAGGGATGGCTGCTCAAATTTGGAAGTAGAGAATTTCCTATGGAATGTATTGCAGAAGAAGGATACAGCTGCACACCTAACCAGCGACAGGAAGTAGAAGCCTGGCAGGATAACCGCGGAAACCTACATAGAGACACGGCCTCCCACTATCGTACAAAGCTTGAGATCACAACCATGGATGAACTCACGCGGGAAGATATACAAAATATACAGTCTGTAATGAACTCTTCCGTGGTAAATAAACAGGAACGAAAGTGTAAGATCACATACTGGAACGATGAAGATGGAGCATATAAAGATGCTACCGTATACATTCCGGATACTCAGTTTAAAATTAAAAGAGTAGACAGAAAAAAGAAAATAATCTACTACAGTTCAATCAGGATCGCACTGATAGAGTATTAAACCAGAGTGCATGGGTGTCACAGCTCATGTGCTCTTTATTTTATATATGGGAGGACAGATATGGCAACATACACGTTTGAATCATTACTAAATAAAGCGGATGGGATGACTAAAGTCAATGAATATGTTGTGCAGGAAAAGACTTTGGAAATAGAAGGAGCGTCTTGGTATCATTACGCCGGAAATGCTGTGAATAAACTTTATATAAACGGTAAAGGATATATTGGATTCGGGGCAGATGTGGAACACTTAAAGATGTTCTGGGCTAAAGCGGCGAACAACATAAATGACGTATATAGGCAAGAAGGAGTTCTTGACACAGGAGCTAAATTCCTGAAATTGAAGTTAAAAGGAATATATAATCATTATTATGACAAATACGCATATGAATACGAAGTTTTTCTATTTGATGACGGGAATATATTTGTATATATAATTAAAAGTGCGAAGAATGAATACAATACGCTATTTGGAGATTGTGAAGTCACAAATGGAAAGACCACAGATATTGTGTTAGCAGAATACCATAGCGATTTTAAAAAATATCCTATCAGTAGACTTATTAGCAATGCTGGAATAAAGCCAAAAGTAATCCGCTCGAAATACACACCGATAAAAGAAGCAGGGGTAAGAATTAAGACAAACCCTGCAGCAGTATACGTCCCAAACGCATTAGATTGGTCGGAATTGTCGGTAGAATCCTATGACTCATCAGGAAACACGAATGCAGTAAGTAATTTTACATTTCCCGATGTTGATGTATCTACAGTTGGAACAAAAACTGTAAAATTATCATATAAAACTTATAGCGTGCCTGTTGAAATCACTGTAAAAGAGGATACAGTCTTAGAACTTACAAAGTTCAATCTTCGCGATCATTATCTTCTAAATGAAACACTAGAGATATATTCCGTAACGGCAGTATGGGATAGTGGAAAGAATGAAACATTGACTTCTGGATTTGATGTTTCTGGATTTGACAGCGCTACTCCCGGCACAAAGGAACTGACGATTTCATATAAAGGAGCAGCCACAACAAAAAGTATATATGTCGCAGCTACCGCTACGTTAACCATTGATGGTGCCAAGACCGAATACTATATAGGTGATGATTTTGAAAGTGCTAACGGCATTATTACATACGATGATGGAGAAGAAGAGAGTGTTTATGAATTAATATATTCTGGATTTGATAACACGATTGCCGGAGAACAGGTTATCACAGCGACTGTAAGAGGATTAAGCACCACATACACAGTACACGTATCCGATACGGTTACTGCAAATATTGGGGCAAATGTAGAAACAGATGCCATAGCTTCGCTTAACCTGATTACTGGTCTATTAACGGTTTCGGGAACGGGCGATACAAAAGATATAGACACCCCAAGTTATTTTGGCGGTGGAATTTTTGACGGAAAAGGAGATCACTCTAGTCAAGTCAAAAAAATCGTAGTCCAAGAAGGTATTACTGGATTAATTGGAGCTTGCTTTTATGGCATGTCAAATGTTACAGAAGTGTCACTTCCATCTACATTAAAGACAATAGGGCAAAGCTGCTTTTCCGGTTGCTCACTAATTACAACATTATTACTTCCAGAGGGACTGGAAACATTGCAAGGTGGATGTTTCTATAACTGTAGCGGATTGACAGAATTAACATTGCCATCGTCATTGAAAGAAATAACAGGAACCATAATCGACAATAAAAACGCAGTATTAACCATTCTGAGCAGAACTGTTCTGATTGGCGAATACTCGATTTATGTAAAGACAATTCGCGGATATGTTGGTTCAACAGCAGAGACTTATGCAAATAGCAACAATATCCAATTTGAAGCAATCAATAATATTTTAAAGATTGAAATAGTCAACTATCCATCAAAAACTTATCATGTCGGAGAAACGATCTCCAAAGCAGATTTAACTGTACAGATAACCCTTGAAGATGGAACTGTACAGGAAACAGATTTGTATGAATTAAGTTATGATTTCAGTTCGACTGTAAAAGTATTTATAGGTGATAAAAGTGATACATTCAACGTTGATGTAACAACGTATAAACTTTCTGAGGTCGTTAATACTTTAACTGGGATGCAACTAATAGAGAACTCCGGACAGGATGATGGGACAGATATACTGGATGGCGTTAGCTGGTTTAGATTCAACAATGTGATCGCAGATAAACTCTATGTTAACGGAAACAACTGGATTGGATTTGGGGTATCTTCAGAGCAGTTAAAAATTTGTAACCGTGATGGAGTTACGCATAATATTTACAGGATGGAAACTGCATTAGACGGTGGTATAAAACTTCTTAAAATACGAGTAGAAGGATATACATATTTTGCAGCCCCTGAAGCACATGAAAGCCAGATAAAATATGAATTATTCTTATTTAACAATGGTGATATGTACCTGAACGTAATCCAGTCTCCTGCATCTACAAGCACCTATGCCGGAACATCTAGCTTAACTAGCAACGGCAAGACTACAAACTTGTCATTGAACGGAGCTACGCCGGAAAATCCAGTACAGGTGTCGTTCATACACCAGGACGAGTCTGGACTTGATTGGAATATTTCTTATAGACCATATAATTTTGCATCACTTGTTGGAATCAAAGTAGCGCAATTGCCCGATAAAACTAGGTATATGATTAATGAAACGTTTAAATCTTCTGGGCTTATCATTAATGTTGTCTATGATGATGGTAGTTCAGGAGTGATTAAAAAATATACCTTGTCATCCCCAGATATGACATCGTACGGTAGTAAAAGTATAACGGTAACATTCGAGAGCTTCACGACCACATTCGACATTATGGTTGTAGATGTAGCCAAAATCGAAGTAACAAGTCTTCCGACACAAACGAGATACTATGAAGATGACGAATTTTTATCCAGTGGAATAATTGTATCTCAGGTATACACGGATGGGATTAAAGAAGAAATTGCGGGCTATTCTCTTTCAAGTCCAGATATGTCATCTGGTGGAGAGAAGACAATAACAGTAACTTATAATCAGTTTACGACTACATTTACAATCATGGTAATTGGTGTATCTGGGATAGAAGTCTCTAAAATGCCGATAAAGACAGAATATTACACAAACGACAGTCTCGATGCGTCCGGTCTCGAAGTGATATCCAAATACACAGACGGAACATCAAGGAAGCTGACAGATTATAGTGTATCAAAACTTGATAGTTCTTCTGCTGGCGAGAAAGAAATTTCCGTAACGCATAAAAATTATACAGCCACATTCAAAGTAACAGTGTATGAATTGAAAGGAATCCGAATTTCGCATTATCCAAACAAGATTTATTATAAAATTGGAGAAACATTCGACCCATCAGGGCTAACTGTTGTGGAAGTAAGGAATGATGGAAGTGAAAAAGAAATTACAGACTATACAATATCTGGTTTTGACAGTTCAAAAGCAGGGTCGAAGACCATAACAGTATTTTATAACATGACTTCTGACGGCATTACCAGATTTGTTGGTTCCGACAGCTTTCAAATTAAAGTAACAAACGATGGCAAAAATCCATTTGACAGCAATATAGGAGAAACTGAGGAAAATACAGAGCCAGTCTACGTGACAGTACACTGGATAGATGGAGAGTTTGAGGATCTGACTCATGAAAATGGCGGTATAAAAGCGAATACTTTTGTTCTTCAGGAGTCCATCTGTTCTGAGCAGTTTTTTATATTCGGCGGTTGCATCTCAAATCAAGTGTCGTTTGAAACAGGTCATAAACAGTTCTGGGGAACCGATGAAGACTCATATCCGTCAGGAAGGATTGAGGTGTATCTGGAATGCAATAAAACAAAGATAAAGGTATTCACAGGCAGGATTGCAAGTGCAGAGAGGACTTCTATCTATTCGACAAGGAAGATTGTAGCCTACGATTATCTGTATGATCTCAGAAACACAGATATTGCAAGATGGTACAAAAGCCAGATTGCTGATAAGAAGAAAAAACTTACACAGAAACAGTTCCGCGATATGTTGTTTAAATTCTTAGGCATTGAACAGGTATCTACAAAGCTGCACTGGGATGATGCTTATGTGCCATATACAAACAATGCGAATGAGATAAATGCGGTTAATGTTATAAAAGACCTGTGCCTTCAGAATGACCGATTCGGATGGATGAATAGGGATGGCAAGTTTGAATACCTGAAACTTCGCCAGAACAGTCAGGAAACAGGCGAGACTACTTCCGGAAAGAAGATTTACAAATATTATGATAATGCAGAGGTGCACCTTGATACATTCAAAAGCTTTTGGGCGAAAGAGGGAAGAATATGGTTTCCGCATACGATTTATACTGATCCAGATCCAAGCAGAGCATTTGGCTTCACGGCTGGCGAACCAACTGCACAGGAAGCATATGAAAACAATGTTTTCTATAACCGGAACAGCTTTTTTGTGGGTAATGAAGACTGGATGGACTATGTATGGAACGCGGACGAATACGGTGGAATTAACAGAGAAAAGCCGATTATCGACATCTGCTATGGGACTTTTGTAAATCAGGACTTGAGAAAATATTATCGAGCACAAGCCTACACAGTGGAGGTTATCGGAAATCCTCTTAACACTGTTGGGCAGACCGTAGAACTGCGCAACACGAAGCAGATGGAAGATGGCACGGAGTTGGAGTGGCATTCTTACATCATGAGTAGGACTTTGAAGCTTGGAAACAGCCAGTTGATTGATACTTACAGTGCCAATAACGCACCTTTTAACAGTAACAGCCGACAGCTTGGGAAAGATACACCTGAAATATCTGCAACTGTCAACCGTACCCGATCAGAAATGCCAGTAGTGAGCTATGGATTCTCAGACGGTACGAGCGGTTTTACCCCGGCTGCTGTTTCTGCTTCTGGAGGCACCGCAAAAAAAACAGCATTACGTTGCATGAAACGTATCAAAAAAGACGATTATGATAAGCTTCCCGTAGCAATTCGCACCAGGGACGATACTATTTTCATGACATACAAGGAGAGCTAAATGGCAATAGAGTATAAAGCTTTTTCCGGTGAAAAAGAAATAGATGGTTTCTATTCTGGTGGAAAAGAAATACAGGAAATATGGGGTGGTGACACACTCTTGTGGAGAAAGAAAGAAGATTTAGTTGAAGAAGATCCATGGTGGTTTGACTATGACCTGTACGCCCGATTTAAAAACCCTGCACCGTACAAGAGAGC
>ERZ772818.2100-NODE-2100-length-15902-cov-29.490629_pt1 | contig 15902 bp, 15 predicted proteins | sample MGYA00580837_ERZ772818 | MGnify/ENA primary metagenome ERZ772818 (study PRJEB29015, sample SAMEA2737671) | human gut metagenome | biome: human gut; feature: human-associated habitat; material: faeces | place: China | collected 2012 ...
AGTGTGGTTTGCGGGGCGAGGAACCGCCCCTGAATGGCAAATGAAACGGGAAATGTTGAGTCAGTGTTATACAACTAAATGGCGAGATATTCCCCTGGCCAGGCTGGGTTAGTTCAGTCATCTCCGAACATATTTTCAGCGTTTCTTCTGGTCTGGTCTTCACCGTCATTTCTCGACAGACTCTGCTCTGTAAGAGGAGTACTGCAATCCACAGACGTATGGAGACCAGATTGTTTTTCCAGTAATTCAAGCAATTTCTTTTCAACCGAAAAAGCACCTGGTATTACGCTGGAAATCACCTTATTAATATCATCCAGAGTCGTATTTTCTGTCAGTAACTCCGATATCAGCAAAGGAAGACGTTTATCTATAGCTGCAAACGCCGCACCAGTAACTAACATCGCGCGCATGAAACGTCCCCGCTCCTTCAGTTTTTCATTTGCAATGAGCTCATCTGCTATCTTATCTCCTGTCCGTTCATCCGGGAAAAGTTCAAATGAGCAGCGTCTGGATTTATTTTCATCACTCATTAGTCACACCACCTTTCATTTTTATCATTCCCATGACTAAATCAAACTGCGGGGATGAGCTCAGATAAAAGCGCTCATCAGGAACCTTAGTCAGGTTCTTCACAGCCTCGGCCACAATTTCAGCCCCACCACCAACACACATTACATGTGTATAGTCGGTGAAACGGCTGATGACATCATTAACTCGTTTAATAAGCAACTTCTGCCGTTCATTGATAACATTAATGATAGACTCACGCTGTTCAGCATTATAAATGCGACGGGAAAGGTAGTCAGGTTCATTACGGTGCACAATGATATTGTCAGCCTGGAATGAGCTCACTCTTGTATTAGCATGTACAGCCATCTGTTCCTTAACCCCGGATGTAATCAGGGACACGCCGATATTCGGATCACACCAGGTTTTTGTAATCCCTGTCATTTTGCTACGAACATGCGACACATCAAGAGTTGTACCACCGAGATCTACGATCAAAAGGGATTCATCATCCTCAAGCCCCGCAAGAACACTGAAACCAGCGGGAATACTTTCAGGAAGAACGGAAACACTGCGAATAACAAATGCATCACTCCCCTGCACCCGTACTTCACGCATCACATTTTTTTTCTTTCTTTCAATGTTTTGCTTATTTTTCTGATTGTTGGCGTCAAGGTATTCAGAGATCGGCAATGTGACGATGACATCAACAGGCTGCGCTTTCAGGCCGGTCTGCTGTAGCGCATGCTGAATGGCCACAACATTCACATCACTGTACTGATAGCGTGTTTCAGTCGTTACGACAGCATCAGCACTTAATGGATCAAATGAAAACTTCTCGCCGTCGATCTCGTAATTAGCCGGAGCAGCATCATCCAGTAAACTAAAAGACCATTCCGGTTTAAAGCTGTTAGGGCTGATTAACGTTTTCACGTCACCATCCTCCAACCAGGCAAGTTTAATGTTGGTAGAACCATCATCAATAAAGATTTTCATAACCAGTCTCCGTTGCTCATAAACAAATAGAAAAAACAAACATGCTTCATACATGCAATGTATATTCAATTGTAATGAAAAAACGGTCTTTCTTAAAGGATAAATGCAACATAAAAACACGATAAATTGCATGTACATTGTACGCACAACTTTAAGACCAGAGGAAATCATAGATACAAAAACATTATGAAGGTTATATGTGATACATAAATGCAATATAAAAACATCGTGGACATCATGGTTCAGGTTAAGGGAAAAGGAATGAAATGGTGAAACTGAGAGGAAAGGAAAGCGGTGACGAATCATGTCACCATAAACAGAAAGATGTCTAATGGGGACTCTTTAGGTACGTGAAGAATCCCCATAACGCATTTAAAAGACACACATCAGATACCCTTAAGGTATCCGATAGTTTATTGACCTATTGCACCATCACGTTCAAGCTTCTCTCTTATAGCCTCAATAATATATGAGCTAAAATCCAGAGATGTTTTACTGGTCGCTTTAAGTTCCGCATGAGCTTCAAAATACGACAGCGGTATGGCCTTAAGATTCTTAGCCTTCGTCCTGGCAGCCACGGGACGACCTGAAACTTCCTCTGCACCTTCATTTGGCTGAGACGGGGCTGTTGCTGTTACGGCAGAAGAAGAAGTTTGTAATCTGGCAGAATCCACCAGGTTTTTCAGTTTTTCAGCCTGTGCACTAAATTTCGCTTTGCTCATGAGATAACCCAGGATGTTTGTTAGATACTTAAAAGATATCCATTAAAAGCCCAAAGGATACTATATGGATACCCAATAGATACACCTTACTGTTTGTTATTTTCAATCAGATGATTGATTTCTTCGATCAGGGCAATAACTTCCTTACCTCCTGCCGAATAGCGCCCATGAACAGACTCAGTGATTCCCATCCCAGTCTCAATGACATCCTCAAATTCTGCACGAGCAGAAATGCGGCTCTTCATCAGCTTCAGATGTTTGAACGATGGCAGGATTGCATCAAGCTTAGGGAATTTCTTCTTGTTAGGATTAACTTTACAGAGATACAGGTGCGCAGTTATATCGGTCCCCATGATAGAGCTGATTTCGTCCAGTACTCCATCAAAATGCATCAGACCAATACGTTCAGTCAGGGAGTCTTTTGAAGGGACAATAACGCAGTCTGCAAAGGCAATCGCAGTACGGGTAAGATCTGAGTCAAATCCCCCACAGTCAATAAGTAACGTCTTATCGCTGTTCTTGTAGGGAGTCATAATTTCGATTAACTCATCCACTGTTTTGGGTACTTTCACGGAAATTTCTTTTCCTTCAGGTCTCAGCCCCAGAATGATAGAAAGCCCGGTATGAGTATCCAGATCAACTGTATCAGACTTCATTTCACCAACAATGTTTACGGATGAAGTTGTCTTACCCACACCACCTTTGGGATGCGTATTAGCAATAACAGGCATAGTGTATCTCCAGAATCCACATGTAATACCCATAAAGACCCCCTAAGACACCTTTCGGATATCCAAGAGGTACCCAATAGATGTTTTTTACTCTATACCGGTCCTGCATGTCAACAGAATATGAAATACCGATAATATATCCATGAGATATCCGAAAGGGATTTAAAAAAGTCAGAGCTTAAGGAATTCTTTTGAGCATAGACACCGCATCGGACTCAGGCATCGAAAACTGCACCCGGTGCCGTGCAGCCACATCCAGTGCAAACACCTTCGTGTAGACCTCCGTTGAGCTGATGGACTTATGCCCCATCAGGCTCTGCAGGACCTTCAGCGGTATACCGGCATACAGCATGTGCATCGCATAGGAATGGCGGAACGTATGTGGCGTGACCGGGACAGAGAACGTCACACCATCAGCGGCAGCGGCGGCAACCGCCTCCCCAATCCAGGTCCTGACCGTTCTGTCCGTCACTTCCCAGATCCGCGCTTTCTCTGTCCTGCCTGTTCGTTTATTACGCCGTTCCATGGGGATTTTCAGTGTGGCCACCATCGTCTGCAGCTGGCTGACGTACCAGGTGTCGGAAAGCGGAACCAGCCGGTGAGTCTGCTGACCGGCGGGCATTCTTCCTGCCGTCCTGGCGGCTTTTTCTGTCCGCTGCTTCAGAGTGGCCAGCTGCACAAACGGATACGGAGGCGCAAGCGAAAAATCCCCCCGCGTCAGCGCCAGTGCTTCATTAATGCGCGCACCGGTGTTCCACAGTGTGGCCAGCAGCATCTTGCGGCGCAGATCCGGGACGTAATGGAGCAGGGCGCTCACTTCAGGGGCCAGCAGGTATTTTGGCAGTTCATCATGAACCATCGACATCTGGCGGAGTGCCAGCGCTGCCGGATAATCGATGGCAACAGGAAGCTGAGCGACATCCCGGGCATGGTGGATCGGTGCCGGCAGGTGCTGCATATCAGTGTTCACTCCACGGGGAAACGTCGGGCAGGTTTTCCACAACACGGTACTTTCCCGGATAACGGAGCGGGTTACCGCCACGCGTCCAGACGGTGACAACAAAACCCCCTCCCTGGTTGTTTTCGGGGAGCAGGCGATCGCACTGCTCACTCAGCATGTGGATCACAAACGGCGCATCGCTGCCGTCTTCAAATACCAGTTCCAGCGCATCGCGGCCATGCAGCGTTCCCTTACTGATGATGACGTACTCAGCCCCCCGCATCTCCCTGAGTAAATGTTTTGCCGCATCCGGGACAAGCAGCCTGGCTGCGCCGGCATTCCAGCTGAGGTAGACATATCCGGCCTGCGCCTGTACAGACTGCCAGTAATCCGTTCTGGCGACAGCCTGACCTTCATTCTCAATAAAAAACATGGGTGACTCCTTTTTTCTTTTCCGGGCAGGGACGGTCATGCGATAACGTCATCCATCATCACTGCCCTTACCGTCACGCCGTCTGATAACATCATGCCGTTATCATCATCACCATGATAACAAGCATCCATATAACCACGCCGTTTAATTACCGGAGAGCCGTTTCCGTCAGATCCGACTTTCCTGAATATCACAACTTTCCGGAAGTGTATCACGCTGAGGAAATAATCATATCGCTGTTTTCCGCCCCTGCACGGCGCATCACAGGTCAGGGAAATAACACAACATATAGTGTCATGAGTAGCAAAATGAAGCACTACATGTTGTACTTACAGGAGGTGGCGTTGTGTGGGGGAGAGGAAGATCCGTGACAACCAGAAATCGGATCTCAGGAGAGGAGAAGAAGGATTATTGCCGAAAAGTCAAAAAAACGGCACATTGTTGCGGTGAATGGATTATTGCACAGAAAGCAAAATTTAAGGATTACTGCCCCTGATACAGCAACAAAGAGGGAAGGGAAACTTTTTTCAGTTTTTTTACCGACCGGCCTTAAAGGCCGCATCGGATTTCCTAAATACAGTTTTAGAGAAGGTAAATTCTATGACTGTATTTTTGATGGCTATTGCCTACGGCATTTTAAAAACTAGGTGTTTCATTTTATTGGTAGTTAAGGGGTATCCGGGCTGGACATTATTCTGGAAAAACTATGACCGTCTCCCTCATATCATCCGTTCCCGCTGCCGATACCAGAGACGATTCATGTTCAGACGCATCTGGAAGCGAGTCTTCAGCGACTGATAATGTTATCGAGCGGCATACCCAGTCCGGCCAGCCAGCACAGGCAGCACCAGGTGGTGTACACCATACTGGTCTCGCCGGATTTCCACTTACAGATGGTGCGTTCGTCCACAGTCAGCCGGTTGGCCAGCTGGCTGTCAGTCAGGAAGATAAGTCCCCTGACCAGCTGGATTTCGTCGACTGTGGGCTTCTGCCAGTCTTCTCCGCTGACCAGCGTATAGCCATTAAATTTTTTGGCCTCGATAAGATCGCTGAAATACCTTTCGATATCCGCATTCATAATTCATCCTCCTGAGCAGATTGCCACAGCACCGGGTTTTCCAGCGTGTAATAATAGCCATGATCCAAATCCTGCTTATCCAGATACTCATTAAGCTTGCTTATCTCATAGGCTGAATAAAAAGTACTGGAAGAGCCAACATTATACATATCGATTGTTGTAGACTGGCCCCCTGAATCTCCAGACAACCAATATCACTTAAATAAGTGATAGTCTTAATACTAGTTTTTAGACTAGTCATTGGAGAGCAGATGATTGATGTCTTAGGACCGGAGAAACGTGAATCGCCACGGATAATTTAGACACTTCCGAGCCGTTGATAATACTGGTTTTCATATTCTGTCGGTGACATCTGATCGCTGGAACCATGCCGACGCTTACTGTTATAAAACATTTCGATGTAATCAAAAATATCGCTGCGGGCTTCTTCCCGCGTTCCGTAGATCTTTTTCTTTATCCGTTCGCGTTTCAACAACTGGAAAAAGCTTTCTGCAACCGCATTATCATGGCAGTTACCGCGACGGCTCATGCTGCCCTCCAGGCCGTGTGATTTCAGGAACGACTGCCATTCATGGCTTGTGTACTGACTGCCCTGATCCGAATGAACCAGCACCTGTTTTTGGGGATTACGCCGCCATACAGCCATCAGCTGTGCGTTCAGGACAATGTCTTTTGTCATCCGGGATTGCATGGACCAGCCGATAATTTTGCGTGAGAACAGATCAACAACCACGGCAAGATACAGCCAGCCTTCGTGGGTCCTTATGTAGGTTATGTCCGTTACCCAACGCTCATCCGGAGCATCCGGATTGAACTGTCGCTGAAGCCTGTTGGGCGACACGATACTGGCCTTGCCTTTACGAGCCCGCGGGCTCCGGTATCCGACCTGAGCCTTTATCCCGATACGTTTCATCAGTCGCCAGACTCTGTTCACTCCGCACTGTTGCCCGCTGTCCCGCAGATCTAAATGGATTTTGCGATAACCGTAAGCGTACAGCGAGGGCCGTATTGACGGGGATGTGTTATTCAGCTGGCAGTGCTATGCGCCACGGAAGCAGTTCGCTGACCCGGTTGACCGGCCAGTCTGCTATGACGCCAAGCACATGGCGAAGGTAGCTTTCTGGATCCACGTCATTCAGTTTGCACGTCCCGATCAGGCTGTACAGTAGCGCTCCCCGCTCACCACCATGGTCAGAGCCGAAGAACAGGAAGTTTTTACGACCCAGACTGACCGCCCGCAGGGCATTTTCAGCGATGTTGTTGGGGTTCCGTGGGAATTTCTGCGATAACACCCGCTAAGCGATTCCTCCCTGACGGAAATCACTTGTTTTCCGTCAGGTCCTGCAGTTGAAGAAAATTGAATCCATAAATCTGTGATTTTTTGCGTGACAAACCCTGTCGGAATGAGAAACTGTACGGAAACTTCAATTTTAAGGTTTGTCGTACATGTTGATTGGTTATATGCGGGTATCAAGCAATGATGAACGTCAGTCAGTTTCTTTGCAGCGTGATGCGTTGATTGCTGCTGGAGTGGATCCCCGGCATTTACATCAGGATCATGCTTCAGGTGCTCGTGATAATCGCCCGGGACTTAAGTCCTGTCTCGCTGAACTTCGCGAAGGTGATGTACTGATAGTCTGGAAACTGGATCGACTTGGTCGTTCACTCTCACATTTGCTCCGAATTATTGAAGACCTGAAAATTCGTGGTATTGCTTTCCGATCATTGACTGAATCTATTGATACAACAACGCCACACGGCTCGTTCCTCTTTAACCTTTTTGGCACGCTCGCGGAGTACGAAAGAACACTTATCACAGAACGCGTTAATGCTGGTCTGGCTGCTGCTCTCCGGCGGGGGAGAAAAGGCGGAAGGCCACCGGCGATAGATGCTGAAAAGGTTGATCAAATCCTCGCAGCTCTGGAAGGAGGTGCCAGTAAAGCGTCAGTATGTCGCGCATTCAGTGTGCCACGCTCAACGCTCACCGATACTCTACGACGAATTGGCTGGGCCGGACCTGGGGGGCGTAATCTGACAACGGATCAGAGCAATGTCATTTCTCGACGCTAAATCGTACGATACGCTTTTTGGATTACCTGAACTTTATGAGGATGCACTTCCCCGGTTTTCGCTCTCCTGCGAGGATATTGCATTCGCCAGAACTCATCGTCGATCTCATAACCGTCTGGGTTTTGCCATTCAGCTTGCACTTGTCCGTGATCTCGGTCGTACACTGCGTGCAGGAGAGATTCCCCCGGAGGCTGTTATCACCGTTGTTGCGGAACAACTGGATATTGACCCTGCTGTTTTTACACTTTACGCACAACGTGAGGAAACCCGCCGGGAACATGCCCGCGAAATAGTTTCGGCTTTGGAGCTTCGTTCCGTCCGGAGTAGCGATTACAGAATGCTCATTATCGCGGCTACACGCGAAGCAGCAACCACCGAAAAAGGACTGCCGATCACCAGAGCAGTTATCAATAAGCTGAAGGACCAGAAGTTACTTGCCCCTGCTCCGGCACAACTCATCCGTCTGGCAATGGCGGGCCGGGCGGCTGCCCGTCGCCTTTCTTATCGGGAACTCATCAGGGATCTGAAACCTTCATCCATTAGCGCTCTCGAGCAGTTGCTTACCGAACGAGTCGGAGAAAAGAGCATTTTAGGCTGGATAGCTGAAGCGCCGGAAGGCGTGAAACTCAAGAATCTTAAGGGGTTAATTGCCAGGCTGGAGGTATTACGAACAGCGGCAATCTCCGATGAGCAACGTAAACGGATTCATGTAAACCGTTACGGTATTATTGCCCGGGATTCTCGCGTTTTACATGCGCGTGAAATACAACGAATGGCATCCGAACGCTGTCATGCCACGCTGGTAGCCTTTGTTATTGAAAAGCAGGCAGCAATTACAGATCTGGCAATTGATATGTTCTGCAAATTGATTGGCAGCACGAGGCGCAGAGCAGAGATAAGCCAGAAAGAGCGTCGTCTGAAAGCCGCTGAAGTACTTGAAGTCGTAGCTCAGGATCATATTAAGTTGGGACGGGCTCTCCTGGCAGCACGTGACGGTAATACTGATATTGAATCTGTAATAACAGCATCACTCGGCTGGGAAGGTTTGATTGCCAGTATGGAGGCTGCAGCTTCGGTGGCATCTTCCCATCACTGTTCTGAACTGGATGAACTTATCGGACGACAAAAATCATTACGTAAGCTTGGACGACTCATTTTCAGCGCTTTTTCTTTCAGAGCTTTTCGCCCGGATGATAGCGTTTTGTTGGCGATTGGGTATTTGCAGGCGTTCTATCATGGCCGAAAATTACCCAAACAAATTCCGCTCGATTTTATGTCCCATAAATGGCGACGTCGTGTCATCCATGGAGAAAATACCGATCTGCAGGCGTGGGAAGTCGCCGTATTCGTTCATTTGCGGGAACGCCTGAAAACAGGTGACATATGGGTTGATGGTAGTCGGGCCTGGCGTAGTTTTGAGGACTACCTTCTTCCTCACCATGTTTTCGGGCAGATGCGGGCAGAATCCCGGCTGGGACTTGCCATTCCGGACAACTTTGCTGAATGGCGGGCTGAGCGAACCACCACACTCAACGCAAAACTGAAAGCGCTGGCAAAAGCTGCTTCGGAGAATGCCATACCCGATGCAGAACTTTCCAGCAGAGGGTTGTCTGTGTCTCCGATTCGCGAAGAAGAGAGCGACAAAATTAAGGCTCTCAGCCGTAAACTCTACATGCTGGTACCACGCATCAGAATTACCAGTTTGCTGGCAGAAGTTCATAGCTGGACCAGTTTTCTTGATTGTTTCACCCATTATCGCACCGGGGAACAGGCGGAAGATGAAGCTGCACTTATGGCTGCGATCCTTGCCGATGCGACGAATGCGGGAGCAGAACGGATGGCGCAGAGTTCCCGGGGTGTCACCATTCACCAGATGATGGTAATGATGGATCGTCATTTACGCACTGAAACCTATGCGTCTGCCACATCAGTTCTGGTCGATGCGCAACAGGAACATCCTTTTGCTGCTATATGGGGGGATGGGCATGTGTCATCCTCGGACGGGCAGTTTTTTCCTGCGGGTGGACGAGGAGAAGCCAGCCTCGAATATAACGCCAAATACGGCAAACGACCTGGCGCGTCGATTTATGGTTTTTTATCGAACCGTTTTGCATCCTTTTTTTCCAGAATGATTCAGGCCTCTGAAAGCGAGGCTCCCTACGTACTTGACGGCTTACTTCATAACGAAAGTTCTGTGGTAATTCATGAGCATGCCACCGATACAGCCGGTGCGACTGAAACAACATTTTCAATGTTTCACTCTTTTGGTTACAGACTCATACCCCGTATTCGCAACCTCGGCAGTCGCAGGTTGTACGTTATTTCCCCCTCAGAGGAATATAAACCACTTGATGCCCTGATCGCCGGAAAGGCCAAAATGGAAGTAATAGAACAGCACTGGGATGAAGTTCTGCGGCTTAAGGCCTCGATCGGCGCTGGTCTGGTACCACCATCGGTAATACTGAAAAAGCTGGCAGCATCTCCGAGACAAAACAGGCTCAATCTGGCCCTGCGTGAAATGGGACGTATTGAACGCTCAATTTTTATCTGTGACTGGTTGCTTGACACTCGGTTACGTCGCAGATCACACGCAATCCTCAACAAAGGCGAAAGCCGCCATGCACTTGCCCGCGCTATTTTTCTTCACCAACTGGGCGAATTCCGGAACAGGGCTGCCGAGACAATGGCTCACAGGGCATCGGGCCTCAACCTTGTTGTTAATGCAATAATTCTGTGGAACACGGTCTATCTCAGTCGGGCTGTTGATTACATTCGCAGCCAGGGGATCATTATACCGGAAGAGCTCTTGTCCAGTGTATCACCACTACCATGGGGTCATATCTCGCTCACTGGAGATTACCTGTGGAACGAAATTGACCATCCCCTTGAACGATACAGGCCACTTCGTACTAATCGCTTCAATCCAAAGAACTTCACTTTTCCTTAGCGTGTGTTATCGCAGAAATGCCCACGGAACCCCGAGTATGCCTGCCCTTCCCTAGAGAATCCTGCCAGGTTTGCCACACTGATATATCTTGACTTTATGTAAACAATATGACACCTTAACATGATAATGATTACCATTCTCTTTTAATATACAGAGAAACTAGGAAATAGATGAATGAGTTATGTTACTTTAATATTCTCTGACAATAACCTAAATCAGTTAGATTATTGTCATTTAATAAATAATGACATTCTTTCATCATAAATAAAAAGACTATTGTTTATAATATTGTTCTCAGCATTATATGATTATTTATCCTGATAACTCTCCTATGTTGTATGTTTATATGATTTTCCTTGAAACATATAATGCAAATTTTCGATTTATTTTCCATCATTAATCCAGATAAACAACAAACTAATAGTATGCAAGGAGACATTATTTGTTTCGCCAGGATGCTTTAGAAAACAGAAAAATGAAGTGGCAGGGACGGGCAATATTACTTCCCGGAATACCACTGTGGTTAATCATGCTGGGAAGCATTGTGTTTATTACGGCATTTCTGATGTTCATTATTGTTGGTACCTATAGCCGCCGTGTTAATGTCAGTGGTGAGGTCACAACCTGGCCAAGAGCTGTCAATATATATTCAGGTGTACAGGGATTTGTTGTCAGGCAGTTTGTTCATGAAGGGCAGTTGATAAAAAAAGGGGATCCTGTTTATCTGATTGACATCAGTAAAAGTACACGCAATGGTATTGTCACTGATAATCATCGCCGGGATATAGAAAACCAGCTGGTTCGTGTGGACAACATTATTTCCCGTCTGGAAGAAAGTAAAAAAATAACGCTAGATACCCTGGAAAAACAACGTCTGCAATACACAGATGCGTTCCGTCGCTCATCAGACATTATACAGCGTGCAGAGGAAGGGATAAAAATAATGAAAAATAATATGGAGAATTACAGATACTATCAGTCAAAAGGACTGATTAATAAAGATCAATTAACTAACCAAGTTGCATTATATTATCAACAACAAAACAACCTTCTCAGTCTGAGCGGACAAAATGAACAAAATGCCCTGCAAATAACCACTCTGGAGAGTCAGATTCAGACTCAGGCAGCAGATTTTGATAATCGTATCTATCAGATGGAACTGCAACGACTCGAATTGCAGAAAGAACTGGTTAACACTGATGTGGAAGGCGAAATCATTATCCGGGCGTTGTCTGACGGGAAAGTTGACTCCCTGAGTGTCACTGTAGGGCAAATGGTCAATACCGGAGACAGCCTTCTGCAGGTTATTCCTGAGAACATTGAAAACTATTATCTTATTCTCTGGGTCCCGAATGATGCTGTTCCTTATATTTCTGCTGGTGACAAAGTGAATATTCGTTATGAAGCCTTCCCCTCAGAAAAATTTGGGCAGTTCTCTGCTACGGTTAAAACTATATCCAGGACTCCTGCGTCAACACAGGAAATGTTGACCTATAAGGGAGCACCTCAAAATACGCCGGGTGCCTCTGTTCCCTGGTATAAAGTCATTGCGACGCCAGAAAAGCAGATAATCAGGTATGACGAAAAATACCTCCCTCTGGAAAATGGAATGAAAGCCGAAAGTACACTATTTCTGGAAAAAAGGCGTATTTACCAGTGGATGCTTTCTCCTTTCTATGACATGAAACACAGTGCAACAGGACCGATCAATGACTAACAGGAATTTCAGACAAATTATAAATCTGCTTGATTTGCGCTGGCAACGTCGTGTTCCGGTTATTCATCAGACGGAGACCGCTGAATGTGGACTGGCCTGTCTAGCAATGATATGCGGTCATTTTGGTAAGAATATTGACCTGATATATCTTCGCCGGAAGTTTAATCTCTCTGCCCGTGGAGCAACCCTTGCAGGAATCAATGGAATAGCGGAGCAACTGGGGATGGCCACCCGAGCTCTTTCACTGGAGTTGGATGAACTTCGAGTCCTCAAAACGCCGTGTATTCTCCACTGGGATTTCAGTCACTTCGTCGTTCTGGTCAGCGTAAAGCGTAACCGTTATGTACTGCATGATCCGGCCAGGGGCATAAGATATATCAGCCGGGAGGAAATGAGCCGATATTTTACAGGCGTTGCACTTGAGGTCTGGCCCGGAAGTGAATTCCAGTCGGAAACCCTGCAGACCCGCATAAGTCTTCGTTCACTGATTAACAGTATTTACGGTATTAAAAGAACGCTGGCGAAAATTTTCTGTCTGTCAGTTGTAATTGAAGCAATCAATCTGCTAATGCCGGTGGGGACACAGCTGGTTATGGATCATGCTATTCCTGCGGGGGACAGAGGGCTACTGACGCTAATTTCTGCTGCTCTGATGTTTTTTATATTACTCAAAGCTGCAACGAGTACGCTGCGCGCATGGTCTTCACTAGTTATGAGCACGCTCATCAATGTACAGTGGCAGTCGGGGCTGTTCGATCATCTTCTCAGACTACCGCTGGCGTTTTTTGAACGCCGAAAATTAGGTGATATCCAGTCACGTTTTGACTCCCTTGACACATTGAGGGCCACATTTACCACCAGTGTGATCGGGTTCATAATGGACAGCATTATGGTTGTCGGTGTTTTTGTGATGATGCTGTTATACGGAGGATATCTCACCTGGATAGTTCTCTGCTTTACCACAATTTACATTTTTATTCGTCTGGTGACATACGGCAATTACCGACAGATATCAGAAGAATGTCTTGTCAGGGAGGCCCGTGCCGCCTCCTATTTTATGGAAACATTATATGGTATTGCCACGGTAAAAATCCAGGGGATGGTCGGAATTCGGAGGGCACACTGGCTTAATATGAAAATAGATGCGATAAATTCGGGTATTAAGCTAACCAGGATGGATTTGCTCTTCGGAGGAATAAATACCTTTGTTACCGCCTGTGATCAGATTGTAATTTTATGGCTGGGAGCAGGCCTTGTGATCGATAATCAGATGACAATAGGAATGTTTGTAGCGTTTAGTTCTTTTCGTGGGCAGTTTTCGGAAAGAGTTGCCTCTCTGACCAGTTTTCTTCTTCAGCTAAGAATAATGAGTCTGCACAATGAACGCATTGCAGATATTGCATTACATGAAAAGGAGGAAAAAAAACCTGAAATTGAAATCGTTGCTCATATGGGGCCAATATCCCTGGAAACCAATGATTTAAGCTATCGTTATGACAGTCAGTCAGCACCGATATTCAGTGCTCTGAGTTTATCAGTAGCTCCGGGGGAAAGTGTGGCTATAACTGGTGCTTCCGGTGCGGGAAAAACCACATTAATGAAAGTACTATGTGGACTATTTGAACCTGATAGCGGGAGGGTACTGATAAATGGTATAGATATACGCCAAATTGGAATAAATAATTATCAGCGGATGATAGCCTGTGTTATGCAGGATGACCGGCTATTTTCAGGCTCAATTCGTGAAAATATCTGTGGTTTTGCAGAGGAAATGGATGAAGAGTGGATGGTAGAATGTGCCAGAGCAAGTCATATTCATGATGTTATAATGAATATGCCAATGGGATATGAAACATTAATAGGTGAACTTGGGGAAGGTCTTTCTGGCGGTCAAAAACAGCGTATATTTATTGCACGAGCCTTATACCGGAAACCAGGAATATTATTTATGGATGAGGCAACCAGTGCTCTTGATTCAGAGAGTGAACATTTCGTGAATGTTGCCATAAAAAACATGAATATCACCAGGGTAATTATTGCACACAGAGAAACAACGTTGAGAACTGTTGATAGAGTTATTTCTATTTAAACCATAGAGGAATTACAACCGTATAAGGAATATTTCTTCCTGTTATAATTCCTCGTTATGCTAAGATATCTGTTAGAGGTGGAATGGAAGATAGACAATCCACCAAGAAGAAATATCATTCTGTGTGGATTATCCAATAACTGTTCTTTCTTATATTAAATAAGACTATTTATAAACAAACATCACTAAGATTATTTGGACTCCAATTACACAATCTTCCCGCATCATAGTTCCATGCTTCTGAAGGTATCCCTTCGGGTTTTTGCTTAATTGTTCCTCCTAAACCGGATGGAGACATTGCAGGATTAGGTTTGTGAGTGGATGCATAGTCATATACTGCACCTCCAGCCACCCCCCCAGCAGCTGCTCCAATTCCTCCTGCAACAAATTGCCCGGATAGTGTTCCTATAGCCATCGCAATATCACGCCCTGAAGCACCACCAGAAACAGAATCTAATTCATTTAGAGTCAGAGTTCTCATATGATCTCCTTTTTATCTTATCGGATATTGAATAATAATTATCACCAACAAAGTAACATATTGCAGACATTAATGCAGAGAAGCAAAATGTATGCATGGATAAAAAGTCCTTTCCTCTAAAAACAGAATCATATATAGCTAATGCAATATATATTGCGGTGGCATTTATTATAAATGCAAATAACAAATCTAATTTTGTTCTTTTTCTATCCATTACTTTCTATCCCACTACTTTCTATCCCATTACCACACAAACACTAACGATAATGATTATCGTTCACATAGTCAAGAGTGAAGGGTAGGCGGCCCTCAACCCCCTATAAGGGGTCCGCTTGGAAAACGGATTTTCCCACGTCAAGAGAATTGAGTTCGAGTAGGCAGCCTGACGGCTGCGGCTTGTCATGGCCTGAAATTACCGTTATAAAAACAGACAATATCATTGTCTTTCAGGTAGTTATATGGCCAGTTCAGCTAAACCCCGTAAACGAAAACCTGCCCCTCAAAGAAGCAAACTTCCCCGCTATGTCGCGAAGCTTCACGACGATGACTTCTTTGACGAAGAAGACGCAGAAGTTCTGCGCTTTGATAATTTTGACGATGCCGTTGAGTGCTGCGCAGACCTGAATATTCCCTTCTTTGTGGATGCCGGAAACAAAAAGCTGGTCTTCTGGTTTGTACGTGTTGATGACGAAGGGTATCCGGAAATAGCCCGCTGCACGGAGCGGGAGTTTGCGACCATTCTTGCCGGTATCAGCGCCGGCGGCATGTACTGCCCGGAGTGTGGCACGGTTCACTGGCCGGACAGAGTCCCCCCACCCTTCTGATGCTTCCCCGTTTTGCCGACATTTTTCAGCAGGGAAACCGCTGGCTTAACTGGCTGGAGAAACAGCCGGAAGGCTCAGTATGAACCGCCCCGGAAATCCTGGAGACTAAACTTCCTGAGAAAGAGGTAAACAGGATGACTAAAAATACTCGTTTTTCCCCCGAAGTCCGTCAACGGGCAGTTCGTATGGTTCTGGAAAGTCAGGGCGAATATCACTCACAATGGGCGGCAATTTGTTCCATTGCTCCAAAGACTGGCTGTACGCCAGAGACTCTGCGTGTCTGGGTTCGCCAGCATGAGCGGGATACCGGGGGCGGTGATGGCGGGCTCACCACCGCTGAACGTCAGCGTCTGAAAGAGCTGGAACG